>Ga0222718_10004644_pt1 | contig 11335 bp, 16 predicted proteins | sample C33_27DmetaG_FD_165045 | JGI IMG/M metagenome (GOLD analysis project Ga0222718, IMG submission 165045) | Estuarine water microbial communities from San Francisco Bay, California, United States - C33_27D | ecosystem: Environmental > Aquatic > Marine > Unclassified | place: USA: California... | reverse complement strand
ATAACAGAAAGGAATAATATGACAAAAGCAAAAACATTAAAACCAGAGTTCTTGCCAGGTGGAGCGAGAAGACAGGAACTGTTAGAAAATGCAGTTGATTATCTTAGAAAACCTGGACAACTTCAATCAGCTAAACATGAATTCTGTTTAAAGTATCTTAAGATGACTGAAACAGAATATCTGGAGGCATTGAACAAAGCAACTAACGGCGAACTAGTGAGGTCTTTATGGAACTAAAAATATCTGATCATGTAATGAAGAGCGGTTATACATTCCAACAAGAGTTATTATTAAAAGCACTTGAAAGTGAAGTTCAAACTGGGATGTTAATGACTAACCCAAGAGTTACAGGCTTTCCATCATTTGCAAAAGCGGTTTTAAATTTTATAGATGATGACAAAGCACCGAAGACTAAAAAGAACTTATATAACTATTTAGTTAAGAATGGTTATTATGAGGGAATACATAAATTTAGTTGGAGTAAAAGATAATAGTTGAAAGTAATGGGACTATCCTATAAGATAGTCCCATTAACAGAAAGGAACATATGAAAACAAAACAAGCAATAGAATACAATGGCAAAACAATTAAGATGCCATTTGAAATCTACCCAGAGTTTTTAAATGATAAAGAGGTAGAGGCGGCTAATCATTTCAGCGGAGAGAGTACAACTCTCCCGCAGTTTGCGAAAGCAGTACGCGATGCAATCCTTGGTGCAGAGTTATTAGGTGACTATCCTAAAGTACGTAAGGGATTGGATTGGTTTAGACAGCACTTCGCTAAACAATACATGACTCTGTTAGACTAGTAACTAGTAGCGTGGTACCGATAGAGGTACCACGCCAATCCCAAAATTCGAAACTTCCACAATAACAAAAACATTTATATACAAAAGGGGTCCCAGAGTTTACCCTTTATGCCTTGATTTATGTATTTATAGGCTGTAAATACTTATGAGGTTCCAAAATTAAACCTAAAAAATTTTGCAAAAAAATTTTTCGAAATGGAAATAGATTTAGAAAAGATAAATAGACTACCGGCTGACGTTAAGAAAGACTTTCTTAAAACTTATTTAAAATTATTGGATAAGAAAAAAGAAACTAAAATCAAAAATGATTTTATGTCTTTTGTAAAACATGTCTGGCCTGAGTTTATTGAAGGATCACATCACACACAAATAGCAGAAAAATTTAATCGTATTGCTAAGGGTGAATTAAAACGTGTTATTATCAACATGCCACCTAGACATACTAAATCTGAGTTTAGTTCTTATCTTCTTCCTGCCTGGATGATTGGTAGAAATCCAAAATTAAAAATTATTCAATCCACTCACACCACAGAACTTGCTGTAAGATTTGGTCGTAAGGCAAAAACATTAATGGATATGGAAGAGTATAAACAAGTCTTTGATACAAGACTAAGAGAAGATTCTCAAGCTGCTGGTAAATGGGAAACCCAACAAGGTGGTGAATACTTTGCTGCTGGTGTTGGATCTGCAATTACAGGTCGTGGTGCAGATTTATTAATTATTGATGACCCACATTCTGAACAAGATGCATTAAACATAGATGCATTGGAACGTGCTTATGAATGGTATACATCTGGTCCACGTCAGCGTCTTCAACCTGGTGGTACAATTGTTTTGGTCATGACACGATGGAACACAAAAGATTTGACAGGTAAATTATTAAACGCACAAAAAGAACCAAAGTCTGATCAATGGGAAGTTGTAGAGTTTCCTGCTATCATGCCAAGCGGTGAACCTGTGTGGCCACAGTTCTGGAAGAAAGATGAATTACTTGGAGTGAAAGCTTCTTTGTCAATTGGTAAATGGAATGCACAATGGATGCAAAACCCAACTTCTGAAGAAGGAGCATTGATCAAAAGAGAATGGTGGCAAAAATGGGAAAAGGAAGAACCACCTGCATTGACTCACGTCATACAATCTTATGATACAGCGTTTATGAAAAAAGAAACTGCTGACTATTCTGCCATTACAACTTGGGGAGTTTTTTATGCAAACGAAGATTCTGGTCCACAATTGATACTATTAGATGCATTAAAAGAAAGATTAGAGTTTCCTGAACTGCGTAGGGTCGCACTGGAACAATACCGATATTGGAATCCTGAGACAGTTATTGTTGAATCTAAGGCATCTGGCCTACCACTAACTTATGAGTTGCGAAAAATGGGGATCCCTGTTATAAATTTCACTCCTAGTAAAGGTAACGATAAACATACTAGGGTAAACAGTGTAGCACCTCTGTTTGAGAGCGGTTGTATTTGGGCTCCTTTGGACCAGCAATTTGCTCAAGAGGTAGTTGAGGAATGTGCAGCATTTCCTTATGGAGATCATGACGACCTTGTCGACTCCATGACACAAGCTGTAATGAGATTTAGACAAGGAGGGTTTTTGGAACATCCTGACGATTACGTTGATGATCCAATACCTGCACCAAAAAAGGAGTATTATTAATGTTTGGAATTGCACTAAGAGGATTTGGAAAAGCACTTAAGTCTATGAAAAAAGATCCAACAACTCCAGTTAAGATAAAACCAACAACTGGTAAAAAACAAACTGAAGAATATTTAAAAAAATTAAAAGGTAAGAAATGAAAGCCTTAGCCGAACTTTTAAAATTAGTCCAAAAACTTTATGGTAAAAAAGCCATATCAAAAACTATTGGCACAAGAACCAATGTTATTACTTTACCTGATAAAGATACAAAAAGATTTATAACTAATGAATTAAATGTTGATGCAGCTTCTGATGCTGCAGTTAAAAAAGCTTTTGAAGATGTTGAAAAATTAATTCCCGATATTCCTAAAATGAATGACCAGGAAATTTTAACACTCACTGGTAACTTAAGAAGGTTAGACAATAGGATGAATCCACCATCAGCCGAAGTAATTGAATTTGGCACCAAGCAACCCGTCTCTCCAGCGGGCATCAAGCAGCTAGAAGCTGAGAGAGGTTTACCTGAAGATGTTGACCCTAACTCTCCACTTGGAAGAATTATGCAAAAAGTTAAAAAAGTAGAATTAGAAGGTAAAAATCTTGCGGACGAGTTTGGTGTTACTGATTTTTTAACACAAGGTCTTAAAGGTTTAGATGATGTAAAACCTTCTGCACAATTTGATGATCTAATGAAAAATCCATACAGATCTGGTGGACCTTTAGATCCTAAATCTGGAATTGTAAGAACTGCAGCAAGACAAATACTTAGAAAAAAATTAGATGCAGGTGAGATTGATATACCAGATGCTCGAGAGCGAGATGCAATTGCAAAAGGATATCAAGGAGGTGTTGATCCAATAGAAGTATTTAGAAAAAGATTTGGAGAAGATGCTTTACAAGATTTAGATGAAATTGCAGATGAATTAAATAGAGCTGGAGATTTTAAAGAAATAGATAATATTTTAAATAAAAATAAACTTTTTGATATTAAACCAAAAGCTAAATACGAACCTGATCCAGGAGCAATGTCAGATGAAGAGATGGCAGCGCTTTTAAAAAAATCTGAAGATGAAACACCTGATGAATTTGCAACAGGAGGTAGAGTTGGTTTTGCTTATGGAAGTTTACCAAAAGGTATTCAAAAATTATATAGAGCAATAAATAAAAAATTTGGTAAAGGCACAATTAAAACTGCCGATGAATTAGAAAATCCTAAACGTCCATTAACTGACGAAGAAATTAAAATGTATGAAGAAGAGTTAGGAGATAGTGAAACTTGGATGTCTTCAGGCACATTAGAAGAAGCAGAGAACGCTTTGAAAAGACAAGAAGAATATGAAGCTGCAATGTATACAGATTACAAAGCAGGTAGATTAGATCCACAACCTGGTGAAAAAGGTAGAAGAGAATTTTTAGAGAGTAAACTTGAAGAGATGGAAATGTCTGGTGATAAAAAAATAATGACTACAGATGAGATAGAAGAATTATCTAATATGGACCTTGAAGCTGAAATGAATGTATCAAAAGGTTTAGCACCAAAAATGGTGGAGCGATTAGAATTAAAACAAAAGTATCCTGGTATCTCAGATGAATTACTAGATAAAATTTTAATTGATGACAACGTTCAAAGAAAAGCAGAAGTATTGGCTACCTTAGATGAAGCATTAAAGATGATGGAAAAAGGAATGGGACCAGACGAAGTTTTAAGTACGATTAAAAACGTAACAAGAACTAAACAAGCAGGTGGAGGACTTGCCTATCTGATGGGATTATAAGCTATGTCAAAATCTGAAAACGTAGCTTTATATAAATACCTGACAAGACCTGCTGTACCCGAGCAACAAGATGCGAGCGTCGAGAGGCTAGAGAAAGTTGCACCTACAATTAATTTAAATAATCCTGTTCAAGCTAGAGCCAATTTTCAATATGGTGGACCTGCCTATTTAGAAGATGTTTTTAAAGAAGCAATAGAATCTAATAATTATAACATTGATGATATTGCTAAAAGTGCAGCGGCCAAAAAAGCAGAGCTTTATAATCAAACTAAATTAGGAACATACAAACTTCCAACTTCAAAACAAAAAATTTCAGACATGTTTAAAAGATATGTTTCTTATGAAAGATCTATGCCTACTGAAGATTATTTAAAATATATTAAAGATAGAATACAAAACCCAGATCTTCCTCAAGTCGAAGGTTGGAACCAACCTTTAAAAGGAACTCCATTAGAGGCAAAAGGAATGGGATCGACAAAAAATGTTCGTGTTTCAAATTTAATAAAAGCCGAAAAAATGTTATCTCCCGAAGAATTAAAACAGTGGAGAGCATATACAGAAAAACAAATGCGAAAAGCTAAATATGAAAGAACATTTAAAAAAAGTGAAAGATTCAATCCTGAAACAGGTCAATTTGAATATGATCCAAAAATTAAACAAGAAGCTTTAGGTAAAAAATATTTAAGAAAAAATATTAGAAGATCAATTAAAGCAGATGCCTATAAACAATTATCCGCAGGAGAAAAAACAAAGTATTTAGATTTTGAAAAAAGATTAGACACTATTGGAAATATTATTAAAGAAAAACCAGAATATCTTTTAGAAGATACTGAGGTCATGAGTAAATTATCAACTGCAGTTGATCCAAAAACAGGTGAGATATATAAAAAAGCTCCAACTTTTACTGATATAAAAAATAGAAGAATATGGGAAGTAGAACATATTGATCCAGTTATAGAGGGTCAAACAAAAGGTAGAGGTGCTTTTTTAAGAAACTTACAAGTAGTTCCAGAACCTATTCATAGAAATTTTAAAAACAATGCTGAGTCTTTTTTAAATAAACATTATGGCGATAAAAAATATCAAACACAAGTTGATAACATTATCAATGAAGCTGAAAAGTTAAAAGTTGAATTAAGAGTTAAAGATGTTGGTAAGGTAGGATATAAGCCAACGTTTACAAATTTTGCTGATAAAGCAGATGATGTTATTAGTACTTATGTTAAAGATCCAAAAGCAAGAACAGCATATACACAAGCAACAGGAAATGTTTTAAAATCAGAATTTTTTCCAGGAGCAAAAGCAACAGGAAATTTCATATCTGAAACAGCTTCTGATTTATTGACCAAAGGTTCTCGTGCTAAAGGTTTATTAAAAACTTTAGGACTTGCTGGAGCTGCTTATGGTGTTTATGATACTGGAGTTGCTTTATCAGAAGGTAAGTCTTTACCTGAAACTGCATTTAGATTTTTTGGAGTTGATCCTGTTTACAATATGATTAGAGAATACAATCGTCTACCAGAAGATGCACAAGAGATTCAGAAAAAAATAAATGCACAACAATCGTTTGATGTAGCTATGGATGATCCATTAGCTGAAGGAAGAATGGAAAGACCGGTAGTGACTCCTCAAGAACAAATGTATTTAGAAGAACAAAAGAAACTTGTTCAACAAAAAGTAGAAGAAGAAAATAGAGCTAGAGCTGAAGGCAGAGCAGGACTTGTTAACTTTGTTAAACAAAAATTTTATGAAGCTACAGGTACACCTTACTCTGTTGGTTTTGCAAATGGTGGAAGAGTTCTTCTTGCAAAAGGAGGAAAGCCAAAAGATATTGGTAGAAGAAAATTTATAAAAGGCACTGGAATGTTTTTAGCAGCCTTACCTTTTTTAGGTAAGTTTATTAAACCTGCAACTAAAGCTGCACCTGAAGTTATTGAAGCTGTATCAAGAACAGCAGATCAAATACCTACTTACTTAACAAAGTTAGTTGAAAAAATTAAAATGATGGGCCAAGCTAAAATTATTGGTAAGATGGATAGCCCTGATGAATTTATAAGATATGATTTAGGTGATTATGAACTTCATGAAGGATCAGGTGGTTATAGATTAAAAAGAATTAGAGACAGAGGAGAACAGGGTTACGAAGAATTTGAAATGCAGATTAAAGAAGACCCTGAAACAGGTTTTGTTGAGTATGAAGAAGTATCAGCAAGACCAGATGGAGATGGTAAAATCAAAGATTTTGATTTTGGTATTGAAGATGATGTTCACATAGAAATGAAAAAGTTTGCCGATGAAGACTAATACACCTTACAAACATGGAAAAAAATCTGGTCCACCACCAAAAAAAGGACCTCAGTCACAGGGCTTGAATTTACAATATAATACTGTTAGAACAGTAAAACTGGAGAAAATAAATAATGGCAGACGTAGATAAGGCTTTACCAAACGTAGAGCAAAACATTACCGTACCTTCTGATGTTGAGATAGAAGAAGCTCAAGAACAAAAACAAGAAGAACTTGACGAACAAGGTAATCCAGTTGAGATTACTGAGAACGAAGATGGATCAGTAGATATTAATTACGACCCTGGAATTGGATCAGTTGCAGGAACAGAAAATCATTACGATAATTTAGCTGAACATTTACCTGATGATGTATTAGGTCCTTTAGGTTCAACATTATTTGGTAATTATCAAGATTATAAAAATTCAAGAAAAGATTGGGAATCTGCTTACAAAACTGGATTAGATCTGTTAGGATTTAAATATGAAAACAGGACGGAACCATTCTCGGGTGCTTCGGGTGCCACTCATCCGGTGCTTGCTGAAGCTGTTACTCAGTTTCAGGCGTTGGCATATAAAGAGTTACTCCCAGCTGATGGACCAGTCCGAACACAAATCTTAGGAACTCCTTCTCCAGAAAAAACTCAACAAGCTTCAAGAGTTAAAGATTTCATGAACTATCAATTGATGGATCAAATGAAAGAGTATGAACCTGAGTTTGATCAAATGTTATTTTACTTACCATTAGCAGGATCTTCATTTAAAAAAGTTTATTTTGATGAAGTCATGCAAAGAGCCGTTTCTAAATTTGTACCGGCTGATGAATTAATTGTTCCGTATACAGCTACCTCATTAGATGATGCGGAAGCAATTATTCATAGAATAAAAATTTCTGAAAATGAATTAAGAAAACAACAAGTTGCAGGTTTCTACCGTGATCTTGATTTAAAACCAGGACAATACAATGAAGATGAAGTTGAGAAAAAAGAACATGAATTAGAAGGAACAACAAAGTCTGGAAGAGAAGAAGATGTATTTACTTTATTAGAATGTCATGTCAATTTAGATTTAGAGGGTTTTGAAGATGTTGGAGAAGATGGTGAGCCAACAGGAATTAAACTTCCATACATTGTAACTCTAGAAGAAAACTCAAGAGAGATTTTATCAATTAAAAGAAACTATGAAATAAATGATCCTAAGAGATCTAAAGTACAATACTTTGTACATTTTAAATTTTTACCTGGACTAGGTTTTTACGGTTTTGGTTTAATACACATGATTGGCGGTTTATCAAGAACTGCTACATCTGCTTTACGACAATTACTTGATGCAGGAACTTTGTCAAATTTACCTGCTGGATTTAAACAACGAGGAATCAGAATTAGAGATGATGCACAGGCTATACAACCCGGTGAATTTAGAGATGTAGATGCACCTGGAGGAAACATTAGAGACTCATTTATGATGTTACCATTTAAAGAGCCTTCACAAACTCTCTTACAGCTTATGGGTGTCGTTGTATCTGCAGGACAAAGATTTGCTTCAATAGCAGACCTGCAAGTGGGAGATGGGAATCAGCAAGCCGCGGTGGGAACGACAGTTGCGTTGCTAGAAAGAGGAAGTCGAACAATGTCGGCTATCCACAAAAGAATTTATTCTGCTCTTAAAAATGAATTTAAATTATTAGCAAGAGTTTTCAAATTATACCTACCTGAAGAATATCCTTATGATGTAGTAGGTGGTCAAAGAACAATTAAGCAACAAGATTTTGATGACCGTGTAGACATATTGCCAGTTGCTGATCCAAATATATTTTCTCAAACACAGCGTATTTCACTCGCTCAAACGGAATTGCAATTGGCAATGTCTAATCCAGCAATTCATAATCAATATGCAGTATTTAGAAATATGTATGAAGCTTTAGGTGTAAAAGATATTGACCAAATTTTAATTCGACCACAACCCCCACAACCAAAGGACCCTGCGTTAGAACACATTGATGCTCTCGCAGGGAAACCGTTCCAAGCGTTTCCGGGACAAGATCACAGAGCACACATGACTGCTCACTTAAATTTTATGGCAACAAACATGGCAAGAAACAATCCTGCTATTATGGCTGCGTTAGAAAAGAACTGTTTTGAACATATTTCTTTGATGGCGCAAGAACAAGTTGAAGTAGAATTTAGAAATGAGTTACAACAACTACAACAAATGCAAATGGCTGCTCAACAAAATCCACAAATGGCACAACAGATGCAAATGCAAATAAGAATGTTATCTGAAAAGATAGAATCTAGAAAAGCAGTATTGATTGCAGAGATGATGGAAGAATTTATGAAGGAAGAAAAAGAAATTACTTCACAATTTGACAATGATCCTATTGCAAAACTTAGAGCAAGAGAACTTGATCTACGTGCACAAGAAAATTTTAGAAAAGAAGAGGAAGCAAAAGAGAGAATTAATCTTGATAAGATGAAAGCAATGATGAATCAGATGACGGATCAACAAAAACTTGATCAAAATGAAGAATTAGCGAACTTAAGAGCTGATACATCAATACAAAAAACAGTTTTACAACATGAACTAAAAAATAAGGATGGTATGTAATGAAAAAATCAGAAAAAAAGATTGCAAAAGTCATGAGAGAATACAAAAAAGGTAAATTACCTATCGGAAAAAGCAAAAAGAAAGTAAAAAGTCGTAAACAAGCGATTGCAATTGCACTTTCAGAAGCTGGAATGAGTAAAAAGAAGAGATAATTTATGTTTCCTTGGTCTTTAATAGGTACTGCACTTAAAACTGGCGCTGAAATTTATAAAAATAAGAAAAAATCTGAAATTATAATGTCAGAAGCACAGATTGTGCATGCTGAAAAGATGAAAAGAGGAGAAATTGAGTTTACCGGACAAATTGCAAAGAATCAAAAAGGGGATTGGAAGGACGAATTTATTTTATTAACACTCTCATCACCTTTGTTTTTGCTTGCATACAGCGTTTTTGCAGAAGATGAAGATATTAGCGCTAAACTTGACTTATATTTTGAAAAATTACAGAATATGCCTTGGTGGTTAATTTCATTATGGGTTGCTGTCGTAGGAGCTGTCTATGGAATTAAGGCTACTGAATTAAAACAATTTGGAGGTAAAAAATGAGGAAATTAATTAGACATTGGGTATGTAAACTGTTAAAAATTACACCATGTATTTGTAAACATGAATGCAGTTGTAAAAAGGAGTTCAAAAATGAAAAATAAAAAGAAATCTTTTCCTGATTTAAACAAAGATGGAAAAATAACTAAAGCAGACATCTTAAAAGGAAGAGGTGTATTTGCTATGGGTGGACCTGTTGAAGTTAAAGCTGATGATTCAGTTGATATGGTAGGAAATCCAAAAGGCAAAAAGAAATCTATTCAGATTGCAGGTTGGGGTAAAGCGAGACACTAATCATGGCTAAACTTTGTGCAAAAGGTAAAGCTGCTGCAAAAAGAAAATTCAAAGTGTATCCATCTGCATATGCTAATATGTATGGATCAGCAGTTTGTTCTGGTAAAATAAAACCAGGTGGAAAGAAAAAAACTAAAAGGAAAAAATAATGAAAAGAACATTTAGAAAATCTGGAGGAAAAGTTTCAATGACTCCAGCTCAAAAACAAAAAGCAATGGAAACTTTAAAAAAATATAAAGGTGAAACTAAAAAACCTGTTCAAAAAAGAACTATGGGACCTACACAAGGAACTCCAATGTCAAGAACAAAAAAAGGTATAGGCGGAGCTGTTAGAATAGGATCAGCAGTATCTAAATATTTAAAAAATAATCCTGATAAAGTTAAAAAAATAATGCAATCAGATTTACCTAAAAAGACAAAAGATCTTTTAAGTAAAATGAAAAAAGCATATACAAAGAAAAAATAATGGGACTACGTAAGTGGGTAGCAGAGAAATGGGTAGACATCGGAGCTCCGAAGAAAGATGGCAAGTATCAACCTTGCGGTCGATCGAAGGGGAGCAAAAGAAAATATCCGAAGTGTGTCCCTCTTGCAAAGGCCCGAAGCATGAGTGCTGGACAAAAGGCTTCTGCAGTAAAACGAAAACGTGCAGCGTCCAACACTGGCCCTAAACCAACTAACGTAAAAACAATTGTGAAAAGAACTAATAAAGCTGATGGTGGTTATATTGGAAGTTTTATCGACTTGAATGTCGATGGAAAAACATATAGTAATCCTTCTTACAGGAAATATTATAAAGGATTAATATAATGGCAAAGTCACCTGCATGGCAAAGAAAAGAAGGAAAGTCTCCGTCAGGAGGTTTGAACAAAAAAGGAGTTGCATCTTACAGAGCTGCTAATCCTGGTTCAAAGTTAAAAACAGCTGTAACAACTAAACCGTCTAAATTAAAGAAAGGTTCTAAGGCTGCTAATCGTAGAAAATCGTTCTGCGCTCGTATGAAAGGCATGAAGAAAAGATTAACTTCTGCAAAAACTGCACGCGATCCCGATTCTAGGATTAATAAGAGTCTTAGAAAATGGAATTGCTAATGGCAGAACATTATACACTAGAAACATTCGTACCCACACTTAGAAAAATTATAAGAAATTCTTATCAGCAGATAGGTGACACTATGGTTGCTGGTGGAGTAAAAGACATGGAAGGTTATAGATACCTTTTAGGTCAGGCGCATGCCTTACAATTAATAGATCAGGAAATCTCAAACCTGCTAAATCCAAAGGAGGATAAAAAAAATGAGCAACCAGACACAACAAACGTCGTCAAATTCGGACAAAGAGATTCCGAAGACGAAACTAGCTCTTGAAGAAAAATA
>Ga0222718_10004640_pt1 | contig 11346 bp, 8 predicted proteins | sample C33_27DmetaG_FD_165045 | JGI IMG/M metagenome (GOLD analysis project Ga0222718, IMG submission 165045) | Estuarine water microbial communities from San Francisco Bay, California, United States - C33_27D | ecosystem: Environmental > Aquatic > Marine > Unclassified | place: USA: California... | reverse complement strand
CTTATTTCCTTTCCTATAAATTTTATTTCTATATCATCACCTACATACTTTTCCTTTTTAAACAGTAACGTACATATATCCAAACTATTTGGTTCCTCTTTATTTAATGTTTTTAATATGTTATTAATTGTTAATCCCGTATCTATTATGTCTTCCACAATTAATACATTTTTGTTTTTAATATCTGTATTTAATCCTATTATATTTGTTATTGTTCCAGTTGTATTTGTTCCTTCATATGAACTTACCTTTACAAAATGCATTTCACAATGAATATTTAAATGTTTTACTAAATCTGCTAAAAACATAAATGAACCATTTAATATGCCTACTATTATTAAAGGATCTTCTATTGTTTGCTTTTCTTTATAATGATTATTTATTTGTCTTGATATTTTATTCAATATATCTTCTATTTCTGTTACATTCATAAAAGGAACAAACGTTTTTCCATTAAAATTTATATTTTTTGTATGACTACAATAATACTCGTGTGCACTTAATTCCATTATTTATAATATATACTTTATTATCTTTTTATATTTGTAAAGGTAATTAAAGATTTATTTATTATTATATACATAATGTTATCATTATTTGTTTTTATTTTTATTGCATCTGCATTTGCTAAGGATTATAAAGCTGTTGATAAACTAAATATTAATAATTATATTGGTAAATGGTATCAAGTTTATCAAGATAAATTCGATCAACTTTTTCAAGGTAAAGGCACTTGCTCTTCCGCTGAATATTCTATTATTAATGATAATAAAATCTCGGTTTTTAATAAACAACTCAATACTAATAATCAAATTGACAGTATTAGCGGTTATGCTTATTATAAAGATAATGACTGTTGTGGTTATCTAACTGTTAAACTTGATAATCTTCCTTCCGCTCCTTATTGGGTTATTGAACTTGGACCTATTGTTAATGGTCTTTATGATTATTCCATTGTTTCTGATAACAAAGCACACTCTTTGTATGTTCTTACACGTAATGTTGATAGATTTTACAAAGAATATAATACGACTGTTATTGATTCATTAACTCAATTTGGTTTTGATAATAATTTTAATATACCTCTTGTTATGCCTCAAGATAATTGCTAACAATAAAAAATATTTTACATAATGTATTACCTAAAATATTATACACACCACACTTAACTTACAAATAATCTTTGCATATTTATTGCTTCCATATTATGTTCTGGTTCCTTAAACAAATTTCTTATCATTTCATTATCACGAAACCTTATTGTATAATCTTGTTGGATATTATTTCTACCTACACGACCCATTGCTTGTAATGTCTTTTGTTGAGTCATATTTGTTAAATCTTTGCTTATAAATCCATGACAAAACTGGTAATTTGTTCCATAAATATAGTCGGTTGATGCTATTATCATATATAAACGCTGCTCGTCCGCTAATTGTTTTATTATTTCTAGGTAACGTTTATTATCTATTTTCTTAAAAACACCAATTCCTAGCAATAATAGAAATTTTAAATGATCTTCTATATTCAACAACATTATCTCTTTGCTCATTTCTTCTCCTATGTTTGATATAAAACCATTTTCACGAATCTCACCATCTGGCGACCACTTCTTTTGATGCGAACACGTATTTGGTAAATATTCGGCATCTAATGATACTATTTTTACATTTTTTTCTAATTTTTCCTTTTCTATTGTTAATTTTCGCACTTCATTTGACATTTTATACTTTGTTTCTTTTCCTTTTGTATCACCACGACCGTCATTTTCTTCTTGTGTTTCTATTGCCCTTTCGATTTTTTCGATTTTTTCAGTTAAATTATTATTATGTTTTATGTTATCCAATATTTTTGCAAATATATTTTCTGGAATTTTTGTACTTTGAATATAAAACCTTGCTATTTTATCCACATTATTTGTTAAAAAGATTGTTGGACCATCTGTTAATGTATATGCGTCTTCTGTTGTTATTAGAATACGATTTGGTCTTGCTTCTACTCTTTTTTCCATTCCAGCTGCCAAGCTTACTGTTCTTGATAATACATTACCTTCCATCTCTTTCGAATTTACACTATTTACACTCTTTATTTTTCTTATTTGATTATTTGTTTGATTTTCATTAAACCGAGGCTTTCTATTTTTTATCATATGCATATAAATATCATTCCAATATTCACTCTTTGTATGCAATATGCTTTCTAAATAATATTCTTTTAAACTATTCATCGTGATATCTGTTATATTTCCACCAAAATAATTATCTATATTATAAGACTCATCTATGTATTCTTTCTCATTTACGTATTCTATATAATTTATTATTTCACGTAAATCTAAATACCTTAAAATTGTCTTATTTTCTTTACAATATATTGTTGAATTTACTACTCTTTCATAACTACCATCCAAATAATGAGGTAATACACAATAACATAATGAGTCTAATATTGGGATTGATTTCCTACAATCAAAACTTGATATACGATGAATATCCGCATTTTCAAAATTACTCATAAAATCTGCATATACCGGTTGCATTGCTTCCTCATTTGGCATTGTCGCACACGATAATACTATTCGAGGTATCATATTATTTTTCCAATTTGAATGAATTACACTATGTAAATCGTGTTCTTCATAATCTAATGTTATCGTTGGTTCATCCCAATACGTTATTATATTTTCTTTTTCATTAAAAGCCAACATATAATGCATTGCTGTCAAATATGACTGCACGTCACATATCATTATTTCTACTTTATCACCTACACTATTATCTACTTTTCCTATTCCACCAGAACGCTTATTCACTATATAATCTGTTGCTGCGAAATAATGCAAACGAATATCATCCACTGTTTCACAACCAAATGCGAATGCCACTTTCTTTTCTACTGATATTGCTGACTTTGCTAAGGCTAATCCAATATGACGGGCTACACATACAAAGATTATACGGGTTCCATCCATTGCTAATCCTAATGGGGATAAAGTTTTTCCGGTTCCTGTTGGCGCTGTATATACTATTAACTTGGGAACTAGTACTTCTTCATTTTTACGATTACATAATGTAAATAATTCTTTTTGATGGTTAAATAATTTTCTATCTTCATATTTTAATAAATATTTATTTTTTTCTATAAATTGATATGCATTTGCTATTATTTCACTTGCATATGTAAACGAATTTACATGATCTATTGTGTAATCTAACAAATCTATCACATATACGTTTAAATATGGGATCGCACTTTTTTTTAATTGGATTAATGTATAAAGATAATAAGCATACTTCTTTTTCTTGTTTTTTATTTGTTTTAATAAATCTGTGAATAAATCTATTAATATATACTCGAATATCGAATGTTTATTTAGTTTTATATTATTTTCTAGGTTTCCTAATTTTATTGATTCTCCACTTTTTATTTTACGTAACTTACCTGTTTTGTTTAACGAACAATTATAATTTTTCATTACATCATCACCATACAGATTTATTGATTTATTCATTACTTCTTCAAAATATTTTTTGAATAAGAAATAATCCATCTCATTTGTCTGGGCGAACCTTATGTATGAATTTAATGATAATGATTCGTTTATACGGATATTCACATCATGATATCCAGCGCATATCATATCTAATATCTTTTTTTCATTTTTATCTACCAATTTCTCTATTGATTCCCACTCGGACTTTGATAATTTACTTTGAGATAACTCCATTGTTAAATTTATGATGATACTACTACAATATGTATAATTATTTCAATTTTTTATATATATGTAAAAATATATATAAAGGATTTAATTCAGTTTATTACAAAATACCTTCAATATGTATCGTTCTAATAATTTAAATACACAAAATGATCTTCTATTGAATACACTTACTGATTTTTACAAAGATTTTAATCATATTCATACTATGATAAACATTATTAATGGTGAAACTAAAATTTCTCTACGTATTGTTGACTGGTTTGTCACTAATTATGCTAAAAAATATTTTACAGTTTATGATATTCCTAACGTTCAAAGACGATTTAAAGTATATAATGAATACAAACTAAAACTTAAAGCCTACTCCAAAAAAAGATTCGACCCTTTTTGTAGATGGGACAGAATTACTATACCATATAACAAAGAACAATGTATGGAAACTACTATCGGTCAATTAAATTTTTTTAAATGGGCTATTGAAAATAATATTATACAATATATCGAACAAAATTATACTGATATTGAAACTGATATGAATAATAACAATAGCACTGCTAAACGCAGAACACCTACTGAAAATAATGACAATAATACTAAAACTCGCAAGAAAAGAGAAGAACTTTCTGTTTCCGCTTGTAAATGCATTAAAAAAGAGACTGTTAAAATTATTGTTAAATTTGATTAACATATCAATGATTCCAAAACATTCATTAAATTTGTTGAATTTTTATTCTCTTCATCTTTTCCACAGTTCAATATATATTTTTCTACACGCTTTAACCAATCTAAACCTTTATCATTTTTATCAAATATGTTATATGTTACGTCTTCATTTGCATTTATATTCAATATTTCTGTATCTGTATTCTTTATTAGCCATTCATCATAATAATCTTTACATTGTTGTAAATATTCTTTTGTTATACTTGATTCACCATTTCTTGAACGCTTCACTGTTCGATTATAACATACTTCTGCATCTGCATTTATATATACTATTCCATCCAATTTATAATCTTTCACATATTCTTCATAAAAATGCAAATATATTTGATAGTGGATATCTTCTATCTTTCCATCTTCATACAACATCTTTGCAAAAATATTTCTATCTGCATCTAATGACCTTTCACATATTATTACTCGACAATCTGGATTCTCACGAATTGCTGTACGAATTGTACTTAAACGGGTTACATATGCCATTACTTGGAACGAAAATGCATATTTATTGGGATCATTATAGAATTTTTGTAATATATTTTCATCTGTTTTTTTGTCTTTTATACTTTCCCAGATATCTACTGGTTCTTTTAAAAACATTACATCTGTATTTCCCTTCATATGTTCCTTTAAATTATCAATTATTGTTGACTTTCCGGCACCTATGTTTCCTTCGATTGATATTAGCAATGGTCTTTTTGACATTTTTGTATAAAATAGTTATACAAAAATTTTATTAGTTTTACTTATTTATTACTACAAATATCTTATTTCAATTTTTTATAATAGTAATCTACTTCCAAATGTTCTCTCCGGTTTATACTTTAATATATCCAACATTGGTCTTGTTGTTGGAAAATATTCATTACCATATATATCCTGCATTAATAACCATTCAAATAATCCACCTACATATAAATAGATTTCATTAAACCCTAAATCACTTAATTGGTTATATTTTTTTATTATACTTTCATCTGTATTATTCCTACCATATATTACTATCTTCTTTGCAGACAATTCATAATTTTTTATGCAATTATTTATTATCTCCTCCTCTTTCATATATTCTATTGTTGTGGGAATTAAACAACCCTGATCTTCTATCCCTAACGTATTTATTAACATAAATTGCTCTTTATTTACTAACGCAAATTGAATATCTTCAAATGATAATTTTTTATAATTTTTTTTGAAAAATATTGAGAACATAGCTATTATCTTTTAATCTTTTACATTTATATTTGTTATTACACTATTCTTATTTTTTTATAAATAAATCTTTTGCTAATTTTTTTATTATTTTGTTATCTAGCTTTATTTGTTCTTCTTCTACATCACCTAATATATATCGCATCATTTTATAACAGAATTCAAAATCACGACTTTCCATTACTTCACTCTCTGGATGCGCATTTTTCCAATCGGGAACAGTTCTATAATTTGCCATTGATATACGACTTAGAATTCTTCGTAATTTTGTTAATTCATCAGTATCTTTACTCCATTCATCTTTATCTTTTATATACATTGTTTCACGCTTTATATCCGTACAATGAATTGGCCTTTTTGTTATATCCATCTCTTTTAATCTATCTAATATCATCTTTGTCATTCCATTTACGTATCCATGATTTCCTATGTAATCTAATTCATCTAACTTCACTGATATATTATTTAAAAAATCTGTTATATTCATTGCATCTTTACACGTATCATTCAAAAAGAAATTTAAATTAAAACTTTGATTGTTATTATTGATTGTCTTTCCTTCTTTATATAATTCTACCATTTGACTTTGTAACTCTTTTTGAACGGTATATGACTCCTTTAATTGAATTTGGGTTTCTTGCATTTGTTTGTTTTGGTCAAACAACATTTGTTTAAATTCTTGATTCTCACGTAATAATTCTAACACTAAATTGGGCTGACTACCTAGATCCAGTGAAGTTTCAATTATATTATTATCTTTATTCTCACTATCATCTATTTCTTCAAAATCATATTTGTTTTTATTAGTCCAAGGACATTTCTGTGTATGATACCATAAACTATTTCTAGCTTTATAAACCTTACCACATTCACACTCAAAATCGGTTTTTGGGATTTTTTGGGATTTTTCTCCTCCATTTGTTCTATATTTATGTTTTGCAGTCAATAGATGTTTATTATAATCCTTTTTACTTACCGTAATATAGTTGCATTTTTTACATTCGAAATTAATGGGATTTTTTGGGATTTTTTTCATTCTATAATTGTTCTAAATGTTCTATAATTCTTGAACAGAAAAAATCCCATTTTATTTTACGTTAAATTTTTAAAAAAAAAATATGCAGTCAATCATTTTTTGTTTTTTTTTGAATTTACAGCATTTCAATCACAAAACCCAAAATTGACAATTTCCGAGATGAAAAAAAAAATTTCTAAGAGGGGTAAGTCAAAAATGGACATTTTTAAAATGTCCAATTTCGGATTTCACCCACCAATTATTTTTGTGAAAAAACTACAATAAATATATAAATTATAAATATGATATAAAGAAATACAATAGAAAACTTGTACTATATTAGATAGTATATTTGTATTTTTTATTTACTGTTATAGCTATTGTTTTGTATATCTTCGCTATTAGTTCTATCTCTATATTTGCATTTAATGCAGCAACAAAAGTAATACGTAATATATTTTTTAGGGTGAAGCAATCTTTCTAACGAAGACATCATTCTATTCTCATTTTCAGACCATTCCATATTATAGTTTATAATTAATATATATCTAAAAATAAATATCAATTTTATAGACTAATAAGACCTTGCATTTTTTTATAGATATATTATAACTTAAATGATTACTAGAAGTGAAACTAAAAAAATAAAAGAATATCCTATATTTAAAAATACTAGAAGTCAAACTAGAAAAAGAAAAAGAGATTCTCCTGATTCTTCTGTATTTAAAAACACTGGAAGTCAAAGTAGAAAAAGAAGTAAAGTACCAAAAGAAAATTTTAACGAACATTTAGATCAATTGAAAAATACGTTTAACCATATCAATACAGTTGTAGAAAAGCAAGTACCTAATTGTGTGACGAACGTAAATATGAATTTATCCGCAGAATTAGATGATTCAAATATAGTATCTGCTAGTTCATCACAAATAAACACAGATGAAAAAAAAATAGATGATGGAATATTAAAGCAATTAGAAAATACTATAAATGACAACCTTAGACGCTCACCAAGAATAAAAGAAATGATTGAAAAAGAGCAAAATGATTGTATAGTAATAAACAAACTTGAAAGCAAACTTGAAAGCAACCTTAAACATAAACAAAAAGACAAAAACTCAGTTTCAACTGATAATACCAATGTACTTATGACACCAAATTCTACTTTAAATAGTTTTTTAACAGACCCCAAGACTCCTTTAACCGACTTAATTGCTAATTTTATAAAACAAAATAACGAATTATCAGATTTAATTAAGGGATTAAACCTTAATGATATATCTCCGGTTTATAATAAACAGTTACTGGAATGTTTTAATCAAGCTAATGTTACTGGTATCAAAATACGTGATGCTAGTTGTGATTTTAGACAAGAAGAACAACAAATGAAAGATATATGGGGAGGGACAGTAACCAATCATGCAAAATCTAACGAAACATGTTGTTATTTATGTAACGTACAAATCGCTCCAAACGCTCCTCCTGAAATGGAACATAAAATAGTTTGTCCTATAGTTTTTACACAATTTTTACATTATAATATATTAAAAAGATTATATTTTACTGAAGATGATACTACATCAATATTTATGTTATGGAATGATTTTAAAAAAATAAAGACGAATCAAGAAATATTAAAGGATTTATACAACTTAATAAACTGTAGTCCAAGTAAAGACTCATATCCAAAACAAGTTATTGATAACAAATTTAATAATATATTTTCGTCTTTTGAAGATTATATTAGAGGTCAACAAATTATTATTAATAATAATAATAATGAATTTACATTTTATAAATCATTTATTAAATTTTGGTTAATGGAATTTGCTTACGCACACCATACGTGTAATCAAGGAAAACATCATCATTCATATAATACAATTTGTGGAATCAATGAAGGAATTAAACAAACTTGTAAAAGAAGTAAGAGTACAACTGATAGCAAAGTGATTAAAGAACATCAAGCGATAAATATTGGAGAAATAGTAACAGGAGTAAAAAATAGAAAAGATTATTTAATTGCACACTTTAACCATATTAAAGAATGCGGTAGTGAAGTTTGTAATAATTATCATTATATATCAAAAGCAATACAACCTATTCATGAAGAATTAGCAAAAAATATATTTATTGTAAAAAATTTGCGTAGAATGTATCAATCAACCGAACACAAAAAGTCTCAATCAAACAAAAACAAAAGTAAGAAAAAGAGTAGAAGGTGAAATATAATATAAAGATATAAATATTTTTATATTATAAGGTAACTGTAACGAATAAAATGATTGCCGATGATTTATATAAAGTTGGTGATAATGAAACATTACAATCTGGTAGTGGTAGTTGTTTAAGTGCTGATTTTATGGATGGCAATAGTATTAGAAGTATTCAAAGTAATGAAACATTACTAATATCTACAGATGATGAAATGGTTAATTTTTTTGACGATGAAAACGCAACATTACAATCAGATACTAGTAGCCATATATTAGAAAAAGCTTTTGAAAGCGATGAAATAGAATATAAAAATCCAATATATAATGATTTTGATTATAATTTTTCTTTAACAGATTTTGATAGTAATGTATTGAATAATGTAATGAAATATTCATTAAATAAACAAGATGGTGATAATAATCATAATGACGAAAAAATAGAAGAAGAATCAAATATTGATGATTTAGATTATAGATTAGAAAGACCGATATTATGGTCGGATTTTATAAATTATTATTGGATAGGTTTGTTTAATAATTTAAAACATAAAAGAAATTATGTAGAATATTGTAATCAAGTTATGAATTTCAAAAAAAAAATAAATATAATAAGTCAAGGGATAAATATAACAAATACAGAAGAAAAAGAAAAAGAAAAAATAAATTATTTTAACATAGAAAACTATGATGTAAATAGTTATGATAGTAAAAATTTATTCACAATAAGTGAAAGCAATAAAATATTAACAGAAATAGAAGAATTATTTAATATGATAGATAAGTTACTAATAGATGATATAATTTTTATGAAAAATGCGAAAGCACCTATAGGTGATTTTTTACATAGATATAATTCAATAAAAAATAATTGTTTAAAATTATCAAATATAAAAAATAATAAAATATTTAATCATGCGAGGTGTTCAACAGAGATAAAACAATATAAAAATAGTAAAAGTATAAAAAAAATAAAGGATAAGTTTGATAAAGATGCGACAGATAAAGTAAAAAAGGAATTTGAAGAAAAATTTAAAGATGATTTATTAAAAGATAAAGAGTATATAGAAAAAGATAAATTTTTATATTCTTTAAAGGAATGGATGATTAATGTAATATTAGAAGAAAAAGAACAAGAAAAAGAAGAAAATTATGAAATGATATTTAATTATCAAAATAGACAAACTTTGTATATTATATTTATATCAATAATATATGCGGTGTATTGTAATGTACGTTCAACATATAGTAAAGTAGGGTTATTACATAATGAAAAATTAAATGAAAATGACTTAAATTTAATAGAAAAAAATATAAATTTTGCATCATCAATATTAGTTAAAGAAATAGATTTTTTTCGTTCTTTGTCAACAAAAGAAAAAAAACAACAAGGTCGTGAATCATTAAATCTTTTTAAATATTCTTTTATAAATAAAAATGAATATGTAATAAATGAAGTTTCAGGACCGATGGTACACGATATAGCAGTAAATAGTTGTTATTGGACTTATCAAAATACAAAAATGGTAAAAGATATTTATAAATTAGTAGATTATTTAAATGAGTTAAATATGCAAAAAGGAGAATTAAAAATAATTACAGAATTTATAAAAACAATAAATGATCACTTGAGGAAATTAATGAAAGAAGAAAATAAATTTAAAGCGACTATATCAAATTGGTATGAAGAGAAAGAAAATGAAAAGAAGTTATTATATAAAAGTAATATTTTTTCAGAAAAAGAAGTATGGTGGTATTATTTTGTGTATAATTCAAATATATACTATAGTAATGATAGAATAAACAATGAAAATTGTTGTTGTTATCCTAATAAAGAAAATAACGATATGGAAGAAGGAACATTAATTAATAATGAAGAAGAAAAACCAGATGAAATAAACATATTTTTAGAGACAAACAGTTATTTATACCATGTAATAAATAAGGATCGACCAAAATATCCTTTACATAAAGATTTTAAATGGGATAAGTTAGATTTTAATAAAGATAAGATCGAATTTAGTAAGCGACAATTGAGATATAATAAATATTTTATTGAAAAATTAAATAATGAATTAATAAATAATGAGCTAAAACAAATAAATGATTTAAATGAGAGTTTAGTTAGAAAAAATTTTATTCTGGACTGCATAGAAAATATAGAAGAAGTGTTAAATGAACTAGAAAATATGTCAAATTTTATAAAAGAAGGTGTTTTATTAAACGAACAACTATTTTTTAAATTAGTGTTGTTTGGTATAAATATTTTGATTTTTATAGGTCAATATTTTTGGAATAATCACATAAAACCATCAATGTAAATGTGTAAGAAAAAATATACATTACATACACTTTTTGTTTTTTATTTTTTTGTTTTTTATTTTTTTGTTTTTTATTTTTTTGTTTTTTATTTTTTTGTTTTTTATTTTTTTGTTTTTTATTTTTTTGTTTTTTATTTTTTT
>Ga0222718_10004639_pt1 | contig 11347 bp, 10 predicted proteins | sample C33_27DmetaG_FD_165045 | JGI IMG/M metagenome (GOLD analysis project Ga0222718, IMG submission 165045) | Estuarine water microbial communities from San Francisco Bay, California, United States - C33_27D | ecosystem: Environmental > Aquatic > Marine > Unclassified | place: USA: California... | reverse complement strand
ATGGACTAAGCAAGATTGGCGAACTAAAAGTGGGAAGCCTAGTGCTAAAACTGGTGAGCGTTATTTACCTGCTAAGGCTATTGAGTCTCTTAGCAGCAGTGAGTATGCCGCTACAACCAGAGCTAAACGAAAAGGCACGAAGGCAGGTAAGCAGCATGTGGCTCAACCTAAAGGCATTGCAAAGAAAACCGCTAGATACAGGAGAACCTGAGTATGGCCCATACTATTATTGATGACTACAAATTATTTCCACGACTAATGATGTTAGTTGTGACTATTCTTACATATCAATCTGTACATTGGTATATGGCACTTCCAGACCCCACTAATGGACAAGCTGGCCTTGTATCTGTTTGCATGGGCGCATTAACAGGTTGCTTTGGTATTTGGATGAATAAAGAAGCAAAAACAGATAGAGGTAGTAAATGATTCAAGCATTTATTGGCCCGATAGCAAATTTAGCAGGAACATGGTTAAATGGTAAAGTTGAAACTAAAGCTGCCGAAACTAAAGTTAAAGTTGCCAAAGCTGAAGCTGAAGCACAGATTATGCTTAGTCGTGCAACTAGTGAAGCAGACTGGGAAAAGATTATGGCACAAGGTAGTCAGTCTTCGTGGAAAGACGAGTGGCTGACTATTTTATTTTCTATACCACTAATACTTGTATTTACAGGTGACTGGGGTAGAGAAGTAGTGCAAAATGGTTTTGTAGCATTAGATAGTATGCCTCAGTGGTATAGCTACACGTTAGGTGTAATTGTTGCTGCGTCCTTTGGTGTACGTTCAGCTACTAGATTTTTTGGGAAGAAGTAATGGCATTTAAGTTAAGCAGTAGAAGTATGGGTAAGTTAGAGGGTGTAAACGAAGGTTTAGTTGCAGTCGTAAAGGATGCTATTGGTATTACTAAAGTAGACTTTGGTGTTACCTTTGGACTACGTACTTTAGAAGAACAAAAGAAACTATACGAATCTGGTAGATCACAGACTATGAAGTCTAAGCATCTTGAGGGTCGTGCTGTAGATCTAGTCGCATATTTTGGTTCAGACATTTCTTGGGAACTCAATGTATATGATGACATCTGTGATGCTATGGCTGAAGCTGCTAGAAAGAACGATGTAGCAATTAAATGGGGTGCTGCATGGAGTGAAGGAGATATTAGAGAGTATGCTGGTACTGCAGAAGATGCAATGAACGCATACGTAGATCTCCGTAGATCAGAAGGTCGTAGACCTTTTATTGATGCCCCACATTTTGAAATGATGTAATATGGCTCGTGAATTAACAGAACGTCAACAAAAGTTTTTAGATGTACTTATGGATGAGGCAGGTGGCGATGTTACTATGGCTAAAAAACTTGCTGGGTATTCGCCCAATACACCTAACCGTGAAATAACTAATAGTCTTAAAGAAGAGATCTTAGATGTTACGCATAGCTACTTGGCACGTAACGTTCCTAAAGCTGCAATGGCTATGGTTAGTGCTTTATATGATCCTACTGAGCTAGGTATTCGTGATAAGATGGCAGCAGCTAAAGAACTACTAGATCGTACTGGCTTAGTAAAAACTGAAAAGATGCAGGTAGAAGCTAAAGGTGGCGTTATGTTAATGCCAGCTAAACAAGCACAGGATGACGATGACTAAGCCATTAGGACAATGGAAACTACCACAACCGACTGACCTACAAGAAGACAATGAATGGGTTCCTATTCCACGTGTAGCAAGAACAATACCATTTGGATATGAATTAGATCCAGAAGATGATGGAATACTCTTGCCAATTGATAACGAACTTGATATGCTTGTTAAAGCCAAGAAGTACTTAAAGCAGTACTCGTATCGTGAGGTTGCCAACTGGCTAACCCGAAACACTGGAAGAACCATATCTCACGTAGGATTAAAGAAACGGTTAGATAATGAGCGAAGAAGAAAAAACAAAGCTGGAAGCCTACGCAGATGGGCAGACTATGCGAAAAAGGCAGTCGCCAAAGCGGAAGAAATTGAACGCAACCGCATCGGGGCGAAAGCGCAAGACAACGACAGCAAAGAAACAAACGCAGCCTGAACCAGCTAGAATAGTAGAACCTGAACTAGCACCTGTAGAAGAACAGCATAATGTAATCTTTAAACCTAATGCTGGTCCTCAAACAGACTTTTTAGCTGCAGGTGAACGTGAAGTACTATATGGTGGTTCTGCAGGTGGAGGTAAATCATATGCAATGCTTGCTGACCCATTACGTTTTATGGGGCACCCAGCTTTCTCAGGATTGCTCCTACGGCATACTACAGAAGAACTAAGGGAACTTATCTTTAAGTCTCAAGAAATGTATCCCAAGATATGGCCCGGTATTAAGTGGTCAGAACGTAAGATGCAGTGGACTGCGCCCTCTGGTGCGAGATTGTGGATGTCCTACTTAGATAAAGAAGATGATGTCCTGCGTTACCAAGGTCTGGCATTTAGTTGGATAGGCTTTGACGAACTTACTCAGTGGCCTTCACCATTTGCGTGGAACTACATGAGATCACGTCTACGGTCCACTGCAACTGACTTACCCGTATACATGAGAGCTACTACTAACCCCGGTGGTAGAGGACATCATTGGGTTAAGAAAATGTTTATTGACCCTGCACCATACGGTAAACCTTTTAATGCAACAGATATTGAAACAGGTGAAGTATTATCTTATCCTGCTGGACATGCCAAAGCTGGTAAGCCTTTATTCAAACGTAGGTTTATACCTGCCCGTCTTTCCGATAATCCTTACCTAGCTAAACAAGGTGACTACGAAGCAATGCTTCTATCTTTACCTGAACAACAACGTAGACAGCTACTAGATGGTGATTGGGATATTAAAGAAGGCGCAGCCTTTACAGAGTTTGATAGAAACATACACGTAATAGAACCCTTTAATATACCAAGTAATTGGGTAAAGTTTAGAGCGTGTGACTATGGATACGGAAGTAAATCGGGTGTAATATGGTTTGCTGTAGCTCCTAATGAGCAACTATATGTTTATAGAGAACTGTATGTAAGTAAAGTATTAGCTGCAGATTTAGCAGATATGGTGTTGGATTTAGAGGCTGAAGATGGAAATATTAAGTATGGCGTTCTTGATAGCTCTTTATGGCACAAGCGTGGTGATACTGGCCCATCATTGGCTGAACAAATGATTCAACGTGGGTGTCGTTGGCGTCCATCAGATAGATCTAAAGGCTCACGTGTAGCTGGTAAAAACGAAATACATAGACGGTTACAAGTTGACGAATTTACAGAAGAGCCTCGTATGGTGTTTTTTAATACTTGTACCAATATTGTTGCTCAACTACCTGCCTTACCAATCGACAAAAGAAATCCAGAAGACATTGACACCACCTCCGAAGATCACTTGTACGATGCTTTAAGGTATGGTATTATGTCAAGACCACGATTTAGTATATTTGATTACGATCCAAATGGTATGTCATCAGGTGGTATGCGAGTAGCAGATGCTACTTTTGGTTATTAACGGCACAACCGTAATTACGCTTATGGCGAAGGAAAAATAAATGGAAGAAGATACAGAAGGCTTTATTGAAGATGATGCTATCGTTTTAGAAGATAGTGAGGATTCTACAGTAGACGATGCACAGACTGCTAATATTATTCCATTTATTATGGAAAAGTATAATCGTGCAGAAGATTATAGACAACAAGACGAAGATCGTTGGTTACGTGCTTATCGTAACTATCGTGGTATCTATGGTCCAGACGTGCAATTTACAGAAGCTGAAAAGTCTCGTGTCTTTATAAAAATTACTAAAACTAAAACTCTTGCTGCTTATGGTCAAATTGTAGATGTATTATTTGCAGGGCAAAAGTTTCCTTTAACTGTTGATCCTACTGAATTACCTGATGGTGTAGTTGAAGATGTATCCTTTGATCCAGCAGAACCAGATAACATTCGTGAAGATGGTAAAGATAAAATAATTAGTCCATATGGATTTAAAGGTGATGGCATGGAGTTCCCAAAGGGTGCTACAGCTAAAACACTTAATGAAATGCTTAACCCTGAGTTACGGGATAAACTAGAACCTATTAATAATTTAAAAGAGGGAGCAGGTAAAACGCCTAGCTCCTTTACGTTTAGCCCAGCAATGATTGCAGCTAAAAAGATGCAAAAGAAAATACAAGATCAACTAGAGGAATCTAGTGCGTCTAAACATTTACGTAGTACTGCATTTGAAATGGCATTGTTTGGTACTGGCGTAATGAAAGGCCCATTTGCTGTAGATAAAGAATATCCTAATTGGGATGATGAGACAGGTGAATACTCTCCTGTGTTTAAAACAATCCCACAAGTATCTCATGTATCTGTATGGAACTTTTATCCAGACCCAGATGCAAACAATATGGATGAAGCACAGTATGTAATTGAGCGTCATAAGTTATCTCGTTCACAAATGAGAGCACTAAAGAAACGTCCTTACTTTAGAAGTACTGTAATTGATGAAGCAATTCAACTAGGCGAAAACTACAATAAAGAGTATTGGGAAGATGATTTATCAGACTATGCACCAGAGCATGGTGTAGAACGTTTTGAAGTACTTGAGTATTGGGGTACTGTAGACGTAGATATGCTTATGGATCAAGGCGTAGACATTCCTACAGAGATGCAGGATATTGATGAGTTACAAGCTAACGTATGGATTTGTAATGGTAAACTACTGCGTATGGTACTTAATCCATTTAAACCTGCACGTATTCCTTACATGGCAGTACCATATGAGCTAAACCCATACTCTTTCTTTGGTGTAGGTATTGCTGAGAATATGGATGATACACAAACATTAATGAATGGTTTCATGCGAATGGCTGTTGACAATGCTGTATTATCTGGTAATCTTTTAATTGAAGTGGATGAAACTAACTTAGTACCGGGTCAAGACTTATCAGTATATCCCGGCAAAGTATTTAGACGCCAAGGTGGTGCACCGGGGCAAGCTATCTTTGGAACTAAGTTCCCTAATGTTGCTGCAGAAAACTTGCAGCTATTTGATAAAGCAAGAGTATTAGCAGATGAGTCAACTGGATTTCCATCTTTCGCTCATGGTCAAACAGGGGTCAGTGGCGTGGGTCGTACTGCTTCTGGCATTTCTATGCTTATGGGTGCCGCACAAGGTGGCATAAAGAATGTAATTAAAAATGTAGATGATTACTTACTTCGTCCGTTGGGTGAAGGTTTCTTTAGATTTAATATGCAGTTTGACTTTGATCCTGAGATTAAAGGTGATCTTGAAGTTAAGGCACGTGGTACTGAAAGTCTTATGGCTAATGAAGTACGCAGTCAACGTCTTATGCAGTTTATGCAAGTTGCATCAAGTCCTGCTCTTGCACCTTTTGCTAAGTTTCAGTATATCATTCGGGAGATTGCTAAGTCACTTGATCTTGATCCTGATAAAGTTACTAACGATATGTCTGAAGCAGCAATTCAAGCTGAGATTATGAAAGAGTTTCAGCAACAACAACCTCAACAAGCTGGACCAGCGGGAGCTAACCCAGCAGATCCAACAGGTGCAGGTGGCGGTACTATAGGTACAGGACAAGCACCAACCCCTAATGAACAAGGATTCAGTGGAAATGAACAAGGACAAGGAGCACCTCAAGAAGCTCAAGGGGCTGGTCAACAATCACCAGCAATGGGAACAGTTCAGTAATTACATAGATGACGTAATAGCACAGCAACATCGTGCTATGGAACAGACAGACAACGATAAGGTTATGTATAGGGCGCAAGGTGCTATATATCAACTACGTAGATTAAAGTTGTTACGGGATGAAGTGTTAAAACATGGCTAATAAAATAGGTACTAAAACAGGCAAACAAACACAAGCAGGAAGAGATGTATATGTAACTTCTGAAGGTGAGAATGTGTCTGAAAAATCTACTACATTTAAATATAAAGGTAAGTGGATAAATGTACCTAGTATACACAAGGGTCGTAGATATGATGATGACACATTAAAAATTATGCTAGAAGCTGAAATAATTACTCCAACAAGTACGCATGAAACTAGACAAGAGGCAGAAGCAGCCGCAAAAAAACGTAGTGACGAATTAAAGTTTAATAAAGGTGGAACCCCAATGTATAACCAAATGGAACAGTTTGAAGACGGTGGCCTCAGAGATGAAGGTGGCACAGTAGATGAAGTATCTGGAAATGAAGTTCCTGTAGGTGGAACTAAAAAAGGTGTACGTGATGACATCCCCGCTATGGTTAGTGAGGGTGAGTTTATATTCCCAGAAGATGTAACACGTTATATTGGGCTTGACAAGTTAATGCAATTGCGTCAAGATGCTAAAATGGGTTTAAAGAAAATGGAAGCTATGGGCCAGATGGGTAATGGTGACGAAGCTACTATGGACGATGATATACCTTTTGAAATGGCTGACCTTATTATTGTTGGTGGTCCAATGGAAGAACCACAAGAAAAATATAAAGGTGGAGTATTACACGCACAACAAGGTACATATGTAGGACAGCAACCTGCTACAGGTATTGCTGGTTATCAACCTTCTATGTACGCCAATCGTGCTCCTATTAATCCATATCAATATCAAGCACCTGCTAGTGCATTTACACCACCTACATATCAAAATACACAAGTTGCACCTAGTCAGCCTACATCGGGGTATATGCCTAAGTTTGTTGGTCAAGGCGTAACTCGTAAAACTGTTACGGGTAGGGAAACACCTAAAGTAGAAGCGGAACAATTTGTAGAAGATATTTATCTTGATGTAAAATATATTAATCGTGAAACTGGTGATATTAGAACATTTAAGTTTTATGAAGGTGAACCTATTAGTGAAATACCTGCAGGATATGTACCATATGAAGAAGGACAAGATCCTGCTGAAGGTACAACGCCACCTGAAGGTGATGTTGTAACAACTACAACACAAGTATCTCGTGACAGAGATGATGATCGTGCTCCACCCCCACCCCCACCATTTAATTGGGATGAAGCTACACCAGAAGCTATCGTAAATGAAGTTAATAAAATTAAAGGTCCAGCAGGTAGTGTAATGACAGGGCTTGCTGCTGTACTTAATCCTGCACTTGGCGCTATGGTTTATGCTGCAACTAAAGCAAATGAAAAACAAACTTTAACAAAACTAGATGAATTATTAAAGGATAAAGCTTTTGTTAAAAAAATGTCAGATGCAGGACAATTAAAAAATTTAAAAGATTCTTTAAACGGCCTTGAGGAAAAAACTAAAGGTGCGGGTAAAGGTATTGTTGACATAGATTTATTGGGTATTCTTGGTTCTGCTGTTAAAGGTGTAGCAAAAGCATTAGGTTTAACGCCAGAAGAAGAAAAGAAAGTTATAAAAAATAGTGTCAGTGATGCTGCAGGTATTGAGCCACCTAAAAGGCCAGAGCAAGAAATTGAAGAACCTATTATCACCCTTGCACAACCCGATCCTGTAGATGATATGGTTGCAGGAGAAGATCTTTTTGCGTATGATCCTGAAACAACTAGCGTACTGGGCGAAACTTCTGTAACCTCTCCAAAGGAAGTTAAAACGCTTACCGCTGAAGAAATTGCACGTATAGTTGCAGGAACTCCTGAAGAACCAAATGCTGCAGAAACAGCTTCTGTTATAATTCAAAAAGCATTAGATGCGGCTAGAAGTGGTGTAACAACAGAAGCTCCTATTGATCCAATTATAGCTGCTGCAAGAAGGTCTGCAGAACAAGGTGCCGCTGCATTTAGGGCGTTGCAAGATCAACCACCAGAAGAACAAGATGCTACAGATCCTTTATCAATGGCTCAAGCTGCTATGAAGGCTATGACTAGGGACAGAAAAGAACAAAGAGAATCAGCCTTTGAACCTGAATTTTTAAAAGGTCTAGGTGGTGCACCTCTTGGCTTTGAGGCGGGTCAAGTTGATCCTGCATTAGCTGCAGCAGTTTCTGGTCAAACACCTACAGTAACTATACCTACAGCAGCAGCATCTACACCTGCACCTACGGTAACTACGGCACCTCGACGAGAGGCTAGAGATGATTCTTATTCTGCCGCAGACATGATGAGAGATAGACAGGATCGGATGTCAAGAGCCTCTAGTGTTGCTGCAAGTGAAGGTGTGTCTGCACCAACATCAGGTGCTGCTCGCAGCGTAAGTACTCCAACAGGAAATGTAGAAACTTATGCATCTAGAATAGAAAGGGGTGGCGGTTTTAATAAAGGTGGACTAGCAGGTAAACCTAAAAAGAAAGCTTCCTCAAAGAAACGTGGTTTAGCAGCACGTAAGTAATCTGCTATATTTGTCTGGCTACTCATCCCCCTACCAACACTAGGCTACGGTGGCCCCAGAAAAGGAACTAGAAATGTCCGATACAATTATGTCTGAAGAAATGAAGACACCAACAAAAGTAGCGTTTGCTAATCGTAAATATACTAATGATGAAAAACGCAAAATGGAAGAAGAAGAACTAGAACAACTTATTGCAGAACAAAAAGGTGAAAGCACAAAAGAACCACAAGAAGCTGAACCCGCTAATGCAGAAGAAAAAAGTTTTAAGAAACGTTACGGTGACTTGCGCCGACATATGCAAGAAAAAGAAAAAGAATGGGCTGATAAGTTTAGTACTATTGAAAGTCAACTAAAACAAGTATCCCAAAAAGAAATTAAGTTACCTAAGTCTGATGAAGACATTGAAGCATGGGCAAAAAAATATCCTGACGTAGCAGCCATTGTAGAAACAATCGCAATTAAAAAAGCTAAAGAACAATCTGCAGGATTAGAAGACCGTGTAAAAGAGATTGATGAAATGCGAGCTACAGCTTCTCGTGAAAAAGCAGAAGCAGAATTAATGGCAGCACATCCAGATTTTGGTGATATACGCAATAGTGATGAGTTTCACGAGTGGGCAGAAGAACAACCTAAGTGGGTACAAGATGCACTATACGAAAATGATAACGATGCACGTTCAGCAAGTAGGGCAATTGATCTTTACAAATCTGATAAAAACATTAGAACTAAAAAACCTTCTAATAGTAAAGATGCTGCACGTTCAGTAAATACTCGTAACAGTAGAAGCCAACCAGATACTAATAGTAATGGTGATACATATAGAGAAAGTGACGTAGCTAAGATGTCACCTCAACAATATGAAAAAGCTTCTGATGCCATTATGGAATCTATTCGTACTGGCAAATTTATTTACGATATGTCTGGTTCTGCCAGATAAAACTATTGACATATAATATATTTATGATATAACTATATGTACAATCGGTAGTATGGCCCTGTTAGGTATTAACTACAGTTACCCATACTGCCAATTAACTAAACTACCCGCAAACAACAATAAAGCTTTCGGACAACCTAATGTCTCATGGCCCGTTATATTAAACATAGGCCAATGTTTATAATAACGCACCCTAGTAGAATTAGCCCCTGTATAAGTCATTAGTCGTTTGCATCTGTGTCTAATGCTAAGGAGAATTAAAATGGCATTTTCGACCGCTGCTGGTTATGGCAATTTACCCAATGGTAATTTCTCACCAGTTATTTATAGCAAACAGGTGCAACTTGCTTTCCGCAAAGCATCTGTCTGTGAAGCAATTACTAACTCTGATTATTTCGGAGAAATCGCTGCAATGGGCGACTCAGTTAAAATCATTAAAGAACCTGAGATCACTGTTAAAGCATATGCACGTGGTACTACAATCACACCACAAGATCTTGACGATGAAGATTTTTCATTAACAATTGATAAAGCGAACTATTTTGCTTTCAAGGTTGACGACATTGAAGAAGCGCACTCCCACGTCAATTTCCAAAGTCTTGCAAGTGATCGTGCCGCATACCGTTTGTCAGATCAGTTTGACCAAGATGTACTTGGTTACTTGACTGGTTTTACACAATCAGCAATTCATGGTACACCTGATACAGTTAACACAACTGTTAATGGTACTAAAGCAGTAACAACTGCAGGTTCAGACGAACTGTTAGCTTCAATGAAAATTGATGCAGCAGACTTCGGTGGATCTGCTGGTGACGCACTTGCCCTTCAGCCACGTGCTGGTGGTGCAACTGACACTACTCCTGCTGTTGGTGATACTTTCCCATTGACCGTCATTGCACGTATGTCACGTTTGTTAGATCAACAAAATGTGGATACTCAAGGACGTTGGTTGGTAGTAGATCCAGTATTCATGGAACTTCTGAAAGACGAAGACTCACGTTTGTTTAACGCTGACTTTGGTGGTTCTGGATTGCAGAATGGTCAAATCGGAATGAACATTCATGGTTTCCGTGTTTATCAATCAAACAACCTTCCATCAGTTGGTACTGGTCCTTCCTTTACAGGAGCAAACTCAGCAGTCAACTATGGTATGGTTGTTGCAGGACACGATTCAGCCGTTGCAACTGCAGAGCAGATCAACAAAACTGAAACATATCGTGATCCAGATTCATTCGCTGACATTGTTCGTGGTATGCATCTATATGGTCGCAAGATCCTTCGTCCAGAAGCTCTTGTGAACGCTAAGTATCACTTGGCATAAGGGAGGATTGAAACATGGCTAACATTACTTCACTTCTAAAGGCAGCGTCTGGTAACTCTCAGCGTGGTCGTAACCCTTACATGGTCGAGAATACTCTTGACATTGTAGCTACAACTATTGATCCATCTTCTGCGGATTCCGTTCAAGCTATTACTATTCCTGCTGGTCACAAAGTTATGGCCTGTGGTCTTGAAGTTGTTGAATCAGCAACTATGAACACAGGTACTGACGCTGTTGTAACTGTAGGTTTTGTAGGTGGTGATGTTGACGAGTTTGTTGCATCATTTGATATTGACGGTGCTGCTGACGGTGCTTATGCTCCAAGTGTTTCTATTACTGGCGACACTGTATCTGCATCTGATGATACCATTGACGTAATCTTTGGTGGAACAGGTGCTTCATTTACTGCAGGTAAACTTCGTGTTTATGCGGTAATGATGGACGTAAGTTCACAAGGTGACACTGCTGCTAACGAAGTAGATCGTGACGCACTTGCGTAACTAAACTATTGGGTGGGCTGCTTACTTGTGGCCCACCTATACTTGTATATAAAGGAACCTAATCATGGCTATTACAACTGCAATGTGTAATACATTCAAAACAGAATTACTTGGTGGTATCCATGACTTAGATACCGACAGTATTAAACTTGCACTAATTAAAGCATCACCGTCTGGTACATATAATGCCAGTACAACTAATTACTCAGATGTTACAGGTAATTCTGATGAAGCATCTGGAACAAACTATAGTGCAGGTGGTCAAGTATTAGACTCTGCAACAATTAGTTTAT
>Ga0222718_10004637_pt1 | contig 11348 bp, 17 predicted proteins | sample C33_27DmetaG_FD_165045 | JGI IMG/M metagenome (GOLD analysis project Ga0222718, IMG submission 165045) | Estuarine water microbial communities from San Francisco Bay, California, United States - C33_27D | ecosystem: Environmental > Aquatic > Marine > Unclassified | place: USA: California... | reverse complement strand
TCTGACGAGGAATCCGACGATGAGGATGACTTCCACATCTCTCGGAACGCCGCGATCGTCAATGTCCTCCGGAAACTCTCTGACCTTGAGAAGGATGACTTCAAGAGCAAGGCGTACTGGAAGGCTGCCGAGGCTGTCGACAACATCCCCTACACCATCGTGGATGGTGAGTCTCTCGCCAAGGGAGAGACCAAGGTCGCTGGCATCGGCAAGAGCATCGCCAAGAAGATTGATGAGTTTCTCGAGACTGGGATAATTTCAAGACTCGAGGAACTCAAGAAGAAGCCTCCTACAACCAACGAGTGCATCTTTGAGGCCCTCGAGGAGGTGGCTGCCCGAGAGTCGGACGTTCACAAGAAGGCTGCCTACAAGAAGGCTGCCCAAGCTATCAAGAACCTCAACTTTGAGGTAACCTCGGGTGAGGAACTTGCCAAGGGTCCCACCAAAGTCGCTGGCATTGGCAAGAGCATCGGACGCAAGATCGACAACTTTCTGCAGTTTGGGGAGATGAAGTAATTAGCTATAAAATTTTTAATATTTAACATCACTATCTCGAATAATCATATCTCGGATTACCTCGTATAAAACAGAAGTTAGGGCAAACTTGTAGGCCAAAAATCCTACGAATGTAGCTCCATAATCAAAATCAAACGCAAATGGTGCATTATTCCACACCATTTCAAAGGCAGCGGTGCTCACTGGCACAAACATCTGCTTCTGAAATGTCGACCTCTCTATGTTGTCTACATGATCTGACAGAAGGTTCATGTAGGTGTAGGACGCCACAGCACCAAGGGTTGCGGAAACCCCAACATCCGCTCCCTGTGTAATAAAGTATGACGTAGATAGAGCCGCACCATAACCAGCCGTAGAGTTCTTTAGACTGGTCTTGAGTTTCTCATATTCGGGAATAGAGCGGTTTGTGATTGGTAGGCGGGTAGGTTTCGCGATAGCAAGAGTCAACATATACTAGCTGTAATATACTTAAAATCTTTATCCCAGTTATAGTATATGCCCTGTCAACTGTGTAAGAAGAAATGTGGGGTGCCCATAGAATGTAAGCACTGTAGTGGAAGTTTTTGTCCACGCTGTCTTCATCTAGAGAAACATGGGTGCTCCGGTCTCGAGAAGAAGGTTAAGAAAGATTTGGCTACACTCGAGAAAAGGGCGTCATATGAACACACACCGAAGTGCTTAAAGATTTAAGGAGTATACTACTCAGTGGGAGGGAGGGAAGCTGAGATGCCCGAGTGGTCTAAGGGGGGTGTCTTAAGAACATCTGGCGTAAGTCGCGTGGGTTCGAACCCCACTCTCAGCATATCGCACTCATAGCTCAGTGGTAGAGCGCAAGCTTAGTAAGCTTGAGGTCAGGGGTTCGAAACCCTTTGAGTGCATTTTTAAATATGAAAAAATCCATATTTAAAAATGTTCAAAACTTATATAGAATGAATGTCCACAATATTACATCCGCTTGTTTTCTGATACCATTTTCAACTCTATGTGTTTCAGAGATATTTTTAGGCTACGTGGTGTATCCAATGTTTCTCACCCACGCCTTAACATTTTATATGTCCTACGAACTCGTGTGGATTTATTTACAACCTGAGATTATACAGTCGTTTCGTAAACTCATTATACTACACCATATCATGGCTTTAATTTACGCCGTCAGACCTCTGTATGCCCCCGAAGAAGCCTACCTTACCGCATATCTGGGGCTGGTCGAAATTGATACATCTATGTTGGTACTTAAACATATATTTCCAAGAAATCAAACCATTCGGGAAATATATCTATTTACAAATATATTCTTCCGTGTTTGGTATGAAAGTTTGATGTCTTTAATTGTATGGTTCTTATATGATGATAAAAATCTATATGTGAGAATACACGTAATGACCTGTCAACTCTTTTTCAATATTTTCAGTTGTGGAATATGTGCGTTGACCTATCGTGCCTTAAAGAAAAAGCGCCTTAAGGATGTATAATGTCCCTCGGGGTCAAAAAGCTTGGATATGATTCTATTCTTCCTACTCGAGGTTCTGGTGGTGCTGTTGGCTACGATCTCTATAGCAATTGTGATGGGGTTATCGCAAAAGGTAAAAGAGGGCTCATCTCCACGGGTATCGCGGTATCTCTCCCCCCGGGGGTATATGGTCGGGTTGCTCCAAGGTCTGGGTTGGCTGTAAAACATGGCATTCAAATTGGTGCCGGTGTCATCGATCCAGACTATACCGGTGAAATTTCCGTTGTCATCTTCAATATGGGGGATGCCGATTTTGAAGTGAAGAAGGGTGACCGCGTCGCACAGTTGGTCCTAGAGAGGTGTGAGACCCCACCCATTGAGGAGATTGGTCTCCTCCAAGAAACTCTCCGGGGTGAGGGTGGCTTTGGGTCTACGGGTGTTTAGAGCAGAACCAGAAATCTTCGGGTACGGGCATGAAGAGTACACCCTCCTGTGTCGCCATCCAAAGCTTGGATTTATGCATATCTGGGTATGACATGAGTAACCAACGCTCCCAAAAATCTTGAGAAAGGTAGGTATCCCAATCTTCCATAGTACTTTCCTTCACTTTCAACATACCCCTGTGAATTTCATAGGGATCCCTCTCAATTCGCACCTCCTTGGGTAGGATCGCCCCCCTCCTAAGAAGTTGCGCCCTCATTATACGGGGATTTCCATGATCCACATAGTAGTCAACCCCATTTTTCCCAAAATCTATCGACCTTTTACACGGTAAAGTTACTCTGTACCGGTGGGTGACCGATGGACTGGGTTTTAGGATGACATGCATTTTATATAAAGATTACAGAATATATTCACACATGAAGACATATGAATCCCTGGATGGAATTACTATTAGAGTTGGTACAAATGCCAAGGAAAATTATGAACTCACTGAGTCGAGTCATGCGGCGAATTGGTGGCTTCATGTGAAGGGGTGGCCGGGTTCACATGTCGTAGTTTCTTATGATGGAGATTTCTTACCAAAAGAAACTAAGAAGGATGCGGCTGCGTTGGCTGTTCACTATAGTCAGGCTTCGGGTCAGAAACACGTTACAGTAGATTTGATTCGTGTTCAACATGTACATCCATTAAATACACATGGTTCTGTTGAGCTTTCGCGAGACCCAATCGAAGTCTTAGTGTTTATAAATCGAGAAAAACCGAGACTCGATAGACTTATCAATTTAACAAAGTAGAATAGAGCCCAGCGATGTAGTATACATCTTTAAACCCCAAGTTTTCCAATTTCTCTGCCGCAAATCTGGCTCGTTGCCCAGTATTGCAGTAGACGAGTAAACCCTCTTTGGGAAGTTCGGACGTTGTTTTTTTATTAATTTTATTCACTGGGATATGTATGGCTCGTGGGTAGTGACCAGCACGGTATTCCATCGCTGTGCGGACATCTATGACCACCCTAATCTTTCCAGATTTGATATATTCCTTGGCCTTTTCAGATGAAATGAGATTGGGTCCAAAGTAAGTATAGGCTACAAGAGTAGCGAGGGAACCAACGATAATAAGAGGGATCATTTCTTAATACACTCTTAGAAAAAGTTATCGGTTCTGTACATATTAACCCCAAATGAACCAGTCTTGCCAGTCACTGAGACTGTTTCATTTCCATAGAGCTCCTGGCACCCAATGTCCTCCATACAGTCCCTAGCATTGTGGCTCACTGGGACTGGGTACAAGTTTTCACCGCCAGTGGTTGTGTAGTAGTGGTACCTGTCACGGCGACCACGAACCTCCTTACCGTAGAGGGGGAGGGTCTCGTCACCCGGTCCGGTGAGTAAGCCCATTTGTTGCATGCGTCCGGGTTTGTACTCCTTGATTGGAGGACCCCTAAATTCTGGTTCACGCCTTTGTTCGAATGTCTGTCTAGGGGGGACCCGAATCATTGGTGGAGGTGGGGCTGGATTCGAAACCTGTTTCGTGATGACTCGGGGATTCTTCCATAAGTATGCTACAGCGGCGATGAGTATGACGAGAGCCACCCATAGTGTTTGAATCTTAGTCTTATTCTTCATATACTATTATTAAAGAAAATCTTTGACATAAAGACATGAAGGTCTTGGCCATAGATATAGGATTCCACAATATGGGTCTCGTCCTCGCTGAGTGTGGGAATGGACCGGTGATAAAAGTTGAGTACATGAAAAAGGTAAGTTTAGAAGACTACAAATACATTTACAGTAATGACTTTGTTGACTTAGTTCCTTTATTTGTAGATGACCATAAAGACGTGTTCGACAAGGCTGAGAGAATCCTTATAGAGAGACAACCACCCCAAGGCTTTACGAATATTGAGATTCTACTCAACTATATGTTCAAGGATAAGGTTTTGTTGATTTCACCCCTGACAATACACGCACACTTTGGGATGGGGCATCTAAACTACGAGGAGCGGAAAGAGCGTGTTCTTGTCAAGATGGGAAAGTATATAGATTTGGATACGATTCCATATGAGAGAAAGCATGATATAGCTGATGCGTACTGTATGCTTATGTATTACAATTTTAAGACGAGTGTTCACTTTTTTGATCGATTTCGTTTCTCCCGTGGTTAAGAATTTCAAGCGCATTTACAACACTCGAAAACATATCGAAAATTTCACCGGTATCCTTATTTACAATACCAGTCCTGAGTTTTTCGATATTGAATTTAAAATTTTCCTTATCTTTTTCAATACTCCTCAAGACTCGTTCGATTGATTCAATCTTTTTATTTAACATTTTTACTGTACTTTCCATGGAACTTGAGCGCTTTTGATAAATGTTTCGTTGTTTTTCTAGAATATCCTTTTTTATATGACAATCAGATAATTCAATTTTTTCTTCTATCATTTTCAATTCTTGAATATACGTATGACGATAATTCTCCCGTGTTTTCACGAGACGATTGATTTCATTATGGAGTTTGATATCCATTTTATCGTTAAGTAAATGATTTCTTTAGTTCACTTAGGTCTCGGGTAAACCCTTTGAAGTGTCCCAATCTATATTGAACAATGGCCCATAACACAAAGAATAGGGTTTTGGTAAGTTTACCCACATCATCATCACTCATTTTATAAATAGGTCCAACAACCCTACCCATGAAGGTTTCCTCCTTTTCTTTACCCGAAAAATACATTTCCGCCTGTGTCAATGCACACGTGTCATCATTAATTGACCAGTGGTAAAATATGAAGGGAATTAGAATGGAATAAAATTCAAGATTTCTGCGATTATTTGTAAATGGAACAACAAGTATACCAATCAAAAAAATTAGATGAATCAGAAAAATTATATTCATCTATTATATAATGACGGAAGAAAAAAAGATTTCCCGTGAAGAGATGCGTCTGTCGTGGACAGACGGTCATGAAAATATACTCAAACAATGGGGTGAAGCCTCTGCGTGTTACAGGTATATGCACCACCGTGCATTTTTTATTTACAGGCGTTCCAGTATTCGGTTCACTTTACCAGTTATTATACTTTCTACTATAACCGGGACAGCGAACTTCGCTCAGGGTACCTTTCCAGAGAACGTGCAGTCGTTTGCTCCCTCTATAATTGGTGGTTTAAACCTAACTGCGGGGCTCATAGCGACTATATCCCAATTCCTCAAGATTAATGAACTCATGGAAAACCACAGAACAGCTGCGTTAGCTTTCGGTATGCTTTCTAGGAACATTCGTCTTATGTTAGCCCTAGACAGGGGAGAGCGTAGCAAGGAGGGTTTAGATTTCGTCGGTGAATGTAAAACGGAGTACGACCGTCTTTTGGAACAATCACCCTCGGTGCCCAAGTCTGTATTGAAGCAATTTGAAGACGAGTATCCCCTAGACAGTGTATTTACCAAACCAGAGATTCTCAATGTGCGTTCAATTCCACTACTCACTTTACCTAGGACGATAGACCCAATTGAGGCGATGACTGCGGGAACACCCCTTGAAAAAATAGGTAAGTTCCTTTCAAAAAAAGATGAACCACCACCCGAAGGATTCTTTGGCCCCTCCCTAGGTGATGATGATGAGGATGAGGAAGAGGAAGATTCTACAGAGGGGGAACCTGAAGAAGAGACAGACGTCGAGCAAGGTAGATCAGAGTAATAACCATGATCAAATTGGTCAATAAACTACAAGCAACATATGGTACAATTTTCCTTTTTAAAGGTTCTACGATACGTTTATGTAGTGCGCCATTCTCGAGCACCAAATCTATTGCCTGATTAGTAAGATCATCGATGGACTCTTTCATTAAAATAATTCCACAAAAAAAAGTCGAAGACAATACCACACCCCTAGCGACAATTCATGATAAACAAATTGCTCTCGTTCGTAGGTATATAAATGAAGGTAAACATATATTTATATGTGGATCCTCTGGAGTTGGAAAATCCTACATTCTTAGAGAAGCCTTGAAAGATACATTACATGTTGAACTACAGAATCACCATCTGAAAAGTAAATGTTATTTTTTACCATTTATTAAATCAACCACAAAGAATGTATTTATAGAGGATTACGATCCTATATTTAAACCAATAATAGAACAGGTTTCGGATGGCGTCCCAATTACACGCGGATCTCTCATAGTAACGACAACAAATATGTGTATGTACCCAAACTTCGAGACTATATTTATTCCAAAACACAAACCTGAAACTTTGTTGAGATTGACAGATAGTTCGGATACCAAAGCATACAATGCAGCCGTACGTTCACAAGGAAATATTAGAAACTTCTTCACCTATTTAGATGACTATGATGAAATGGATATGTTCCAGACACCAAAAGAATTTATAACCGAGATACTATGTGATCCCAAACCGATTGAAATATATGACAGTATAAGTGAACATGGCCACATGTGGGATATATTCCAAGAAAATTACCTAAATTCACTGGGTGTAGACACTGTAACTACCTCCCATTCCTTTTCAAATGCAGACTATTTCGATACTTATATCTACTCATCTGGAAACTGGAACCTTATGCCTTACTTTGTTCTCCATGCTCTAACAATACCCAAAGCTTTTCTAGGTGAACCCCTTAAAAAGGATAAGATTAGACCGGGAAGTTGTTGGACCAAACACGGAAACTATAAGATGCGAAAACAGAAAGTCAACGAAATTTACAAAAAATCATCAAATGGATTGGGAATTGAAGAATTGTGTTTATTAAAGTTGTACGCAGAGAAGGGAAACTTGGAGCCCCTCCTTAATTATAAAATTACCCCCCAAGATTTTGATGTTATAAATCACCTTGCAGTCGGAAATGGCTTAAAATCAAGAGAAGTAACAAGAGTAAAGAAAGCCTTGAAAGATGCTTACGAACGAGGATGAAACAGAAACTGAACTCGAAGAATGTGTGCGAGTTGTGGGAAACGAGCTTCTCTTTTATGGAACTATCGACCGAGATAATGCTATGGAGTTTGTTGAGAACTTCAAGAAACTTGAAATAGAACTTCTCAAAAAAAAGGCTGAACTTATCGGATACGAACCAGAGATCCGCGTCCACATCATGAGTGAGGGTGGTGACATATTTTCGGGCTTCAACATGATGAATGTTCTAGAGAAATCTCGTGTAAAAGTCGTTACTATCGCACAGGGATCGTGTTGTAGTGCGGCAACATTTGTCTTACTCGGTGGCTCTGAGAAACGAATGGGTAAGGATGCCTATATCCTCATTCACCAGATTTCCACGGAATTTTGGGGTAACTTCCAAGAACTCAAACATGAACTCAAGTCATCTGAAAAGTTTATGAAGAGAATCAAGAAGATGTACCTCTCCAAGACTGAAATCCCCGAAAAGAAATTTAAGCGTCTCATGAGGAAGGATCTGTACCTCACCCCCAGTAAGTGTCTCAAATATAAGATTGTTGATTGCGTTGACTAATATTGACGGAACGCTTATATAGACCTAAAATACATAAAACTATAAAAACGATACAAAATGTATTCACATTCATAGGGACCGATGTGAATTCTGGAGGCCTAAGTCGTTCCATTCTACCATAATTTACAACCGGTATTTCGGACATCTAATTAAAGTTGAGAAATTAAATATGACTACAATGGAACGACTTATCAGAAAAGACAAAAACGGTCGTGAGAGATTCACTGACATTCACATTGAGGACCTGGGAGATGGAACCGCTGACATCGTAAAGAGTACTGGTATGATGGGAACTGAAAAGGTTGCAGTTTCTAGAACCAACGTCAAGACTGGTTACGAAAAGGCGTGTGCCCGTGCTCAGACCATGTGGAACAATGAGCACATCAAGGGTGTTCAAGTGATGCCCATGTTGGCCAACAAGTGGGAGGAACGCCACAAGTATATCTCCACCCCCTTCTACGTTCAACCCAAATTGGATGGGGTCCGCCTCCTCGTTTCCAAAGACGGTTGCTTTTCCCGAACTGGTAAGCGTGTTGAGGGTCTCGATCATCTCAGTGATGGACTGAGGGAGGGAGAGTTCTTAGATGGAGAATGCTATTCACCCATCATGACGTTTGAGGAAATCACGAGCATGTTCAAGACCAATCCAACAAAGTTGAATTTCTACATCTTTGATTACTTTGACTTGGAACGCCCCGAACTCACCTTTGAGGAGAGGATGGACTGTGTCAGTGTCGAGACCAAACTCCTCAAGAAGAAGTCAGATGTGGAAAAGTGGCACAACCACTTTGTGGATCAGGGCTACGAGGGTATCATGATTAGGGATGCATCCAGTACCTACGAAGTTGGTAAGAGGAGCAACTACCTCCTCAAATTCAAGAAATTTCAAACAGAGGAATACGAAATTGTAGGAGCCAAGACGGGGCATGGGAGGGACGCCGATGCCGTCGTTTGGGTATGTAAATTGACGGATGGTCGGGAATTTACTGTAAGACCAGAAGGCACGATCAAACAGAGAGAACGGCAATACAGGGACAGGAAGAAGTACATGGGTAAAATGCTCACCGTGAGGTTTCAAAACTTAACTGATTTGGGTGTACCGAGATTCCCCGTTGGTGTGGTAATTAGAGACTATGAATAATATTGTAATACATAAATGGCTCGTATCGCAATTGATGTAGACGAAGTTCTCGTTCATTTTTTGTATCCCATGGCTAGATCTAGAAGACTCGGAAAACCAAAGAAAGAAAAATACAACTACATCTACCGTGAAATTTTCGATATAACAGAAGAAGAGTCGCAGGAGTTTGTCAAAGAGTTTTACAACTCTCCAGCATTTCGTAATCTCAAACCAATAACAGGATCACAAAACGCCATGAAGTGGCTTCGTCAAAGAAGTCAAAAAATGTATGTCGTCACTGGACGTCAAGACGTGGCTAGAGAACAAACAGAAACTTGGATAGAAACGTATTTTCCAGGAATCTTTAACGATGTGATACTCACAAATAGTTATACACCCCACGAAATGAAGAAAGTCGATATATGCAGAGCTTTAAACTTGGGTATGATTATCGATGACAACAAAGCAATTTGCGACGAGTGTCTAGATAACGGTATTCGAGCGATAAACTTTGTGGGTGAGGAAGTATATCCATGGTGTGAAGAAAGTGATATCATGCTGAAGAGTTGGCATAACTTTCCATATATAGAATAACACGATCTTCATTTGAAGTGTTTTCAGCCCAGTGGGGAACTCTCGCACTAAAGACTATGTGCTTTCCATCTTCCTCGCTAACATCCCCCAATGTGTCATGGTATAGTGTACACCCACTTGGACATTTTAGACCCAGATGATAGGTAAATTTATAATTTTTACCAACGTGGTCAACATGTTTATTCAATTTTACACCACCTTTCATTAAGGAAAATCCAGCGATGTGGATTCCACCCTTGATCTTTGAAAGTAGTTCAGACGTTTTTGGACACATACCACAATTTCCAACTACGGGATTACCCTCCCAAATTAATGGCCAACTTATCCATGAATTTTGAACGTGGTCCTGACCACCCTTTAACCAACCATAACCACCATTTCCATACTTAGTTATAACCTCATTCATACTATCTGAACCCTCCCACACACCAGTTGGTCGGGGTTCCTCACTTATAAAAATATCACCGGGGAGGGTGTCATATTCACCTCGTATACACTCCCAATATTTCCTGAGTTCTTTGAGGTCCATTTATTTTAAAACATATATTATCTTTAGATGTATTCACTTCTATGCAAACCCGTAGTTTATCCCTATAATTTAATGGTTACAACAAAGTTGTGTCGGGTAGTTGTTTTAACACCTGCACCCAACGAGTCTAAGAATAAATACACAGTTGAGATTCTCGAAGCGCCACCCGTAAACGTGGTTCCCCCACCTACTGAACACGAGTAACTGATCCAAACTTGTCCTTCATCATAATAACTTCATCACACTTTCCACCCCTTATGGTCATCACTGGTTCACCACACGTATGACCATGTGTTTTAAATCTTTCACACGCAAATTCAGTTTTCATCGTGATATTCATATTCTCACTGTATCCGATGAAAGTTTTATCTACAGAACCAGTTGTGTCAATTGATTCAACCGTCACCTTGACACAATAACTTCCAAACTCCCTGTCTTTTTTAATTTTAGTGGGGGGTGGTGGGTGCTCTGTGAATGCACGCATTTTTACACCCATTCTATTCTTAATGTACGTAAATGGTTTGAGAAGAAGCATCTTAATTACACCTCATTGGAATTTTTTAAGTGCATTACACTCTTTCTTTTCTTTAGACTGTCCTTTTTCCAACCAGTATTTTTTATATGCTCCGTGGAGGTAGCCTTCAGATTTTTAAATTTGAAAACACCATTCGTCGACAACTCTTGCCACTCGTGGAGAGAAATCTTAGAGTGCCTCAATTCATCCGGGGTCTTCTCACGCTTATCCAATATTCTGTCATTCAGGTGATCATCTGCCGCCCTCATGAGGTAGTACGCCATCCCCGTTATCTCATCTTCAGTAAAGTGTGTATCATTACCTTCATCCAAATAATTCTTAGAGAAAGATTCCTTAATCAGAGCCCTCAACTCATCGAAGTCTAGGTCCCCCTTACCATCCTCATCGGCGTCTTTGAAACTCTTCGTCGCTACACACGCCTGAGCGGCATAGCGAGCAGCTTCCCTCCCAACTTCGTATTCTTCCTGTATCACACCCCGGTAGATTTCAGATTTATTGCCCAGAGCAAATTTAGCAATGAAGCTCACCAATGTGGTAGCAATCCCTAGCATAACAACACCCGAAGTCAATTGAATGAGAATAAACACATAATCAACTTCCCCAACTAAACCAGTCTGTTGTATATCAAAAAGTATACCATACCTGTAAAAATCGTAGTAGATGCCATTTGGTTGACCA
>Ga0222718_10004635_pt1 | contig 11352 bp, 17 predicted proteins | sample C33_27DmetaG_FD_165045 | JGI IMG/M metagenome (GOLD analysis project Ga0222718, IMG submission 165045) | Estuarine water microbial communities from San Francisco Bay, California, United States - C33_27D | ecosystem: Environmental > Aquatic > Marine > Unclassified | place: USA: California... | reverse complement strand
CTTAAGCTCGTTCCACTTTATTCCGTGATAATGCGCCCCGGAATGATAATACAGGTTACCATCAGCATCATTATGCGCGCCACTATCCCAATACAACCTCTGACTATGCGTGAGAAGAGGCACTTGGAGCGGATTTAAGTACGTCACAGAATCAATCGTAACATTCTTATTGAACTGCATAAAATCGCGTATCATAACGGACTCAAAGAGCAGCTTTTGTCCAGTATTGGTTATGTTAAAATTATCCAGCCAATCCAAGTCTTGTAGCTTATCATCTCCGAACTTTTCTTTAAGCGAAATCGTGTTGCCGAAAAAGGTTATCTTGTAAGTATGAGGCGCGTTATTTTTTAGGTTGACCCCCTCGAGCTTTATGTAACCTCGCTTAAATGGTATGCTGTTTAATTCAATACGGGCCGGGATCCTTACACGACCATCATACCCATCCTGAATATAGAAATTATAAAAATGCTTAAAGAGCTTATTATTGGTCTTACTCGCAGGCAGGTTAAAGGTCTGAGTAAACTCTGTGAATATCTTACCCACATCCTTAATATTCTTAATGCTGTCTGTCATAGACACGGCTTCATCATTGAACATATCAACCCGAGTACCTTCTATGTAAAGCTGTAGTCTCTGCATTTAGCGGATATTTTGAATATTGTCATAAGCATAAGAAAAGGACAAAGCATAGTCTACTAATCTATCATTTACGCTTGTCTTGTAGGTCAAAGATTTAGTGTCAACGACCATTGGCGTAATAATAGAGTCTTGCTCCATCCAAACTTGCTCGCTCTGTAATAACTCTTCCACCAGGTCATTATAACTCTCGTCTACGAACCCGGTATTAAGTGTAATCTTTTTCTGACCCTGTACGTTGTAAGTTTTGCGAGGATGAACCCGAGTATCATACGTACCACTCAGGCCTACAGCGAATCGCTTGTATTCTTCCTTGGTAATGTCGAGCTGCTGAACCGACTTTTTAAAAAACCATAAATCCTGTAATGCACCCCAGCGATTGACAAAGCTAATTTTAGCCGGAGTATAACGGCACTCATCTATAGTGTTTACTTGTACTACCCGAAGCCCATCAGTCGTGCTTATATGAATCTCGTCTACGTTGAATATCTCATACTCACTCAGGAATTCTTCTATGCAATTATTGGTCTCGTATTCACCGCCCAGGGATCGAACCCGGTCTGCAAAACTATCATAGGCCTGTGTGCTATTGCTAACGTACTCAAAGACATAATCTGTGCTGGTAGAAATCGACTTAGTGTAGACGACATTTCCGTTATAGACAAAACTAACCTCTGTGGTGTTATTCCTATCCACAGGTACACGAATATCTGAGTCCCCCAGGCGATATATCACATCATTACTCTGCATATAACCCCGAGTAGTGGTAGGGTTAGCCCCTTCTAAAAAGAGGCCATACGCATCAATAATGAAGCCACTTGCCACAGAAGGTAAACCGACTGTACTACCAGCTGAAGTATAACGCTGCAAGCTCGTGCTGTAAGGTTTGCTATGAGTGACGTGCAGATTCGTATCATCATATTCTAAGTCTAAATAATCTCTTAAAAGCTCGGCTATCTCAAAAGTCGCCCAGGAGCTTACTATGTCTTTTCTCAGAGTGTAGACCGTACTTCCATCTATAGTGATAGTAAGTATCGCATATGAGGCTGTTCCGCCCAGGTCTTTAACTGATACGTAGAAGGGACTCCTCACAAAAACATTAGCCATTCTTCAAGTTTTTTTGGTTTTGTTTAAATATAAATGTCATTAACTCAGCTACATCCAGCCCGAATGACTTTGCTAACTCCTCGGGGAGCTTCTTATAATACTTCTCAAACGGCTTAGTAAAGAATAAGCTCGGTGCTATACCCCTCTTAAAAATGCCCACAGCGATTGCGAACTGAAGACTCTTTCTACTAATAAACCGGCCCTGCTCATCACGCGGAGCAATCTTACGCCTGACGATCCAGGAATCAAGCTTCTTTGGAGGAGGCATTCCCTTGAGGCCATTCTTACCGCCCTTGCTTTTGTATGAGTACGGAGTATCGTATTTTTTATTGATACCGCTCACCCCTTTGTCTATAAAGAATCCGTATAGAGGCATCTGTATATCGAACTCCAGGCTGTTAGGATTAACCTTTACTTCTGTAGACGTGATACTTCTACTAAGGTTACCCGAGGCATTTATAGGCGTATTATACTTGCCCTGGGGCTTAGCCAGGTTATTCTGAGATTCGGCTATTACAGCATCTCTAAATTGTTCTAACGAGGCCTTGAGATTCTCTAACATTTGCTGATGTCGTTTTTAACCAGGAGATTAAATGTGTAAGTCCACCCTGCGAGCTTATTTTCAAACCTGTCGAAAAAAGGTTCACAGGTCGGGATGCCATCTAGCTGAAATAAGTCGCTAAATATTTGACCCCGGGTTAATTCTTCGTTCAGGCGATTGAGGACCGCTAACTGAGTATTTAATACATCGTGTTCATTATCCAGGCCTACAAAGGTTTTATCTAAGCTATCTTGCTCAGGAAAAACATTGGTAGTAATCTCATCCTTAGTCTGTTGCACTATGTCCATTGCTAGGACCGAGATATTAAACGAAATCACATTGCCCTGTAAGGAGGCCGAATTAAAGATAATATGAGCCAAAGGGAATATGGTAATCTTGTTGAGGTCAATCTCAGTAATATCACCGGTAGTCACCGTGTTAATATTCTCATCAGCCAGGAGCTGCGTCTTAATGGTATCAGCTGCGATGTAAAAAGCGCGTGGTCCTACGTCTATCATTTCTTAAATTTATTTTGAATCAAACTCGCCTCTAATTCGTTTTTCTCCTTTTCGAAGGCCAGCATTGTTAAACATTTGTGAAGGCTCATTCGTGTAATATCATCAAATCGTCTAACATCTCCTTGAGCGAGCGCGTAAACTGATTGATACCAGCTCCATTTATTTGCAAATTGCTCACCTCTTGAATAGCCATCTCCTCCGACTCGGCTAAATATTTCATCATAGCTTGAGATAATTCTATCCCTAAACGATAAAAAAAAAGTATAGAACCAATTACAGCATCCATTGGTGTGTGCTTCATAGCCTCATCCCATTTGCCAGGATCGTAATCGTGGACCAGGTACCGCTCACCGGACTTGTTCTTAATTGGCCGGTACAGAACAGCCATAGCCTTTTCCATTTTGCTCCAATCCCCCAGGTAAGTATCAAGATCTATATATTCGCCAAAACTTATATCATCTAGCTTAGGAATAAACCCGAACTCTACATCGCCAATCTTGAACCGGTTTACTAACTCAGGCTTACTATTAAGCATATCAGCTAATATCTGCACTATGTGAGTAACGTCTTTAATCTTCAGGGCCACAGCTTGCTCATAAGGCACGTTACAGAATATCTCGAGCATCTTTAAAGAGATGAAAGTCTCAGTATTCGAATTATTAGCGTTAGCCTCTACTATCTTTAAATACTTCTGATATTGAGCCAGGGTTATCTCACTTAACTCTGTCGGTACTTTTATTTTAAGCTCCATATTAGCCATTTATCATATAACGCTTGTAAAGGCCGGTTTTAGAAATGAACACAAAAAAAATAGGCATCTTATTAGACACCTATCTTAAACGCTCTCAGAATGCTTTAAATTAACTACTCGGGCATCTCATCCCAATCAGCAAAGTTCTTCAAACTCTTCGCAGCTTTACTCAAGCTTTCTTTATTCTGTTTATCGGCAACGACTTGAGCCGAAATCGTTTGTTCTATGATGTGCTTTAGATTCATAGTCATAACGTGAGCCGGGATAAGCAGGTTCACCTCAGCCCCACAAGCTGAAGTAAATGCTATATTAACCTCTCCCTGACCGGACCCCCAAAATGTGGTAATGTCTGTAATGTGAAATTCTACTCTTCTCATATCAGTTAATTCTAAATAAATAATACTCATTGTCACCGAAATCGTCTAATCCTTCTTCACCATCGTAAGAGGCGAACCAATTACCATAGCCATCAGACTGCTGAATATAATTAATAGTCGCATCCCAATTAATTTTAACGTAAGAAGGAACCTTACTCAATTCATTATCTTCTATACATTCTTTCATCTCACGGTGATATATTCGCTCTATACGGTCCCCATTTATGAACCGGAACTCCATACCACTAATCTCAGCAATGAAGTCATCGGCATCAGAGTGCATTTGTTCTACTATTGGACCCAATTCATCCAACTCCGCGCTGGGGAAGTATTGTAACAGGGTTTTGTACTCAGGTGTTTTTTCTAGATTCTTGTTCATCGTAAATTGTATTTTAGTTTAACAAAAAACCACCAATCAAGGTGGCTATATTCTTTCTCGGTAAAGACCCATACCACCCCCTTATAAGAGATGGTATGCAGGCCTGTTGGTAAAACCTTGTGTATCATATTACCAAAACAGATTTTTAAAATGTTCGAAAATGCTTTTTCCAGGCAAAAAATTAAACGTCATTAGAGCCTGGTCGCGGCTAGCAAGAACGTCAATAACCTTATATTTATTGCCATCAAAATTAATAACATCACCTATTTCTCTAGGCCATTTCGAGGCCCAATATGTAATGTGTTGGTTATCGTGTCTGATAATTAATGTGTGTGTCATTTTAGTAATTTTTAATGTTAGACCAGGCTAAATTAAGGAAAATAAACTTACAAACAAAATTTAATAACTTGTTATGGGTGCTTGGCGTGTGCTAAAGCCCATTCGTATGCTTGGACCAGGAGAAGGTGCTGAGCCGGTGTACGAGGTCTTGCTACCCTAATCCGGACTCCTTTATGAAAGTATATAAAGTTACTTACGACCTGAGCCATCTCTTCCTCTGTCTTACTTGATTGCATACCTTCCAAAGTTAGGCCTGCTCAAAATAGAATAAGTGGCGTAGCGCAAAGAATCAACCAGGTGATTATTATCGTCTTCAGGCTGATTTGTGAGCTTACCGCTCTTGTCTTCTTTCCACTTGTAGCTACGGAACTCCCTGATAAGGTTCTCAGAGCTTGAAACTAGTTTAATGTTATACCGCTTCAGAAGATCTATACCAGCATTGATACTGTCTTTACCTTTTACAGAAGGCCGGATGTTCCAACCCATTCGTCTAAGCTCATCATTTAACCGAGGCTCTGCGGAGTCTGCATAGACCAGGCTACGATTTACACCGATGTCCCCCAGGACCCGGCTAATATCTCTTGCAGTCATATGCGTGCGATACAAATGTTCCTCTACGTACAGGTTAATATCATCACGCCACACCGATACAAGTGCAGTAGGGTCATTAGAGTAACCGTAGTCCATCCCATAAGCCACAAAAGAGGCTTTCTCAGGGACTTTCTCACATTCTTGGTACTTGAATATAGTCGAGCGACTTGCGCCTCTTAAACCCAGGCCATAAATTTGCCAATATTGCTCGTCAGTTTCTTTTAGCCGTTCTATCTCAGACACGATTGTCTCATTGATAAAAGGATTGTCTAAATATGTAGTCTGATAAAACTCGGCATCATTCCTGGTAATAACCTTATCGTATATCCAATGGAACTCGTCAGAAGGATTGTAGTCTAATATAATCTTGTCTTGTGTTCTAAAGACCAGCTGCTGCCAATCCTCAAAGAATAATTCATTGGCCTCATTAATAAACAGGAGGTCCCTCTTGCGCCCCCGGACCTTTTGAGGCTGATCTAGGGATATGAACTCGACCAGGTTACCGAATAACTTGTATTCCGAACTTGACTTATTATGATGAGCCTCGTTATACAGGCCATAGATTTTAAGTATGTCGATGAAGTCACGCATCACCGTGGCCCGGGTTGACGGAAAAGTCTTACGAGTAATTGTAACGACCTTGCCGGTATTTCTATTGCAGTACGCAAAGATTATCCACAGCAGGATGTTGTAAGTCTTACCGGACCTTGTACCACCTTGCTCAACTACAATCTTACTAGAAGAGCTTTCTAAGTGGTCGAAGATTATGTTAGTATCAATCTTCTTTTTTCCCATTAGAGCGAATTATATTAACCTCGAATGAAGTTTGCTCACCGTCGGCTCCAGTAATTTCTTGACGTTCTACATAGCCTCTCTTTTTACCTCGGGTCTTGAGCAGGAATATAGTCGCTGGCACGCTACCTTCTTTAATCTGAAGATGAAGCTGAGATTCAGCGAAATCTAATATTACGTTCTCTAAGTCAGCCACAGCTACAGCATACTCAGCATCTTCTTTCATCCACCGATAATGTGTGTTACGACTAATGCCCACCAGCTTCACAGCAGATGAAACGATACATAAGGTTTTTTCTAAAGCCTCAAGCATATTCTTTTTTAGAGTGTCATTATCTGTCATTTCTCTTTGGTGTTAACGTATAAAAAAATTATCCTTTGGCGCACTATCGTTTATTATAACATCTAAACCAAAAAGAGTGTTAAACAATCTCCCACCTTTGCTTATACTTAATGACCTGTAAGCGGTTGGATGCATTACAATACATTTTGGATTCATATTTTTTGATATGGCTTCACTTATACTTTTAAGACTAAGGTCTTGCATTGGTATTTTCATTTCTCTTTTGTTATAAATTAGTATGTAATTCGGTTTATGTTTTATTAATTGTGCATTATATGGCACTTTTGTTTCAATAATTGTACATTATGTGGTGCTTTTATTTTTGCCATATTCATATCTTTTTGTCAAATTAAATTTGCTTTATAAGCCTTAAAATTAATTCATAAGCCTCAGCCGAGTCACTTGCGCTGACGTCTTCTTTGATATTTCCAACCCGGGTAGATATAGCCTTGATATGTCTTTCTGTTTGCTTAGAGCCTCTGAGTGCGCGACCCTTTTCCCCATCACCGTGTATCTTAAAAATGACCGGATGAGCTTGAGATATAAAAGTACTATTAGTAAACCGGTCTCCTTCGCACACCACGACCCTATTACCAGCCCAGGCCAGGAACTTACCCAGGTCTGTAATAACGCTCATACTTAGTCTATCACTTCCTTCGAATGTAGTGCCATCGTATACCCCTACTATGACTACCTCATCATTGTAATGGAATTTAAACTTACCAATCTTGCCAGGGCGAGTCTGATAATTACCCAGGAGCTTCTTCATCACCCAGGTTTTACCTACACCGCAGTCGCCTATCAATAGTATTCTCATCGCTGGTTTATATAATCGTTTAAGTCATTAGTAAAGGCATCCCATTCCCGGTCCATCATTATAACTTGTCCGGTCTGTCTATAGTGATTCTGTTTAATCTTGACAAACCCAGGGTCCGCTGGTGTGCTTTCTAAGCGCAAATAACTTGGTAGGGCTTCTTCTCGGGACTCCCAAAATATATTGAACTTACGCCCCCAGGCTTTCTCAGCGTGTTTTATCCTTTCGTAGAACATATCATTGTATACATTAGGATAACGCCTGTTAGGCCGGTGCCAGGACTTATAACAACACAGGGTTGTCTCAAGAGTAAAGTAGCTTAGGTCCTTGTGAGGAAATCTTGCCCGGGCCTCATCTAAGAGCTTCTTGCCTTCTAACTCAAGCCAGGCGATCGTATCATCAGCATAATGAACCTCATTTTTCCACCAATCTAAATCATCACGGCCCAGGACTTTGCATAGGCCATTTCTATGAGACTTACTACCGGAGATATTATCCAGGAATAAGGTGTCACAGTCTAAATTAAGCCCAGCGATTTTAAGGTACTCTAAGTAACTAAAAGTAGCCAGGCGACCAAAGCTGTAGAAATTATTAATTACGAAGTCCCAGGTACGTCTAAAGTTTTCATACGGGTCGTCTGAGCTGCATAACTCACTAAAGAACTCAACTTGGCTTCTACCTCCTAATACTTCTTTGTACTTCAATACGCATTCCTCGAACTGATTCTTAATGTACCTCCGGTCTGTGTCCCATCCGTATTTCAAATAATGCTGACGGAACCAGGAACTAAGCCCATCTAAATTTAGATTCTCAAAACAGGGATTATGCGTAAAAAGTAAGTACGTAGTAATTACATTCTGACTGCAGCCATTTATAAAAGTGAACCATAATTTTTCTTCCATTGACATATGCAGCCGGTTGAATAAATGCGGAAAAGCATAATACACCGCTCCTGCGTGACCCTGATATTTGAGATGAAACTCATAAAACCTCAAGAACACTTCCCTGCGATATTTAGGCAATCTGAAGTCAAGACCAGGAACTAAATCTGACTCTTCTTTTACACCGCTTAACTCACAAAATCTACCAATCTGTGTCATTTTCTTGTTTTTTTATTTCACTCTCTTAAGCCTCGATTCTATAGGTACTTCTGACTTCTTCAATTTCTAATGGCAGAATATCCCACAGCATAGAAACGCTCTTAAAATGCCTTAAAATACCTCTCAGGTGGATATTGGAAAAACCTCACGAGGCTCATTTCCGACCACCCAAAACAGGGTCTTATTGTTTAAATATTGACTGAACTTATCAGGATTCTCATTCATAAAATTCCATACCTTGCCTTCATACCTTGGGTGCAGATCTATGCCCCCAAAGTTAAACGGCATCCAATCTGAATATGTGCAATACCCTGTGCCATTTATGTCGTGATGAATCAACTCAATGCCAGGATTTGAATCATTGAACATCGTGTACCGGAATGATGCGTTGAGGTTCTTGCCCACCACCTTGCTGATAATTTTTAATCGGTCCGGAATGTACTTTATGTTGAAGGATCCATTATTGCCTATGCCCATCAGTAAGACGCGCTTAAGTCCCTTTGGAGGATTCATTGCTATGCCATACAGAATACTTACAACTGAATTACAACTCCCACAAGGGATAATCATCGTTTCAACCTCAGCCGGAATGTTCCCAACCTGGTAACTACCAATCTTGTGAAAAGCCTCTATGCGCTCAGGAGAATTTAACCGCTCGTCTACGGTAATGTTTGTTTCTAATACTTCGTGCCCAGGCAGCTTCTTAGCCACTTGAAAGGCCTTTGCTTGTAAAGCCCGAGCATAACCAATCTTGACTACGTGAAAGTTAGCCCCCATCCGTGAAGCCAGGACCATATTCGTATGCTGGAGATAATTCTTAGAGCCGGTAACGATAAGACACCCTAAGCCGTAGTGCTTACATATCGAGGCTATAAATGGATGCTGTGGACTACCCACCACACTACCCGAAACGATACCTACTATGTTCTTTGTTTTGACCCACTCATCTACAAGCCACAGGCACTGCCTCATCTTAGAGCCATTAACACCATTAAACCCAAGTGGTGCGAACTTATCTTCACGCTTAAATAAGACGTCACCGTACTTTTCTACAGGCGTAAGAGCTTGTAAGTAATCGGCCCAGCGAATCCGGGACCGGTCAAAGGTATGTTCCGGAAAAACGCTATTCATCCAAAAACGCCTTTAACGGATAAAACACCAGGGTATTTCTGTAGCCACCATCAGCCAAAGGTATGATTGGAGTAACTCCGTGTACATTACGCCAGGCAGGATAAACCAACATCGAATTATCACAGCTATCAACCGTGACCCCATAATCAGGAATAGTAGTACACCCACCCTTGCTATTCTGACGCTTGCATATAATTACATTGACGGCTCCGACCAGGTTAGCCGTATCACGATGATAAGCAGCTGCAATATTGTAATTAGATATAGAGCTTGTGAATAGCTTTCCAAACTTCCATTTGTCATCTATTTGACTGAACAGCTCAGATTGCTTCTGATAAATATTTGGGGCCAGGGACTTAATCAACGCCTCAGATTCTTTTGCAGCCAGGCTCATAGCCTTGACGAAATTCTTAGCTGAGTCTACTGAATGAACAGAACTAATAGTAGAATAAGGTCTACGCATATGAGGCCGTGGAGGTACTGCGCCCAGGATCGTACTAAACTGCAATACCCCGGAGCTTCTTTTCATTGTCGACTTAGGAACCCGGTCTGACCTCAACTCGACATCAGCCAGGTTAATTAACGCCCCGAGCTTCTTGGAATACTTGTTTACATCTCGAATATAAAACCCGACCAACTCATCACCATCATAAAACAGAGAATCCTCTGTGACATTAGGCTCTATGTAATCGCACACATCACCCACTTGAACTGAGTGTTCAACCTTAACCAAATCAAGCCTTTTCATAACTGCTCTTGATGTTTCTTAATTCTTCTAACAGCAACCCTCCTACGTATATGTTTCGCTCTCTAAAGTGCTTATTATACATAATAGCATCCTCCTTAGACATATCGACCCGAATGTGCATAGCCTTTTTCACATTAGACTCATAATTATCAATCTCTTCTTCCAGGTCTTCGTAGTCCAGGATTGAATAATCAATGGTCGGCTTTCCGAACCAATCGTTGAACTGAGGAAATTTATCTTCTATTACAGCTTCATCCCACTCACCGAAGGTTATGTTGTCTTTTATAACTAACTCTTCTTTGCGCTTATCATCCCAGCCTTCAACTTGCTTGTAAGGAATCTCTTTGTGGCCCAACTCTACCCAGGCTTTATACCTCATATTACCAGCCAGGATATTAAAGTCCTCGTCAATAATCACCGGCCTCATTTCGAGCATATCAGGGAACTCGCTTAAGGACTTCTTTAAAGTCTCATACTTATGCGTATCTATAATACGCGGATTATCAATCTTAGGCGTGAGCCGGCTTACACTAATCTTCATAATTGTCTTTTAAAAGTTTAACCAATATATCTCCAATAGAGCCACCCAACTCTAATATCTCACGACATAATGTATAGGCAGCTGGATAATCATTAATATCAAACTCGACTACGTATACCACAGGTTTTTCACCAGGCTCGGATTCAGTTTGCTTAGCAGGCTTCTCAACTTCAAAATCATAATCCATACCTTCTTCGGCCTCTTGAGGCTGCCATACATTTAGACCGTACTTTTTCAAGTCCCCAGGATCGTATACGTTACCCAGGATGTCCCAATCCCAAACCCCGTAATTAACATTGTCCTTAATGACGAACTCTTTTTTACGCTCGTCTGATAGGCCACTTACTTGCAGAACAGGAACCTCTTTAACGCGCAGCTCTTTTAAAGCCAGGTAACGCTGGTTGCCCCCCAGGATATAATAATCCTCATCCACGATGACTTCCCTAAGCTCTAACATCTCAGGGAAATCTCGCAGACTATCGACTAACTTCTTAAAATTACTATCGCGTATAACTCTCGGGTTATCCGGGTTAGGCTTCAATAAACTCAGCTTGCACTTTGATATTTTTTGTATTTTCATCTATACTTGGTTTTAGCATTTCTTTAATCATATCTGACACCTGTATAATCTGACCCGAACTCAT
>Ga0222718_10004633_pt1 | contig 11353 bp, 4 predicted proteins | sample C33_27DmetaG_FD_165045 | JGI IMG/M metagenome (GOLD analysis project Ga0222718, IMG submission 165045) | Estuarine water microbial communities from San Francisco Bay, California, United States - C33_27D | ecosystem: Environmental > Aquatic > Marine > Unclassified | place: USA: California... | reverse complement strand
GGTTCGCGCGTCGTCCAGTTGGGTTTGTGCGCGCGCAAGCTCGTGCTCGGTGATCAAGTAGCGCCAGGGCAGCTCGATGGTGTCCTTGAGCGCCTGCTTCTCTTCAGGCGACAGCGCCTGCTCCCCGGCCGCTTCTGCCGCCGCAAGCCGTTCGTCGACTGTGGCGGCGAGGTTCACAGCTAGCGAGGCTTGAGCTCGCATCCGGCGCGAGCCGCCTTCCACGTAGAGACCGGTGAAATAGGCAGGGCCGGCACCTAGCGCGAAACCTTCGATCTCTTGGATGATGTGCTGCACCTCGTGCAGCAGTGCCGACATGCGCTCAGCGTCGTTGATGTTGCTCGACTTGTTCAGGCCGATCATCATGTGACTGGCCCAGCCACGCTCGCTGACCGGCCCGTCGAAGAACTCCATCTTCACCTTGCGGAGCTCGGGGTAGGCGGCGAAGATCTCAGGGTGGTCGAGCACGTCGGCGAGCGTGACGGTGCTAGTCGTAGCGTCTGTCGCTTCGCGCATCATCAAGACGCGCGAGTCGCCTTGCATCACGCTAGTCCATCGCGCGTTTTCGTCAGTGATCTCGTAGCGCGGCTGGCCGTCGGCGCCGACGAACCACCCGGTCGTCTTGCGGATCTCGTCGGCGTCCGCGCCGTCCTCCGCCATCTGCACGGCTTGTTTAAACGAGGGCATGTCGGCGGTGTCTGACCGGGTGCCGGCGAACTGGCGGAACACCGTCTTGGTGTCGTAGTCCTCGGGCTTGGCGATCACCAAGTTGTCGGCGTCGATGCCCATGTCGGCGAGCAGCTGCGACGGCAGCACCAGCGTGCCCTTGGCCATGGAAGCGTGCTCAGCGCGGGCGCGGATGCCGGCGACCGCGAGCGCCGCGGCGTCGCGCGCGGTCTGCTTGTTCCGCACGCCGGCGCGCAGCGCGTTCTCGGTCAGCTTCTCGAAGAGCTGCTCGGTGTCGACGTCGACCTGATCGCGAACACCGTCAGCTGCGGCCATGCCTTCGCGCAAGCGCTTGGCTTCGGCGTCGATCTTGGCCTTCTCGGCCTTGGCTTCCGCGATCGTGAAGTCGTTCGCGCTCGGCTTGATGTGCTCGAACAGCCGGTCTTGGAGCTCGGTCTCAGCGACCTCACCAAAGAACGTGGCGCCGTCCAGCACGATCGTCGGCTGCTGTTCCTCCGGCTTCGCCAGCTGCTCGGCCAAGCCGGGAAACACTTGCTCGACTTCTTCGACGGTCAGGCCCACGTCGTCGAGCGCCTTGGTGAACTCCTCGCGCGGGATGTGCACCTCGCCCATCTTGCTGTCGCGCCATTGCTTTCGCAGCAACATGACCATGCGGCTGCTGCTTCGCTGCTGCATTCGGACCGTTCGCGTGTGGTCGCGAGTCTCTTGGTAAACCTGATGCTGCTCCTCGGCGGCGCGCACGCGCTTCATCTCCGAGAAGTGCTGCAGCGTCGGACCGAACGCGCCGATGATCGCGACACCTTGGAACGCCTGCCACGACGTCGCGGTGACGATCGACCACATGTCCGACCAGAACGCCTCGTCGCTCAGCGACGCTTCGATGACGTAGACGTCGCGAAGGTCGTTCAAGAAGTCGGCAGCTTTCTCTTTCTCCAGACGCACCGGCTCGTCGCTGTCGAGCTTCTCGCCAGTCATCCGCCGCCAGACTGTCGCGTCCACCAGGATCGAAGCATCGTCTCGATCGACGGTCACGCGACCGCCGCCCGGTAGCGGGACAAAGTTGTTTGCGATCAGCTCGTCGACCGTAGCGCGAGCTCGGTCTCTTTCTTGCCGAAGTATTCGCCAAGCGCCGTCGCGATCTCTTGGACATCTTCCTCTGTCGTCTGGCTCACGTAAGCCGCACCGATTCGAAGCGCGGTCTTGCGCCACGCGCGCGTCGCTGTTGGCGTAGTCATCGCGTTGCCGAGCATTCGGCGGAACAGCGAGTTGCGCTTGACGGTGTTGCCGAGCGCTCGGCCGACCGGGTTAGTCAGGAACCCGATCGTGCCCATCTCGATCATCGCGTTGAAGATTCCGACCGCGTGCGAGTTGCGCCGCGCGATGTCCTCGGCGATGCCGGCTTCCAGGTAGTCGGAATACGCGAGCCCGCCTTCGAGCTCGTAGGTGTGGATTGCCGCCGGCACCGTCGCCGCCGCGGTGACCAACCACGGGACAGCGACCGGCGCCGCAGGCGGGATGAACGTCGCCAAGACGGCACCACCCGTCGCGACTGCGGTCTCCCACGTCGCCATCTGAGATACCGTCTGCCCTGTCATGCCCCAGAACCCGTCGACGTGCGCGAACGAGGCCATGCGGTCGACGAGCCGGCGATACTCCTGCTCTTGCGCCTTCGACACGAACACCCCGTGCCGGTCGCGCAGCTTGTTCGCAGCTTCCGCCAGCTCCTCCATTGCGTTCGCGGATTCCCAGCCGACGCCCAGCCGCTCATACCACGCGAGCTTGTCGAACTCGTCCATCGCCAGCGCCTGGAACGTCGGGTCGCGAAGCTCGTTTGCCAGGACGGGATACTTCTGCTCGTCGATCTGCTGCTTGACGTAGAGCGACTGCGCCAGCCGGCGCGCGCCGGCGATGTTCTTCTTGATAGCCTCCGGGTCTTCGCTCAGCTTGATGCCGAGGTCTTCGGCCTCGTCAAGGATGTCCGGGTTCTCTAGCGCCTGCTGTTTGAGCGAGCGCATGAGCGCCTTGTCGCGCTCAAGTTTCTGCCGCGAGAACATGTCGCGGATGGTCGGGTGGACCTCGACCTCGGGCGCGGTCGGCACGTGCGGCTTGCGCAGCTGCCAGCGCTCGGTGCGCTTGCGATCCAAGAACGCACTCTGCTGCTCCGGCGTCAGGCTCCAGAACGGACCGACGAGCGTGCCGGGGCGCTGCGGGTCTTGCGACGTGGGGCGCTGCGGGTCTTGCGGGGCTAGGTCCATGAGTTGTTTCTACCGGGTCTTGAGTTCCATCGCTTTGCGGGTCGACATCTGAGACCCTCGGCTTGCTTCAAGCATCGCGACCTGCCGCCGCAGTTGCGCCATCACCCCGGTCGAATCTTCAAGACCTTCGCGTCGCGCGATCTGATCGGCGAAAGTTTGCAGCATTGATTCGAGTCGCGCTTTGCGAACTTCTGCAGGTATTGGCTCCCGCTGTTCTTCCCGCGCCTTGCGGTAGTCTTGAGGCGTTCGTATCGCGTCCGTCGTGGCGCCGGCAGCTGCGAACGCAGCGACAGCTTCCGGCCGCATGCTGGGCAAGCGCGCCGTCTTCCTCACGCTCTGCATGCCGAACACGTTGCTGTCGACGCCGCCGGCCTCGAACCCTTCCTTGAGCTGCTTGCGAAGCGCATCAGCGTCTGTCGGTTTGTTCAAAGACACCCACAGCGACAGCGACTCACGTTCGATCTGAAGCTCGCTCAGCTCGCGTTTGTCTTCTTGCTTCACTACGCTGCGCAAGACGTCCTTGACTTCGCCAGGAACTTGCGAAGCGATCACGGAGCCGTTGCGCGTCTCAAGTTGTGCGTCGCTGCGAGCGTCTTCTGACGCAAACCGGAGAGCTCCGTAGGGGATGCGACTGTCGCCGAAGGCATAACCTTGCTTGAACGCGCGCTCGACTGCTTCCTGCTGCTGGTCAAACGTCGCGTCCGGCGGCAGGCTTTTGTTGAGTCCGCTGACGATCACGTCTACGACGCGCAGGTCGATCGGGTTGTTTCGGTTGTTGCCGATGCGTGCCCAGCGGTTTTCGGCTTGCGCTTCGATCATCGCCTTGACGCGCTGGTTCAAGGCCAAGCGGTTCTTCTCGTCTGCCTTCTCCGGCTCGTAGTAGTCGGTGATCGCTTTGCGCAGCGAGACTTGCTGCTCCGGCGTCAGCACGGACAGCACTTCGAGCCCTGAGATCTTGCCGGTCACTGGGTCTTGCGGAAAAAGTGAAGAGATCTGGCCTTCGTTCACCGCGCGGTGCGCGTTGATGTAGACCTGTGCCGCGTGCTCCTTGCCGGCTTCGGTCGCGTCAGCAGCTCGCGCTTTCACGACGTCTTGGAACAGCGAGCGCCCTTCGTCAGTTTGCTTCAAGTAAGCAGTCTCCTTCGGAAGCGCTTTCTCGATGTCGGTAGTAGTCGAGCCTGGGTTTTCGCGGATATACGACTCGACCGCTTCCATGTTGCCCATCAGCTCCGCGTTCTTGTTGAAGTTGGCGCGCTTGGTTCGGTAGTCGTAGTCGCGCCGGACTGCCGCTTCGTCTTCGTCAGTGAAGTCTGCGTTCGCAGCTTTGTGCTCCTCTAGCAGATCAAAGAAGCGCACGACCTCGCTCATTTCTTCGGCAGTCGACTGGACGTAGCCCTCTTGCTGCGGCCCGACGAACAGCGCCCGGTCCATCAGCTCAGACGTCAGCGTGCGGTTCTGCTCCGCGCGGGCTTCCCGCTCCTCGCGCTCTGCTTCGACTTTAGCTTCGCGCTCTGCCTGCTGCTTGTTCTTCCGCATCCGCTCGCGGAGCTTTGCGCGAGTGTTGCGGTCGAGCGCGTCGCCGTGCTTTTCGAGCTCCTCCTCGACTTTGTCGTAGTCGTCAGGCGTGACGGCTTCGGTGATCAACGTATCGACGAACGTAGCTTCGGCCGCCGACAGCGTGTCCTTGTAGAGCGCGTCGCGCTGCTCGGGTGACAAGCCGACGAGCTGCCCATACTCGTCGATCTCCTTGCGCAGATCGACCCGCGCGTCCCAGTCGCCGGCGGCGACGTCGTCGGCCACCTGGCCGAACCGCACCTTGCTCTGCGCCGCGTTGGCGACCTGCGACTGCTTCGACCAGTGGATGCCGGCAGCTGTCCGCGCGCGGGCGAAATCGACAGCCGTCGCCTGCTCGAACATCTTGCGAGCTTCCGGGTCTTCGATGCCGGCCGTCAGCTTCTTCTGCGCCTCGTCGAGCGCCTTCTCGAAGTCTTGGATCCCGTCGCGCGCCGCCGCGCCCTGCTTCCGCAGGAAGCCGTTCTCGCGGTCGTCGAGCAGCCGGTTGATCTCCTGAGCCGCGCGGACCTGCCCCTCCTTCGCCATCGACACGCGCGCGTTCCGCACGCCTTGCCGGCCGAGCGCAGCGAACCGGTTGGCTTGCGACGCCATGGTCGACGTCAGCTGACCCAGCATCTGCAGCCCGTCAGTCTGCTGCACCTGCTGAGGTAGCGGAGCTTGTAGAGAGACGACGCTCGGGGGCGTCTCCTGCACGCCTGGGATTCGAATCATTTGATGAACGCCGAGGAGATTTGCATGCCGGTCTGCGCCGCGCCGCCGAGCGCCACGAGCGCCGGGCTGATCGCCTTAGCCGCGCCCCGCAAGTTGGCCGCGGTGCCGCGCGCAGCGGCTGCCTTGAGCCGCGCGTTCAGCGCTGCCCGGCGAGCTTGCTGCGCCTGCCGGCGCACGTTGGTGCGGATCGTCCGCGCTTCCATCTGCCGCACGAGCTCCATCGACGCGCGCACCTCGGCCGAGCTGCCGGCTGAGATTCGGACGCCGCGCCGCGCCGAGTTGACGAGCTGACGCCCGCGCTCCTGGCCGGCCTGCATGCCGCGCCGCGAGATCTCCGCGTTGCCCGACGAGATGATGGCGAGCGCTTGGTCTTCGTAGTCTCGCGCCTGGAGGTCGGCCTGCGTGCCGGCGAACTCTGCCTGCAGCGCCTGGGTCTTGAGCGTCTGCTGCTTCGTCTGGGCGCTGAAGAAGCCGGCCACCGCCGACATGCCGACCGCCGCCCAGCCGGCGACCTCGCCGACTTGTTGGTTGAACTTGGCCTCTGCCATGTCGTCGCCGGCCGTCTGGTTGACGTTCAGCCCGACGTTCGCCGGGTCGACGCCTTGCGGCTGGACCGCCATCGGATCGTAGAAGAATGGCATTGGTTAGTCTCCGAAGGATACGCGCGCCGCTAGCGACACGACGGTTGCGGGGAAGGGGCGCGCCTGCCGCACGAGTAGCTGACCGTCTTCGGTCCACTTGCCCGTGACCAGGGTGCGCTTCTCGCCGGTCACCAGCTCGGCGCCGTTCTGCGCGTCTGTGACCGGTTGAAGGTTGTCGGCGTCGGGTCCGACCTGGAGGCCGGCCGACTCGTAGAGACGCAGCCACGCCTTGTCGACGTTCTTCTCGCGGCCGGTCCCAAGGCCCTCGACTTGCACGGCGATCGGCAACGTCTGCAGGTCGCACGTGTAGGGCAAGCCGGCGTAGACGTTTAGCGCCGGCTCTGCGAGCTCGACCACGGCGTAGGCGCTGTATTGGTCAAACGCCTTCGCCACGACGTTGGTGTGCTCGACGTTGTCGGCCACCACGGTGCACGCCGATCCTTGGAGCCACGCCGGCACAACGATGCCGCGCGCCGCGAAGCGCCAGTAGTTTTCGGTGACCGTCTTCGAGACTAGCGACTCGGGGATGTCATCGAGCAGCTCGCCGGCAACCAGCATGTTAGTCGTGTAGCTAGTGATTCGGACCCGGTAGGTCTGGCCCTCGTGCCGTAGATGGACCTCGTCGCCGACGAACTGAGGATCCCATGCGACTTGGTTGGCGGTGTCGTCGCTGTTGCGCCCAGCCAGCGTGACCAGCGACCCGGCCTTGCGAGACTTGACGTCGTTGATGCGGACCCCAGCGTCATACGGGTGGCCGGCCAAACCCCAAACGCCCGCGTTGGCGCGGTGGCTGTCGAGGTTCGCGGCGTCGGTGTCGTTGATCTCACGCATGCGTTCGATCGTGCGCACCGTCGCGCCGCTGCTGGTGGTCCGCTTGATCAGCGCGTAGAGCACGTCCTCGTCGCCCTCGGGCACGACCGCGACAGATTCGAACGAGCCCGCGGTCTCGTGCTGGTGCCAGCCCTCGACCTGCTCTTCCGGCACGAACGTCAGCCCGAGCAGCTTGCCGCTCGACGAGCACGCCCACACGCACGGGAACGGCGCCTTGCCGGCGGCGAAGCCTGTCACGTCGTAGTCGTCGAACAGGTGCGGCGCGCGCAAGCTGACGTTCATCGACTCGAACGCCGCGCGGCGCGCTTCGTAGGCGAGCTTGCGCACGTGGCCGCCGCGCGCGGCGCAGTAGAGCACGTGGTTCGACACCGCGGCCGGCTGCGCAAAGTTGGCCCCGTCGAAGCCTTCCTGGCGCGCGAACACCGTAGACGGCGCGAGCCCGCCGTCGTCGGTCGCGCGCACGCGGAACTCGCCAGAGAGCGTGAGCAGAATTAGGTCGCGCATTCCGACGATGTGCCGGACGGTCTGCGCTTGGTTCGAGTCGAGCTCGAACTTGATCCGGTTGTTGTCTTGCGTCGGGAGCGTGTAAGTGAAGTCGAGCTCGCTTCCTGTCCGCGACCCCCAGACGGTTTGCGGGTCGGCCAGCGTAGACGCTACGAACAAGCGCTGCTCGTGCCCGCCCACGGCGGCGGGGTAGTTGGTTCCGGTGATCGACGGATCCGTCCGCGGCGGCGTGCGTCCGAGATCCGGCGCGATGTTGTCGTCGTCGAACGTAGTCTCGTCCGACTCGCCGATGTAGCCGAACAGCCCGTTCTCCTTCTTGTAGACGCGATACCGGTCGGCACCGTCGACAGCTGCCCACGAGATCGTGTTCTTGGCTCCGTTCGTCTCCAGCGTGTTGTCTGCAGTAGTTGGCGGCGACTGCAGCGACTCGCGACCATCGTCGTCGAGCGCGGTCACGACGTAGAACTGCTGCGTGTCGACCGTCGAGCTGCTGTAGTAGAAGTCTGCTGAGGCCGTGACCGTGGCGGTCTGGCCGGTTGGCTCTAGCCGGCGACCTTCGAAGTCGCGCAAGCCGATTTTGTTGCTGTCTATGACTCGGTCGACGATGTAGTGGCCCGAAACGAAGAATTTGTCCGCTAGGTTCGGAGCCCTGAAGACGGGCGACTGAAATGCTGAGTAGCCTGAGAGATTTATGTTCTCGAAATAGAGAACGTCGCCCAAAGCAACGGCAGCATTCGTGCCGGTGGTAAGCAGAATACGGTTGCCGTTCTCGGTGCCGCTTTCCTCGACGAGCACGCGAGCCCCGCGCGTCTCAGTTACCGAGACCCCCGTCGGCGCGTCGAGCGACGAGCCAAGCACCAGCTTTACAGGGCGCCACGTGCGCGAGCTTGCGCGTCGGATCTCGATCAGCGGGTAGTTGCCGATGTTGTTGGCGATCGTCAGCACGTCGCCGTTCTGACGCCAGACAAGCCCACTCAAATGCTCGTCGGCGTAGCTGTTCGGCAGCTTGATTTCGATCGAAGAGTCGTAGGGCAACCGGTTCCACAGAGGGTTTGCGCCGCTTGAAGTGGTCTCTGGGTTGCTCTGCGACGCTGCGTTCACGAGCTGCGTCGATGCGTAGACGGCGAGCTCACCGTTGATCAGCACGTGGCTGACTAAGTCGCCGCGGTCGTAGGCAGTCGAGCTTGACCACGCGGCCGGCACGTTCGAAGCGCGCACCACGCTCAGCCGACCGCTCCCGCCGCTGATGGCGATAGCGGTGCCGCTGTTCGCGTTAGCTAGCGAAGTGCTGAGCTGGAATCGTCGGACGGTGAACTCGGCGCTGGCGGTCACGTAGAACGTGTCGGTGCCGTTCAGCCCTGTCGGATACGTGCCGCCTTCGCTAATCAGAACGCGAACCGCTTCCCCACCGACAAAGCCGTGGCGGCCGGTCCGGTTGGTCAGCGTCCGGTTCGATGCGTCCAACGCGAGAGTGACATCGCCGAAATCGTAGAGAGACCCCCACCGCACGCGCTTCTTGTCAGCGTAGAACCGCGCGTAGCTAAAGCCGCCGCGGTTGCCGATCTCGACGACCGCGCTTTGGCCGGTTGAGTAGATGAACGGCAGCAGCCGCGACGGGCCTTCGAACGCCGACGTCGCAATCCACTCCAGCCCTGGCCGCGTGCGCGCGGGCCCTTGCGGCTTCACGACCCAGTTCTTCATCTGCGCGGCGCCGGTCCGGTATTGGACTGCGTCGGGCCGGCCGTAGAGCTCGGGCGATATCTCGCCGCCGGCAAACGAGAGCTGGACGGTGCGCGTGTTCATCGGCGGTAGTGCCCTGGGTTGCTACGGTGGCGAAGCCAGACCGGCACGTGGTTGCTGATGTCGACGTCGCGCTTGTGGTCGGCGTCGTGCTTGGTCGCAGTTCGCATCGCAGCCTCTGCCATCTGCGCAGCCGCGACAGCTTTCTTCGATCCTTCTTCGCCCTTCAGAATCGCGCCGGCGATGTGGAACACGAGGCGCCACGCGAGCGCCGTGGTGAACACGGTGCTCCACTTGGTCGGGTCCGTGACCTTGCCGACGTAAAGCATGAGCGCGTCGTCCAGGTCCGTCAGCAGCACCCGGTCGCCGTTCTCGTCGAGCTCGACGGCGTAGTCGTGGTGCCCGGTCGTGCCCATGGTCTTGTAGTTGTAGTCGACGTCCGACCGCACCAGCGCGAGCACACTGGCGACGTTCTCGGGGTAGTCGTAGGCGAACTTGTAGTCGACTCGCGGCGACGCTGAGCGCTTGGTTAGCTTGACCGACCGAAGCGCGAAATCCCATGCGTGGCGCTCCAGCAGCTCGTCGCGCGCGAGCGCGAGGAACTGCCGGCAGAGCTCGGCTTCGCGCGACGTGTCGGTGTCGACGTTGGCGAGCCGGCCCGGCTCGCCGAGGTAAGACAGCGCCATGTTGCAGACCTCGGTCTCCGTGTAGCCGCTGCGCTCCAGCGCCTTGAACGCCGCGAACGCGCGCTGCCCCAGCAGGTCCATCTGCGTGCCGTAGTAGTGCAGCGGGTCTCCCGCAGCGCCGGCAAGCTCAGGCTGCTCCGCGAAGACCTTCAGGTCGGACCCGACGATCGAGCGGCTGTAGAAGTCAGACAGCGCTTCGGCTTCGATCGCGTCGTTGACCGTCTCCGCGTAAATCCACGGCAAGCTCTCGCGAATCGTGTTCTGCACCCACTTGACTCGGTCTGCGTTGCTGGGCGCAAGGCCCCGGTCAACCAGCGCCGCGCGCACGGCGGCCTTGAACCGCTTCAAGTTCTGCCGGTAGTGCGCCGAGCGGTAGTCGGAGCCGGCGTCGTCCTCGCCCTGGTTGAAGAACACCACCGTGTCTTTGACGGTTGAGCCTTCCTCGGTCAGCGCGAGCTTCACGCCGTCGAGCACGTCGAGCAGTCGCGCGAAGCAGCCGTTGTCTTCGCCCGGCGCCCAGCTGATCTGCTGGTTCAGGTCCGACCAGCCGAAGATCTCGTTGTTGACGACGCCGGTGGGGTGGACTTCCTTGTGCGCCAGCGACGTCGCGGAGAACGGCAGCGGAACCAGCAGGCTGCGCCGGCCGGTGTAGTCGTGCAGCGCGAACGACAGCTGCATGCCGGGGCTGATGCCGGCGCCTTCTTGCTTCGTCTCTTCGTTGTAGAACGCGCCCGTCAGGTAGCCGTCGAACGGCATGTAGAGCCGCGGCATGGCGAACTGGTTCGGGTAGTTGAAGCCCGGAGGGAACGGGTTGTAGCCGAGATCGTTGTCGACCGTCTCCGCGTAGAACTCGTTAGGCGATGGCGAGGATCCAGTCCCCGTGACGGCGGCCCCGCCGTAGGTCGCGGACAGGACGCACGAGTTGCCGTTGACGCTGCGCGAGTAGTAGGTCTGCCCTGCAATCAGCCCGAACGGCAGGTCCGTGCCGGCGTTCTTGCGGTAGAGCTTGATCGACGTCCCGCGCGGCGCGTAGAGCCCGTTGATCTGCACCGACTCGCTCGCCAGCGTGATCGACACCTGCTGCGGGCCGCCGACCTTGCTACCGCGCGCCAGACCCTCCCACGGCGCCCAGGGCAGCAGCTGGCAGAACTTCTCGAACGGGCGCTCTTCGTCACCTACCGGCGTGGGTTCGATGACGAAGGTGTCCCCGCGTTCGGGGGCGACCGTCCACGCGCCGTCGTAGTGCGCGCGAACCAGCGAGCTGTTCAGGTCGAAGTGCGTGCCGTGCTTCCACTGGCCGACGTTAGCGCCCGACAAGCAGCGGATCCGGAGCCCGGCCAGCGAGCCGGCAAAGCGGGACTCTTCAGCGTAAGTCGCAAACGTCGGCGCGATCGTCGACGGGTATGCGCCGCCACCTTGCTCGGCTGACACGACCCACATCATCGGCGCGTCGAGCCGCTCCAGCACGGGCGCGTCGTTCGCACCCCACGTGATGGTCGACACGTTGGTCAGCGTCAGCTCGGTCCCGGCGGTGTTGAGCGCGCTGATCGTGTAGGTGCCGGCCGCGAGCGCGCCCGAGGAGCCGCTGACGCGGATCGACTCGCCTACGCAGAAGTCTTGCGCGGGCGTCACCGTGACCACGTTGTTGGTCGGTTGCGATGCGCTGGCCGACGCCGGCACCGCGCGCTCGAACTGGCGGATCGGGTAGTAGGTTCCGCTCGTTCCA
>Ga0222718_10004632_pt1 | contig 11353 bp, 11 predicted proteins | sample C33_27DmetaG_FD_165045 | JGI IMG/M metagenome (GOLD analysis project Ga0222718, IMG submission 165045) | Estuarine water microbial communities from San Francisco Bay, California, United States - C33_27D | ecosystem: Environmental > Aquatic > Marine > Unclassified | place: USA: California... | reverse complement strand
GGGCTTCCCCAAGGGCTGACAGATGGAAGAACGAATCGCCGGTCAGGACGTCGGGGTGGTCAATCAGCCAGTGGTAAAGATCGCGTTGTTGCTGATCGGTCGGATGAAGCTCGTCCCACGACTCGGTACCGCGTCCCGACGGTCGAAAGCGGGTCAGTCGGAGCTGGGCCCCATAGTGGTCGGCCATCGCCTTGAACTCATCGACCTGGGGAATGTTGTGGCGGGTCATGACGACCGAGATCTTGAAGCCTTCGAATCCAGCAGCATGGAGGTGCTCCATCGCCCGCACGGCAGTGGCGAACGAGCCTTCACCGCGCACGTGATCGTTGGTCTGGGCATCAGCACCATCGATCGAGATCTGAACGTCGACGTAGTCGGATTGGGCGAGTCGCTCGGCCACCCCGGCGTCGATACCGGAGCCGTTGGTGGAGAACTTCACCCCCACGCCGTGGTCGACGGCGTACCCGACCAAGTGCCAGAAGTCCTTGCGGATGGTGGGCTCACCACCGCCGATGTTGACGTAGAAGACCTGCATTCGCTGCAGTTCGTCAATGACCGCCTCGCACTCCCCGGTAGTGAGTTCGCGAGGGTCACGACGGCCCGACGACGACAAGCAATGCACACATTGCAGATTGCAGGCGTAGGTGAGCTCCCACGTCAGGCAGATGGGGGCGTCGAGGCCAGCCTTCATCTGGTCACCGAGGCCCGACGTCTTGACCGGCGAGAGAACGAGGTTGTCGGGACGGGGTTCGTCGATCAGGGTCATGATTCGGTGTCGTCGGCTACGAGGAAGCCCGATGCCGCCAATGAGGCGAGCGCCTTCTCGAAGCTGGGCCAGCGGTGGGGGTCGATATTGGCGTCATCGAATGCGGCCCGAACGGAGTCGTAGGCCTCGAGTGATTCCACGAGTGAGACGAGTTCGGGCGCGCGAAGGAAGTTCAATCGACGGTTGCCGTAGTGGTAGGCCAATGCCCCGAACGGTTCGGGCCGCAGCGCCACTCGTTCGTGCAATCGGTAGGCAACTGCCGAATCGAAAGTCAACGGCTCAGTAGACACCGCACATGCCGTCGATGGAGATCTCCTCGACGAGCAGTTCTTCTTCAACCAGATCGGGCTCGACCAACTCGCCGGTGTCGGCCGGGGTTTCGTCGATGAGTTCGGTTGGCTCCATGGATCCTCCTGCAGGGCGGCTCGACCCTCACTGTAGAGGCACGCGCTGCGGGCAGCGATTCGCCGCGCCGACGCAGAGCAAGATTCGGCGCTGACTCCTACGCGGCGGTGACGTCGTGGTTGTAGCCAATCGTGGTGCGGTGCAAGAGACGCTCGTGACCCTCGAAACCACCGGTCGCCTTGTGAAGCACACAGCGGTTGTCCCACATGACGAGCATGTCGGGCTCCCACACGTGCGTGTACACAAACTCATCGCGGGTCTGCCACTGGTTGAGCTCGATGAGCAACGGGATCGCTTCACCGCTTTCCATCCCCTCGATCCCGATGATGTAACCGAGTGTGGAGTACACGGCTTCGGCACCTGATTCCCGGTTGGGTCGGATGAGCGGGTGGATCTGGGTCTTGTAGGCCTCTTCGCTCGGAACGATTCGCATCGACCGATCGTCAGGATCGTCATCTCCGTAGACGCCGTCGGGTGCGTATGCAGTGCGAGCGCTGTGGATAGCGGTGAGCCCGTCGATCTTGTGCCGAAGTTCGGTTGGCATGGCTGCCAGCGCAGCGACTTGGTTTGCGAAAAGCGTGTTGCCGCCGGTTGGCGGGATGATCCGCGCTGCGAGGCACGTGCCGTCGGGTGGAAATTCTTGGAAGGTCCAGTCGGCGTGCCAGTTGTCGGCGAAGAGGGGGGCCTGCTCGTCGGGCAGCCGGTGGATCGCCGCGATCTTCTCGCGGCCATCGATCGGGTCGAAGAACGGGTCGTCGCCGAACGGGCCGAAGTGCAACGTGTAGCGCTCGAGGTCATCGTCGCTGACCGGCTGGTCGGGGAACACGAGTACGTGATGGTCGAGCCACGCTGAACGGATCGCCGCAACGGTGTCAGCGTCGAGCGGTTGGGTAAGGTCGAGCCCGCGGACAAGGGCACCACATGCTTGACCGGTCGGGGTCACCTCGATCGTCATGGTCCGGTTGTATCAGTTGTCACTGTCGGCCGCATGGGCGCGGAGCATCTCGAGCGGCACGATCTCGAGCGCACGCTCGTGGGTCGCTGCGAGCCGCACCGGGCATCCGTAGCCGGCGGTGGCCGCTTCGAGCCAACGACCAGCGCACACGCACCAGCCGTCACCAGGCTCGAGGCCGGCGAAACCGAACTCGGGGCGAGGTGTCGAAAGATCATTGCCTGCTGCCAGGGAGAACTCGAGAAACTCGGCGGTGACGGTCGCACAGACCGTGTGCGAGCCGATGTCCTCGGGCGATGTGTTGCAGCAGCCATCACGAAAGAAGCCGGTGATCGGGTCACGCCCGCATTCGGCCAGTTCACCACCGAGCACATTTCGAGCCATGGACACATCCAACCACGTAGCGTTGCCCGAGATGGAGATCCGAAACGCGACGCTTGCCGACGCCGAGCGACTTATGTCGATCTACAACCATGAGGTCGAGCACTCGACCGCCACCTTCGATCTCGTACCGCGCACGCTCGATGAACAGCGGGCGTGGATCACCGACCGCCTGGGTGCACTCGGCGTGATCGTGGCCGAACACGATGGCCGAGTGGTCGGATTTGCCTCCCTTTCCCCTTACCGGAACCGACCGGCCTACAACACGTCGGTCGAGAACAGCATCTACGTCGACGAGGCTGCCCGCGGGCTAGGGGTCGGCAAGGCCCTGCTCACCGAACTGATCGAGATGGCTCGCGCCCGCGGCTTCCATACGATCCTCGCCTTCATTGCGTCCACCGAACAGGCCTCCGAAGCACTCCACCTCTCATGCGGGTTCGAGGTCACCGGCCGCCAGAGGGAGGTCGGTCGCAAGTTTGGGAGATGGCTCGACGTCACCGTGATGCAATACATGCTGTGATGAAACGGTAAAAACACAGAACCCGGTGCCGAGGCACCGGGTTCTTCGTCATGGTGGGCCGGGAAGGATTCGAACCTTCGTAGGCGAAGCCGACGGGTTTACAGCCCGTTCCCTTTGGCCGCTCGGGCACCGACCCCTGGACGGCTGACCAGACTAGCGGGCTGCAGCGTCTCTGCGACCTCGGATTCATCCACCCTGGTCGCCCCGCCCGGATGAAGTTGCCTGCGCCAGCGCGGGCCGGCGGCGGATCCCATCGTTGGCTCACGCACCAACGTTGCCACGCTGTGATCGCTGCGCAACCGCCGTCTCACACGATGTACGGTCACGGTCATGCCGACATTCGACGTGGTTTCAGAAGTGGACATGCAAGAGGTGCGCAATGCGGTCGATCAGGCTGCGCGTGAGGTCGCTCAGCGATTCGACTTCAAGGGCACCGATAGCTCCGTCGAACTCGGTGACGACGAGATCAAAATGGCATCCGCCACCGAAGACCGTCTCGCCGCCCTTCGCCAGGTGCTCGAGGAAAAGTTCGCCAAACGAAAGATTTCGATGAAAGTCCTCGACTACGGGACCGTCGAGCCTGCATCGGGTGGTTCAGTTCGGCAGGCGGCAAAGCTCCAGGCGGGTATCTCCGCCGACAAGGCTCGCGACCTCAACAAGTTCATCAAGGGCCTCGGCCTCAAAGGAGTGCAGTCATCGACCCAGGGTGAACAGCTTCGGGTGAGTGGCAAGAAACGCGACGACCTTCAGTCGGTGATTGCCGCCTTGAAGGAACACGACTTCGGCCTTCCTCTCCAGTTCAACAACTTCCGAGACTGACGTCAGCCCAAACGAAGGCGACACCCTGGGACCCTGCCTGAGCCTCTCGATCAGAGGGACAGGCTTCGGAGCCGAGCGACGCGCTGCTCGGTCGGTGGATGAGTGCTGAACATCTTGCCCAAGCCACCGCCCTGCCCGCCGCGGGCCTGCGCCTTCAACGGGTCGATGATGTAGTTGCTTGCCTGGTTCGGATCGACTGCGGCAGGGATCTGGTTGGCGTATGCCTCGAGCCGCTCGAGGGCCTGAGCGAGAGGTTCGCCGGTCCCGATCAGCTTGGCGGCTGACTCATCGGCCTGGAACTCGCGACTACGGCTCACCGCCGCCTGGATCATCATCGCCGCGACCGGGGCGAGTATCGCAAAGGCCAACTCACCAAGCGGGTTTCGGTCGTCGTTGCGACCACCGCCAAACATGGCACCCCACATCACCATGCGTGCCGCGAACGTGATGCCCATGCCGATCGCGGCGGCGACGGACCCGATGAGGATGTCGCGGTTACGGATGTGGGCCAGTTCATGGGCGAGCACGCCTCGCACCTGATCCCAGGTCATCGCTTCGAGCAGACCATTGGTGACCGCAACCGCTGCGTTGTTCGGGTTGCGACCGGTTGCGAACGCATTCGGCTGCGGACTCGGTGTCACGTAGAGCTTGGGCATCGGCATGTTCGCCCGCTCAGTGAGGTCTTCCATGATCTCGAAGTACTGCGGCATCTGTTCACGAGTGACCGGAACAGCCCGAGCTGACTTGATGGCCAGCTTGTCGCTGAACCAGTACGAGCCACCAACCATGACGAACCCGATGATCAAGCCGATCGTCAGTCCACCAGAGCCGCCGAGCGCGCCCCCGGCGAAAATGACTAGGCCGCCGAGAGCGGCGAGGAGCGTGAACGTTTTTGCAGTGTTAATCATGATGCCTCTGGTTGAACGATAGAGACGCCCGCGAAATTCCGTGTCAAGAACAGTGTCGATTCGTTGGCAGGTGACGGTCGCGTTCAGCACCGAGACCACGGCCTGTCCTACGATCACCTCGTGGCGTACACCGGTGCTGACAAACCCGTTGTCGAGCCTGTCTCCGACTGGGTCACCGATTGGGACTGGCTCGACGACCGATGGGGCGAACACGCGATCGACATCTTCAACGAGGTCCGCGAGCAGTGCCCGATCGCAAGTACAGAGCGCTACGGCCGATCGTTCATGCCGGTCACGATGGAGGCGGCAAAGACGATCGCGCACGACACCGAGCACTTCTCGTCGTGGAGGGTCAGCGTCTCGATGCCGGGCGCGGCGGCGTTCCCCGCTCCGCCCATCACGTCCGACCCACCCGAACATCTCGGCCATCGAAAGGTGCTGCTGCAGTCGTTCAGCCCCAAGAACATCGCTGGGCTCGAGGAGGAGCTTCGCCGGTATGCCCGGGAACTGATCGCCAGCCTCGACGGACTCGACACCGTTGACGCAGCGGACGTGTACACCCAGAAGATCCCGGTCCACGGGATCTGTGCGCTGACCGGCGCCCCTGAGTCCGATGCCGATCTGTACCTCGATTGGATTTATCGCAACTTTCAGATCGCCCCGAAGCGACCGGAAGAACGGGCCAAGGTCAACGCGGAGATGTCCGTCCACTTCGACGCCTTGCTTCGCGACCGGCTCGAAAACCCGCGCAACGACATGCTCACGATGATCGCCAATGCAACGAGTGAGGGCGAGGAGATCGCGTGGGGCCTCAAGACCGGTTATGTCGCCTTGCTGATCATCGCTGGCATCGACACCACTTGGAGCGCGCTGGGTTCGGGGTTGTGGCACTTTGCGCAACACCCCGAAGACGTTGCGCGGCTCGTTGACGCGTCGAACGACAGTCTCCTGTGGCAAACCGCTTCCGAGGAAGTGCTGCGCTACTACGCGCCTGTCTCGATGGCCCGCCAGGTCGTGAAGGACGTCGAGGTGGCTGGCTGCCCTATGCGGGCCGGTGAGCAGACTCTCATCAACTTCCCTGCCGCCAACCACGATCCCGAGGCGTTCGAGCGCCCCGAGGAGTTCCAGATCGACCGTCTCCGGAACCGTCACGTTGCGTTCGGCATGGGAATCCATCGATGTGTCGGGTCGAACCTCGCCCGACTCGAGTTGCTGGTCGGAATGCAAGAATGGATGAGGGCTTTCCCGAGTTACTCGCTCGACCCGACCAAGAAGACCCTCTGGGCCAATGGCCAGGTGCGAGGCCCGCGCAACATCCCCGTGCTACTCAATCGCTAGCGACCTGCTGCTTCTTCCTCGGCCCGGTTGCGGCCGCCGAGGTGAATGAGTTCCTCGTGGTACTCGAACCAGACCGTGTGGTAGCTGTCCTTGAGCGGTGATGCAAGCATCGAGACGTCGCCGTGGGTGAAGGCGTGGAGCGCCTGCGCGAAGCGCGCTGCGTAGGGTCTGAGCCGGGGGGCCAGGCCGACCGACTCGTGGACCATCGGGGCGAATGTTGCGTCGAGTGTGTGCAACGCGTCGATTGTCGCTGCCAACGAAGCGGCATCCTGGCTACCTGTCTGCCACTCGGTCACGAGGATCTTGAAGTCTTTGTTGAACACGAGGAAGCGCTCGTACATCTCATTGAACGGTGATGCATCGACTGCGGCCCGTTCGTCAGCCAGTGCTTTGTCGAGCCATCGACGCGCATCGGGGGTGAGCATCAGACCCAGCGCGTTGCGGGTGACGAGATCGCCAGCCTCCTCGATGATCGCATCGACTGCGGCCCGGTCGGTCTGGAGGGAATGAGCGAGCGCGTCGACACCACTCACACCCTTCAGTGCCAACGCCCGAAAGACGTCGAGTCGACCGATGTCTCGGTATTCGGCCTCGGGTGCAGGCGCATCGGACGCCGTGTTGCCGAGATCGATACCAGCGTCGAGCGCCCACTGCCGGAGCAAATCGAGTTCGGGCATAGTGCAGTCGTGATCGGCGACCCGATCGCCTTCGAAGATGCGTCCAGTGGTGCCATCGACCGTGATCACCGTTGCGACTGGGATCAGGTGACCGTCGATCTCGACGCCACGGGGCGACACTTTCAAGGCGGTGGCGCCGGTCACCGCAGGGATACCCCAGCTGCGGGCGACAACGGCTGCGTGGCTCACCGAACCTCCGAGTGACGTCACGAGGCCAGCAGCACCGACCATACCGTGAACATCAGCTGGCGATGTCTCGGCGCGAACGAGCACCACTGCGGTTCCGGCGCGCGCCAGCTCGGCAGCCTCGTCCGGATCGGTGCTCAAGACTCCACGGGCAACGCCGGGTGAGGCTGCAATACCGGTGGCGAGTGGAACAGCGCCTTCTTCCACCGCAGCGAGCGCAGCGATTGCGGCGAACGTCGCATGATCGATACGCCCCACGGCTTCTTCTCTCGTGAGTGGAAAATCGTCGTCTTGTGCCATGTCGACAGCGATGCGAACCGCCGCCTCCGGGCTGCGTCGGCCGACCCGGGTCTGAAGGATGAAGAGTTCGCCCGAAGCGACCGTGAACTCGATGTCGCACATGTCGACGTAATGCTTTTCGAGCCGTTGGCCGATGGCGAGAAGTTCGGTGTGCACTGTCGGCATGTCGGCTGCTAGCTCGGCGAGGTTGCGGACCTCATGCGTCCCCGCCACGACATCTTCACCTTGCGCTCGGGCCAGGTAGTCACCGTAGGGAAGATTGACCCCTGACGTTGGGTCACGGGTGAAGAGCACACCCGTCCCGCTGTGGTCGTCGAGATTACCGAACACCATCGCCTGCACGACCACGGCGGTACCCAGGTCGTCGGTGATCCCCTCGGCGTCGCGGAACATCCGAGCGCGATCGGAGTTCCACGAACGGAAGACGGCATCGATCGCGGCCAGAAGCTGCTCGTGAGGGTCGTCGGGAGGCGGACCGCCGACCGTCGCCTCGAACTGCTTGCGGAACCGGGCCAGCGTGTCGACCGCGAAATCGGTGTTCCCTGATTCGGCCGCAAGTGCACCGGCGACAGCGGCGTTCACTCCGACGTTCAGGATCGTGTCCATCATCCCGGGCATCGAGACCGGCGCGCCGCTGCGAACCGACACCAGCAGCGGAGCAGAGCTCGCTCCGAAGCTGCGGCCGCTGCGAAGGCCGAGTTCGTCCACTGCGGCATAGACCTGATCTTCCAAACCGTCCGGCCAACCGTCGGCGAGGTAAGCACGGCAGGCATCGGTGGTGATGACGAAGGCTGGCGGCACCGGCAGGTCGAGGCGCTGCACCATCTCGGCGAGGCCAGTCCCCTTACCACCGAGGCGGTCGAGCGCGTCGGCTCGATTGGCCGGAAGCGGATCGGTAATCCAGACGATTTCGGTCACGATCGGGCTGCGGCCGGCCGACGAAGCTTTACGCCCATCAAGCCGATCTCAACGATGCGCCGGGGCAAGTTGTTGAGCGTGTGATACATCGCAGCTCGCCGGGGAAGCCGCACATGGCGACGCTCTCCCTCGACCGCAGCCACCACCTGGGCTGCGATCTTTTCGACCGGGATGATGGGTAGTTGCTGCAGCAACCGAAAGCGCCTCAACGCCGGTTCCAGGTAGGAGCCCTTGTAATCGGCCCGATCCCACATATCGGTCGCCACCGGCCCGGGCGCCACCACTGTGAGGCCGACACCACACCCTTTCAGTTCGAGACGCAACGACTCGGTGAAGTTGGTGAGGCCAGCTTTCGTGCCGCAATAAGCGGTGAACCCGGGGAATGGCACCACCCCAGCCTGGGAACTGACTTGGACGATATGCCCACTCCCCCGCGGCAACATGTGGTCGAGTACATCGCGCGTCAACATCATCGGCGCCTCAAGGTTGAGCCGATTGACGGCACGGACGAGCTCTCGATCGGTGTCGGCGAAGCCGTCGCTCGTCTCGAGCCCGGCATTGTTGACCCACACATCGATGTGGCCGAGCTTCTCCAGGCACGCGTCAACGAGGCCATCGACGCCGGAAGCCGACCCCAGATCGGCCACGAGGTACTGACCGCCGACCCGTTCGGCCACCACCTGGAGCTTGTCTTCGCTGCGAGCGACGACGAGAACACTCGCGCCCTTCGCGGCGAAGTCTCCCGCCATCTGTTCACCAATGCCTTGTGATCCGCCGGTGATGACGACGTTCTTCCCTTGCAGGTCCATGGGTAGCTCCCCTCGGCAGTGGCCTAGCCTCAGCCCACCGTAGACAACAGGGAGGCCACCACGAAGGCTGCCGTGCTCGAGACCGTTCCCGGCGAGGTCGTCATCGACGACTTGACCGTCGACAAACCGGGTCCGAACGAGATCGTGATCCGCACCGCGGCGTGCGGGCTGTGCCACAGCGACCTCCACGTGATGGTCGGCGAACTACCGGGGCCGGTGCCGTCGGTGAGGTCGTCGATGAGCACATCGGCCTCGATGGCGTGAACGCTGGCTATGCCCGTCTGCAGACCGGTGTCGCAGCCCGCATCATCATCGTCTTCGACTGAACCTTCGCTCAGTCCTCGAGGATCGTCACTGTTCCAGCGGTGCCGTCGACCTCGATCAGGTCACCGGTGCGGATCTTCTGTGTCGCACCCTCGACAGCAATGGCAGCGGGAATGCCGAGTTCGCGAGCGACGATCACCGCATGCGACATCAGCGCGCCAACGTTGACCACGACAGCAGCGGCAGGAAGAAAGAGCGGTGTCCATGCCGGGTCCGTATGCGGCGCCACCAGCACGTCGCCCGGTTCGAGCATCGACCCGTCAGCCGGGTCGAGCACGACCCGGGCCCGACCTCGGGCGAGGCCACTCGCGCCGGCACCACCGATGAGCACGTCACCGACCTTGGCCGGCCCGACGATCTCGTCGTCGGCCTCCTCCATCTCCTCGAGCGTCGGCACCTCGTCCTGCGACGAGAGGAAAAACGGCGGTTCGACTTCGCGGTATCGATCGAACAGGGCGGCACGTTCAGCGATTACGTCGGCCATCGACGACGGGTCGGTGATGTAGCCGGGCAGTTCGTCGAACGGGTGAAGCAGGCCCACGTGGACGGGATTGGGATCGCCGCCTCTCTCTGCCGCCCGGCGCACGAGCTCGCGAAAAACCTGCTTGTACGGGAGCATGTAGCGGATGGCCCGGTCGCGAGTGCCTTCGCGGGCCCGTGACCAGTAGGGCACGGCCTTGATCGCCTTGTCGAAGTTCGACTTGTCCATGAACCCGACGTGGGGCCGAACGGTGGCAATCGCCGCTTGGCGTTTGACGTCGTCGTCGCCAAGACGAGTCGATGGCGAAAGGTCTTGGTCGGTCTTGCGCATCGCATCCAGTGCAGCGAGTGCCAACTCCGGATCGCTGTCCCACGTGCGGGCCGAGAACTCCCAGTCGTTTGGGCCCCGGTGGCCATGCTCGGCGATGAAGGCACCGAACTGCTCACGAAAGATGGCTGCGGCATCGATGTCGGCGAGGCGATCGAGCAGCCCGACGATGCCCTCGTCGAAGGCGGCCATCAGTTCAGCCGAATTGCGAACGGTCTTGGAGATCTCATACAGCGCCTGGGAGTACTGGGCGGAGTGAACGTCGCCCGCCGCACCGACCAAGTGGGTGACGAGGCCCGGCTCACCTGCAGCCGCAGCGGCGTCGGCGAGGATCCCAGACACGATCGCAGCCAGTGCCGTCGAGATCATGTGGTTGCCGAAGACCCGCCGAAAACCGGTCGGAAAATCGTGGAGGTACGCGAGCAGTTCCTCGTCGGACGCGTCGAGTGAGGGTCTGCTCGCAGCGGCCTCGTCCACGGCCCGATAGCTGTCCTTCGCAACCTCGGGCAACTCGTCGGCTCCCAGCGCCTTCAGCACCGACCGCAGGATCTTTAGCGATGACCCGATGCTTTTGTCGCCCTTGCGGGGCACATACGGCGGTGGATTCCCCTCCCCGAAGAATGCAACGTCGATCGCCTCGGCCGACGAACCCGGCGCCCGCACGCCCATCATCCGGAGGTAGGAGAGGTTCAGGTAGGCGTACCCGGCGTAGAGGCCGATGATCACCGGCTCCTCCCGGTCGAAGTCACCCTTCTTGTGGATTCCGATATCGGCGTACGCACTGCGCCACGCCTGCTCGGCTGCGACGACGCCGAGGTGGTAGCCGATCGAGGTGAGTACTTCCGGGAAGACTTCACCGATGTTGCCGCGCGTGTTGTGTTGCCACTTCGGGTCGATCTCGCCCTCGATGATCCACTTCGTTGCCATGATCATTCCCCCACGGTCCACCGCGACGTTCGCCACGAACTGTGGGAGAGCTTACGATCCCACGTCGTATGCATGCCACGACGACCCCGACGCTGGACGAGTTCGAGACCGAGGTCCGAACGTTCTTCGCCGGCGTACCGGCGCTGCTCAACAGTGTCGATGGCGGTCGACACGAACGGGCCCGGGCCTACCGGGCCGCGCTGTTCGACGCCGGTCTGGCCGGCATCGGTTACCCCGTCGAGTACGGAGGCCGCAGCCTGGGTTCCGAATACCAGAAGGTGTTTCAGCGGGTCGCAACGCCAGTGCAACCACCCG
>Ga0222718_10004625_pt1 | contig 11363 bp, 10 predicted proteins | sample C33_27DmetaG_FD_165045 | JGI IMG/M metagenome (GOLD analysis project Ga0222718, IMG submission 165045) | Estuarine water microbial communities from San Francisco Bay, California, United States - C33_27D | ecosystem: Environmental > Aquatic > Marine > Unclassified | place: USA: California... | reverse complement strand
AATGGAGGCATGGTTTGGGACACCAAAGAAGGTTTTCCAATAAGATGCTTAGCGGATGGCAAAAGAGCAAGAGATGCGGCAGAATGGCTATCTACCCAGATAGATGGATTAGATCCTAAGGGTATTGAAACTAATCGCTGGAGAGAAACTGAATGGTGCCTTCTTGATACAGAAAACTATCAGAGAATGAGAGATGCGTTGAAAACTTCTAGATGGCCCGATTTACAAGTTGTTCCTACCGGATTTGCAGTACATATTACAGAAAAGGGACTTAACAAATCTAGTGGGCTCAAAGTTGCTTTTGAACAGAGAGGAATTGATCCAAAGAAAGTAATCGCAGTCGGTGATGCGTCCAATGATATTCCAATGTTTGAGTTATGTGGATTTGCAGTTGCGGTAAATGATGAATTCAAAGGAGTAGCCGATGCTGCAGATTATTTGACTAAATCAAAAGGCACTCTAGGTACAATAGAATTCTTAGAACAATTCATTATGTCTAGAAGTTAGAGATGGTGCAGGAGGCAGGATTCGAACCTGCGAAGCTCTACGCATCGGAACTTGAGCCCGACCCCTTTGACCACTCGGGTACACCTGCGGGCCTCGGAGAGGTTTTTTCTTATTGAGTTCAACGGATGAAGAGGCTAGAAAGAAGATATACAAAGGAATCATTCATGGCCTTCCTCTGTCTGCCGTAACTCAGGTTGCTCACATGATTGACGAAGTCGCTTCATCAAGATTGACAAAGCAACAACTAATTGTTGTCGAAAAGGCACTTTTTGAATTAACAAGACAGCAAAAATCTAGTCCAAATGTACCCAAAGAAATTACAATTCCAAATTTTTGGCCTTCAATTCGTCAACTATTAACCAATTTAGAAAATGAGTTGGCTGAGACAATAAGGGACGAAGGAATGAATGCCAAAACTCAACTTCAATCTCGTAGACTAGGTGTTGCTAGAACCTCTGTGTCGGATCTGACAAGATTGAGAATGAATGCATTTGCTCAACATGCTATATTGAGTAATCTGATAAAAACACCTAACGGAAGGCAAAACGAGAGTGCATTACCACCATTAAATTGGCAAAGACACGATCCTTCAGAAAGAATTTATTATACCGGTGTTGAAAGATTAGTAGAGAGATACAAGAAGGATGTGTCTTGGGACGGTATGCTTCATGGAGGGAAACCTGAAACTATCAATAAATCCAGTCTTGGAGGGAATGCGGCCTTAACCGAATTCAATGAGTCAGAAGAAGATGAGTCAGAACAAAAAATTTCTGCGCCTTCTCCACCACAAGAAATGTGGAATGAGCCTGAATTAGACGAGGAAGATAGAATAAGACAGATGGATGAATTCCCTGAAAGAGCCACTGGGGCAATGTCAGCAACTTCTATAGAATCACCCAACCCTATTGGTAATCTTTCCGATATGAAAAGAATTAGGATGTTACAAGACCTTGTAGACCCAATCATAGATGAAGATGGAACAGAAATTCAACTAACTGCGGGCGAAGTTGCAAACTTTTCTTCCCTAATGGCGGACACATTAATTGCTGCTGGTTTCGCCGAATCTGCTGAGATATGAAAAGTAATGACTTAGAGGTGTCATTATCCGATACAGTCTACCGAAGGTGAGCCAATGGGAGAAACAGTCACACATCAACAACTAGAAAAATTCAGAAATAACTTTGCTAATGACCCCGCAGCGAAGATTGCACAAAATGCAGTTACTAATGGAAATCTAATTGATGTAGCATTAAACAGAGATCTAGTACAAGCAATTGATTCATCTTTTTCAATAAAACTAGATGATTGGAAAGTAACAAATCAGAAAAGTAGTGGAAGATGTTGGTTATTCGCAACATTAAATCTTTTCAGACCTGGAACAATGAAGAAACTCAATGTAAAAAACTTCGAATTCAGCCAGTCACATATTCACTTTTGGGATAAATTTGAGAGAAGTAATCATTTCTTTGAGGCGGTTATTGATACTGCAGACAGACCATTAGACGATAGAACGATTGGTTTCTTACTAGGTGATCCAATTGGAGATGGAGGACAATGGAATATGGCAATGAACTTAATCAGAAAACATGGATTAGTTCCAAAAACCGCTTATCCTGAGAGTATTTCTTCGTCTAGTACCCGATGGATGAATGCTATATTGAAAGATATTCTAAGAAGTGGAGCGAGTGAAATACGAGAAATATTAGATAATGGTGGATCAGTAGAGGATGCCAGGGCTCACAAAGATAAGAGAGTGGAAGATATCTGGAAAATTCTATGTATCCATTTAGGGACTCCTCCGAAAGAGTTTGATTGGCAATGGGAAGATAAAGATGGAGAATTCCATAGAAAGGGAAGTATGACTCCTCAAGAATTTGCTAAAGAGTATGTGGAAATGGACTGGGAAGATTATGTTTGTATTGTTAACGACCCAAGGAATGAATACTACCAAACTTACACTGTAGACTATCTACAGAATGTTGCTGGAGGCCCTCCAGTAGTCTACCTAAATGTACCAAGTCAAGAAATGAAGGATATAACTCAGAAACTATTGGAGGATGGCTTACCAGTTTGGATGGGATGTGACGTAGGTAAACAGATGCATAGAGAAAGAGGACTATGGGATGCTAAATTATTTGACTTTGCAGAATTATATGGTACAGAATTCGGTATGGATAAGGCAAATCGTCTGAGATATAGCCAGACAATGATGACACATGCAATGTTATTCACAGGAGTTGATGTAGTTGACGGAGCACCAAGAAGATGGAGAGTGGAGAATTCATGGGGCGCTAAAAAGAGTGGTGAAGAAGGATTCTATACAATGAATGATTCATGGTATGATGAACACATGTTCGAAATTGCAGCACCTACAAATTACCTTACAGAGAAAATGAAAAAAGGACTCAGCACTACTCCAGTAGTATTACCTGCATGGGACCCAATGGGTAGTCTAGCTAGAGATGAAGCGGCACTTTAAATTTAGTGAGTTTTTGTGAAAATAGAAATTCTATCATTTATGATAATTTCTGAGAGTCTTTATACCAAACATCTTTTCTCATGTTAATGGAGGAAAGATATGACCAAAATTACACAAAAACTGTTGACTGAAGAAAAAATACCGATTGCACCCTTTAATGGTGAAGATTATGGTAAGCTAAATATCTCTGTAGATGGATACAAAGCTCAGTGCTTTATTCTTGAAAGATGGGGTACTAACAAAATTATTATCCAATTTGATGAAAAACATCCAAAATGGGATTATTTTTTTATCACTAAATATTTCGATTTTGAAAAACCTGGAGAGATGTTTTGGGGGCATCAAGGTGAGAAAATGCATATCGCAATTTGCTGATTAAAACTCTTTAAAGAGATTATGAAACCTTATCCAAGATTTCTTAGTGAAAGCTCGATAGTGACTGAATCAGGATATTCAATCATCATTATTGCTTTCAATGCCTTCTCATCCTTTGAACTGTTAGTTACAAGTTCAAGAAGACGCTTGTGGAAACGCATTTCCCAGTGATCCCAAGTCTCTGCACCTTCTCCATCAGGAGCTTTTCTGCAAGGAACTACTAATTTCTTAGTAGGTAGAGGTATAGGTCCACGTAGTGCAACACCAGATTTATCTGAAATTGCCTTAATTGTAGCACATACCATGTCTACATCTTTGTGATTATCACCGGTTAACTTGATAGTAGTAACGACTGGCATTTAATTCACTCACCAATCTTTCTACAAATCTAAGCTTTCTTCTCGATCTTCATGCAAACGCCAGCAGCCACGGTCTTACCCATGTCACGAATAGCGAATCTTGCAAGTTCAGGGAATGCATCCATCTGCTCGATTGCCATTGGCTTGGTAGGTCCGAAACGAATTAATGCTGCATCTCCTGTCTTTAGGAACGGAGGGTTTGCTTCCTTTGTCTTGGAGTTCTCAAGAAGCTCAACGAATCGAACAGCTACTTGGCTGGTGTGGCAGTGGAATACTGGTGTGTATCCTGCGCCGATAGCCTTTGGAATATCCATTAATTGAATCTGTCCAACGAATGTTTCGTCATGACGTACGAAGTTAGGTGCGCTCTCTGGGTAACCAGCAACGTCACCACGACGGATATCTGTAGCAGCTAGTCCACGTACGTTGAATCCAACGTTGTCACCAGGCTCAGCCTTAGCGTGAACTGTGTGGTGCATCTCGATTGACTTAACTTCAGCAGATTTCTGACTTGGGTTGAAAACAACAGTCTTACCTGAGTTTAGAACACCAGTCTCGATCTTTCCTACTGGAACAGTTCCAATACCACTGATTTTGTAAACATCCTGAATTGGAAGTCTTAGTGGACGGTCTGTTGGTTTTGGAGGCATCTGAATCTTATCAATTGCTTCGAATAGAGTAGGTCCCTTGTACCATCCCATGTTCTCGCTCTTGTTGTAGATGTTCTCTCCGTAGAAAGATGAACCTGCAATCATTGGAACGTCAGCTGGGTTAAATCCAGCCATCTTCAATAGATTTGAAACTTCAGTTTTAACTGAGTTGTACTTATCTTCTGAGTAATCAACACCACTAATATCCATCTTGTTGATGTTAACAATTAATTGTTTGACACCCAAAACACGTGCTAAGAAAGCGTGTTCCTTAGTTTGTGCGTTAACACCGTCATTAGCTGCAACACAAAGAACTGCTGCATCTGCTTGACTTGTTCCAGTGATCATGTTCTTTACGAAATCACGGTGACCAGGCGCGTCAATTACAGTGAAGTAATAATTTGGAGTGTAGAACTCTTTGTGAGCGACGTCGATAGTAATTCCACGCTCACGCTCTTCCTTCAAACCATCCATAACGTAAGCAAGACCGAAACCAGCCTTACCTTGCTCTGATGCAAGTTTTTCATTCTTATCGATAACGTGTTGTTCGATATGACCACTATCTAATAGTAGTCTTCCAACTGTTGTCGATTTTCCGTGGTCAACGTGACCAACAAATACAATATTCAAGTGCGGTTTGCTTTTATCTTCCCATTGTGAACCCATATGATACACCTCTAAGTAGCCCGCCGACCGTAGAGGCATATTTGAATCCATTCATCAGAAAGAATATATTGTTCTGTCCTATTAACAGTATAAACAGCGTCGCAGTTCATCGATATTCGAGTTCAATAATGAAATGTTTTATCTCTGTGTTATGAGTTTTCTCATTTTGTATATCTGCAGTCCATTGACCGGGTAATTTTCCCCTTACTGTAGAGCCACTAATTACCATCCACACACAATGATCATCTGAATCACAATCACCTGCATCTCTGTTATCGGGGCCGATTGCGGTTGTGTTGGCTACTTCATCATCAGTTGAGTTGTAAACATAGATGTCAAGTATATTTTCCGAATCTACAGTTATTCCACCAGCGCCATCATCCTCTTTAGGATAGATCAACTTAACTCTCAGATAACGAATCTTGTCGGTCGTTTCTGAATCGTATGTTAGAGGGTATTCCCATGACATAATGATTGGGTCATTACCCAAACGACGATCTATCTCAAAATCAGACCAAACACCACGATAACTCACATAGACCTTGGTTTCATCAGATGACGACAATCCATTGTTATCTACAACTGTCAAACTAATTTCCCAAGCACCTGCTGTAATTGCATCACCTGTAGATGGAAGAGTCTCCCATTCGATAGATTCACCAGTAGCATCAATATCATTCTCTGAGTTACCATCATTATCAGAATCATAACTCGTATCTAAATCCCAATTCCATTCAACGATGTATTCTTCTGCGTAACAATCAGAATCATCAGGGTCACAACCCGCCCATGAATCAGAGGCGTCCAAGTTAATTTTTGTTGTAAATTCAACTTCTCTATCACTTATTTCTTTATCCTCTTCACAAACCCAAACTAAAACAAAACTTCCTGCTGGAGCTGATTCTCCTTCACAATCGTCATCCTTATCATCTGTAATCTTAGCTTGTGGTTCTCTAGCAGAGGGATCAATGATATTCAATGTCTTTTTTGTTGTAGTTTCTAATGAACCATCACTGACAGTCAATCTTACCGTATATTCTCCATCTTGAACATAAGAATGAGTTGTAGTCAATCCAGAACCAGTATTTCCATCACCAAAATTCCAAGTAAATGTTAGTGAGTCACCATCTGGATCTGACGAACCCGCGGCATTGAATGTTATCTCATCACCTGATCTAACATTAGAATCTGGAGTCATTGAAAAGGTCGAAGTAGGGGCATTATTGCCGCTAAAAGAGTCTAAACAACCAGCTAGAGGGGTACTAATCATCAATAAAACCAACAAAAATGCAAGTCCACGGAGGCGTGCCATCATAAGGTCCGTAGTATCGATATCTCATCAATCCTACGGCTTCCCGTAATAACGACTAGAAGTCAAATAATGACTTCTGTGTGGAGGGATTCTTGGCATAATCTTTCAGTTTAGACTCATCAAAATTCAAAGCAGAAGTAATTCTTCCTAGGGATTTTGCCAATCTATTAACGTAGTATTGAGGATCAGGGCTAGGGGGTTCTCCACCTATTTCATCGACTAACCAAGCCTTTACTTCCATCGGACTTGACTTAGAATTAGTGATAATATATCCAACTTTCATACCAGGAGTAAATTGTAAACCTCTACTTATCCTTTCTTTTGCTGCTCTGACATATGGTAAACTATCTGGGTTCGCATAGATTTTATCGAAAACCCATTTACCATATCTTTTGTCCCAAGTCCCCTTACATGAACGACTAACAATTAGATCTGATGGAGGTATTTTTCCTTGTTGAACTTCAGTAATTACCGATTTAGCAAGATCAATCGCGCCTTCTTCATCTCCCTCAAGGATTAATTCAAACATTTCAGTCATTGTTGTACTAAGTATACCAAAAGAATCTGTTCGCCTGACTTCATAACCTCGTATTAATAATTCTTCACGAGGCCAAATTACTCTACCAACATATCTTTTCTTAGCACCGTGAGAGAAAAAGGCGGAGAGTGCTGTTTCAAATTCCAACTCTGCTCCTTCTTTGGTAAATTGACTTGCTAATTGCTCTCCAAGTTTGATAGTCTCTTCTTTTGCAGATTCCCAAGCCAATAGTTCACTGCCTGAATCTGGTTTCTTAGCAGGAGTATTATCTTCACTCATAGTACAGACAAATATTGAATCAGTATCAGAGTATACCACATCGTAACCATCCTTCTCCAGATTAGAAATGATTTCTGTAATATTATATCTAGCCCATTCGGTTATACTAGCTCCTAACTTCTCATGGGTGAAACGATAAAAACTAGAAGCAAATACTCCATAGAAAGAATTCATCAGGATTTTAACAGCATATTGCAATTGATCGTTTAGGAATGCTTCGTCTTCATCTCCATTCTCAAGAGCTTGTGAATATGCTTTCTTGTATTTATCTCGACTATCCATTAAATTTTGTAATAATAATGGAACAAGTCCTATTCGTTCATCTTTCGATAAGTATCTAGTATTAGTTATTGGAGAAATAAAATGTGATGGGTCTGTAGTTGAATCTCGAATTAATGTTGTTGAGCAGATATTGTTTGATATCATTATCGAAGGATACATGGATTTGAAATCAAGTACAGCCACCCAATTTTTCACCCCTGGTTCTACCTCGTGAACATAACCTCCTGCTATCTGCTCTCTCCTACCAGTAGTTCTATTTGTCATCGGGATGGCAACACCATTTCTATCTGCTAATCTTACAACAAGAGAATCTATCCATTGACTGGTTGTACCTGCAGATGCTGTTTCTACAGTAGTAGAAGACACCGATGCTAATGCTTCTTTTCGTGGGATTGATTTCAATTTTTCGAGAATATCCAAGGGTAAAATTGTATCTCTTACACAATACTCCATAACTTCTTCCGGACGGTTGGCCCATTCCATATCCATTTGGCTTGCATCAACATCTAATTTCTGCTTGTCATCCTGTTCTGGCCATAGAAGATTAGAAACATATCTGAGAGATTCTCTTTGCGGACTAAGAGTCTGTCTTGCCTGCCACCAAGCATCCAGAGGAATTCGTCCAGAAATTCTCCAAACTCGATTCTGTTGACGTTTTGGGAATACACGGCCTATTGTTTTGGCACCTATTTCTTTATTTGTCAAAGGGACTCTTCCCCATCCAAACATAGATGATTGTTCTGAAAATGAATTGCTATTTTCTTCAGACCTCTCCAATGTTCTGGGAAGATCAAAATTATCAATATTATATCCAGTAATAAAATCTGGATCTTCGTCCCTAACTAATCTTGTAAGGCCCTCCATGATTTCTTTTTCTGAACCTATAAATTCATGAGTTGTTCTCTCACCACTTCTATCAATTACAGCAGCAGCACAAAGAATTGTATTATGCTTAACACTGGTTTCTAAATCATAAGAAAAGGTTACAAAAGGTGTAGGGAATGGTTCGACACGTTTCAGATCCGACACATTGCAAGATACTATTAGATCAACAGGATATAATCCAGCTCCTCCGAGTTCCTTGATTCTCTCAGATGCTGAATCTGCATCTTGAATCCTAGAGATTTCTTCTGGTGCGCGTTCCCCCACCCAAAGAACTTCCCCGGAAAACGATATATGAGGACCTAAATCACAATCCATTAGTAATCTATGAACTAATAAAATATCCGAACTTGTAACGTCCCAACCCTGTGTCGACAATTCACTTCGCAACTTTCTAACGATTGTAGTATCCTTAACAAAAACTCTCCAGTGCGGCCTTTCATTTCCTTCATACAATTTATTCCCAAGGGGTAGAGGTGAACCAACAACTCTCCAATCATCCGAAACCGATTCTAAAGATAAACTAGGATACTTAGAGTTAGAATTTGTACTTGGGTCTGAAATTTCAAGATATGGATTAAGCCCATTAACCAGTAATAATACTGAATGACCTGACTTTGATCGGCACCATAATTCAATTGCAGTTTTACCAACATTTCCAGGTAGAGCACGATTATCTCCCGAGATAATACAGGCTTCTTCACTCCATTCCAATGTTACACCCAAGCCTGAGATTAAGTGCTTGCATACCAACCTTTGTGAAGTTCATGTATACTATTCTTGAGTTTGATTGAACACAACCGTTGAAAGCCGTCCCCTCTCCCTAGACATTTAACTGAGGGCGTTGGTATGTTAGATGATTCTAAACCAAGTATTGATTGGGATAGTTTGACTTTCAGTTTTACAGAAACTGATAGGATGTTTATTTCAAAATGTGAACAAGGTGGTGAATGGGAGGATGGCATCATGCAAGATTATCAAGATTTGAGAATCTCGCCTGCTTCTGGTGTTATCAATTATGGGCAAGGTTTGTTTGAAGGAATGAAAGCAAGAAGATCTGAAGATGGCCGAGTTCTACTGTTCCGCCCAGAATTTAATGCAAGAAGATCTGCTGACGGATGTAGAAGATTAGGAATGCCACCTGTATCAGAAGAAATGTTTCTAGATGCTGTAAGGAAAGTAGTGAAAGAAAATATTCGTTGGCTACCGCCATGTGGAAGAGGAGAGTTATACATCCGTCCTCTGATTTTTGGAAGTGGTGCGATATTAGGTGTAGCTCCGGCTCCAGAATATACATTTTTGATTTACGCAGTTCCTGTAGGCCCGTACTTCAAGGGAGGTATGAATCCCATTTCTTTGAAAGTTTCAGACGAATACCATAGAGCGGCGCCTGGCGGTTCTGGCGGTGTGAAAGCAATAGGAAACTATGCGCCTGGAATGATGCCATCAAAAAATGCAAAATCAGAAGGATATGCAGAAATCATCTATCTTGATGCAGTAAATCACAGATATATTGAGGAAGTAGGGGCTGCTAATTTCTTTTGTGTAAAAGACAAAATAATCTATACTCCTGAACTTACAGGGACTATTTTACCTGGAATTACTAGAATGTCTACGATTGAATTAGCAAGGTCACTTGGTTATGAAGTTCAAGAAACAAAAGTGGATGTTAAATTTGCTATGACTGCAGATGAGGCTTTTTGTGCAGGAACCGCTGCAGTGATTTCTCCAATTGGATCAATAGAGCATAGTGGAGAAGTTGCCCATTACAGTGATGGAGGAATTGGTGAGATTACTCAAGAGTTATACACAGCACTTACAGATATAATGAATGGAAGAGTTGAAGATAAATTCGGATGGACCCCTGAACTTTGATTATTTACGGCCAAAACGCTTTTTCCTTTGGCCACTATTCTTGCCCTTGAATGATTTTCTTTGAGAACGCACCTGTTTATCTCCCTTCTTTTGTGGTTTCTTATTGGGGGTTTCATCATTTTTTGCTTCAACATACTGTCTACGTAATCGAAGTCCAATACTCTGCATAACTCCTTCTTTAGAATCCGCATTAGTTACAGAAATCGCTTCTTTAGTCGATAGAATAAGTCGACCTTCATTTAGATGTGGACGGGAGGGATGGCTTGCCTCTAAATCTCGCTTCATCTTCGAAAGCCCCAAATCTCTTGCAGCCCAAACAACTGAGTCTAGGCTAGGATTGGGGATTGAAGCTTCTTTAGGAACTCGACGACCTTCAGAACGAGATAATTTAGAGTCAAAATATCTGGTCCAGAGAGTCATCTTCGACTTGTCCGCTGTCATGCTACCGCTCTCTCCGCGTTATTCAGCAAACTTGAGGGCTTCGACTGAATCATTCTTCAATAAGAACGCCAGAAACTACTCCGTCCATACCTGGTCTACTAGTTACTCTGACTTTACCGAGTTCAGTTTGAATTATTGCTCCCTTTGTAACTATATTACGTCTAACAAAGTTAAGATTTGCGCTGTTTTCTAATACATTTGAAATTGTTGAACGAGTAGTTTTGCCATCTTTTGAATGAACATTTACAGTGTGAGCAGAGGTAACTCTAACAGTCTGCGAACCTGCATTTTTTCTGTACTTCTTAGATGCATCAACATCCCCTACGAAAGCATACTGTGCTTCACTGGAAATCTCTGTTCTACGCTTACCACGATAGCGGTTTGGTCGCTTCAAGCGTCCGCCGGTTGCCTTGCGTCGAGATATACCATGCCACTTTGCCATGCAAGCCGCCGACTTGCCGCCCTTATTTCAATAGATTGGATTAAACAACATCAAGTATGTTATGAAATTCTGTCAAAATTCACGTCAAAAATATGACTTAAATAAAGTATATTGATAGACATTATGCTCTCAGAAGCAATTGTGAGTGAAAAGAGGATTCGGCGCAGGACACCTGTAAGGTGGAAGCAAATTCGCAAAGAAATGCGAGAACTTTCTGATTTAATTGGTATTGAGCTAAATTTCCCTAACTTATTCTTGGAAAGAGGACACTTTCAA
>Ga0222718_10004620_pt1 | contig 11374 bp, 17 predicted proteins | sample C33_27DmetaG_FD_165045 | JGI IMG/M metagenome (GOLD analysis project Ga0222718, IMG submission 165045) | Estuarine water microbial communities from San Francisco Bay, California, United States - C33_27D | ecosystem: Environmental > Aquatic > Marine > Unclassified | place: USA: California... | reverse complement strand
TAATAATAACATTCTCGATGCGACTACTAAACCAGCGCCAAATTCTCATTTCAAGATTTTTGAGACCAAGTAAAGCCTGTCTGGCTTCCTCCTCGGAGAATCCACCCTTCTTTACAGCCTTTACAAATTGACGCTTTGCCTTTGGCCATTTCGCAGCAGGTTGCGTTGTGTAAACAGAAATCAAATTAATCAGGAGGTTATAACCGCCTTCTTCTACCGGCTTCTGAAATGCTTTGCCACGTTCGTCAATTATGTTGCGGGAGAGATATTCAAACCAACCATAACTGGAAAGTCTTTTTCCTTCGAGAGACTTCCAAGCATTACCAACCCAGACGCGACTTTTCTCGCTTGCTTCTGGTAGTTTATCCTTAATCTCTTGTTGGATGTTTTCATCCAAACCTATGTCGGCTAAGCCTTCGGTGAGGAGTTCTCCTCTTATGTGTTGAAACCATTTATCAGTCGCAAAAGACATTCTTTTCTCCTATTACGGTATAAATAGTTTCTATCTTCTATAGTCGTCTTCTAATCTCACAACATCATCGAGATGGGGCGTGCTTACTTCCATAATCTCAACGTCGCTTTCGTTTGCTCCGAAACGATGAACCTGTAGTGGGTTGACGTGGAAAGACTGACCGGGCGTTAGTTTGGTGATTGCACCGCTGCCGTCGTAAATGTAGAGAGTGCCCGAGACTACATAAACAGTTTCCTCTTTCACTCTATGGAACTGTAGTGATAGTCGGTGACCTGCGTTGATGTGCAGCAACTTGCCGACATAGTTGGTTGTTTCTGCCCAGATAATCTCATGGCCCCAAGGCTTCTCTACTTTTCTCATTTGAACCTCATTTGAATATAGATAATTGTGGTCGCAAGTGCAACCGAAATCATGTTCTTCGGTGTGAAGAACTTTTCTCCCATGAAATACCAGAAAAGAACTGGCATTATAGCGAACGAGAGGGCAAAGATGTAGAATCTTGGAGCCCACCCGCTCTGGAAGAATTCATAGGCATAGCGTAGCCCGTAAATGAAACATAGTGCTGACGGAATTGCTGTGCAAATCGCAATCCATAGAGTGTGTTCTCTCGCCCAATCCCAAACGAACTGGGAGTAAGAGCTAAACCATGTGATACCTTGACCGAGAATGAAAAGGCAGGTTGCGATTGCGAGTTTATCGTACATTGTGTAAGATTATTTCCTTAGCGTTGCTTTCGTCTGTCTCTCTGCCATACTGGTCAAGAAAGATCGTCTCATGATGCCCAAAATTGATAAACTTTGATGGTCTTGTCAAGATTACAAATTTTGTAGCCACGAGGTCGTTGTATATATCTTCAAGGTTTATTATTTGCTCTTCTATCCCAACATTCAGCCCCTCAGTCAAGAATTTTTTTTGAATCCTTGGTAGTCTAAAGAATACAAAGTCTGACATTGTATCTTCGGACAGGTCTTTCTTAATATCTTTGATGTGCGCTAGGTGCATGTTATCTGGTTTTGTAAATCTCTTTATTCTTGAAATGAGAAGAGGATTTAACAAACTTAAGTCAAGCTCACCTCTTGAGATCCATCCGTCTTTAGTGCAGTTGTTGAAAATGTAAAAAATTGCAGCCCTAGACTCTGGACTTTTAAATGAAAACCAATTCTCTTGTACAATTTTTATTTCTTTCTCGTCTTTTAGAGGAAACAAATGAGCACACATATCTGAGATAGAAGATGGATTATAACACATCGACTCCCAAAAATCTATCACGATCTCTTTTGTTGTTTTGCAGTTTACAAATCTATTTTTATTAGATAGATAGAACTCTATGTCACCAGAATAGAAAGTATAAGATGATACAACTTTGCCTTGTGGGATCAGCTTTTCTATTTGGCTGTGAGCGCTGGTCTTACCCAGCGGGCTCTTGATTGGGCTGCGCATCAAACATTTCCTTGAATCTTGCTATCTTATCTTCTATTTGTTCCATCTCAAGTTCTTCAGCCTCGCTTGGAGAATCTGGAACCCTTGGTTGTTCGGGCTGCGTCTTGAAGCGTACATAGCCCTCAACGATATTCTGAACATCACCAAGCATAATATCAACTCTAGTAAGTTTGCGGCGCAGTGTGTCTAGTTTTTCAAGACCTTCGGTGCCTAGTTTAAGTTTAGGGGTGCCACCCACTGGCGCTACCAGATCTAATTCTTTAATGGCCCTCCCAAACAAACGATCTACTTCGCTTTGCAGTTCGCTGAGTTCGACAGAATACTGTATGTTTACTCTCTGTCCCATTCTCACCCCTTCAGCACATAACTGCGAGTGTTAAGAGCGCTCTCGACTGTCATTGGATCACCGATAACAACAATCTCTGTGCCAGTTGTGCCCTTGTCAATTGTAATCTTTGAGAAGCGGTGCTGCTTGTCAAGTCCTTCAGTGAGCATACCCTGCTCGTTTAGATTCTTCATCTGGTGCTCTTCTCTCACCATGACGACGTGTTCTGGATTGACGAACACTTCTCGTAGTGAATAACGGCGTCCTGTTGTTACTGCGCCTGTTCCACAAACTTCGGTTAACTTAACTAGCATTCTCCACCTCCTGATAAATTGGATAAATGTCTCTCATTTTAATTGACCAGACCTTGCCCTTGTAATAGACCATTCCCCATTGTGGTTCTTTGGGGTCTCGATCCCAAAACAATGCCTTGACTGGCTTGTCTGTCTTGACATATTCTTTTAAATATTCTTCTGCATCATAAAGCAAGAAAGCATCTTGCGGAATGTGAACTAAGTCTCCTCTTATCATCATGATACCTGAATAATCCCATAGTTGGTTGTGATAAGTGTGCCCGCACAAGACGCTGCGTTCTTCAGTGCAGACTTTGTAACTCTCACTGGATCTAAGATACCACGCTCGTATAGGTTTGTCAAGGTGCCATTGCGGAAATCATAGCCCATATCGTTTGGCTGGTCGATAACATGCGCTAGAAGGAGATCTTCACTCTTTCCACCGTTTCTGCACATCTGGCGGAAAGGTGCTTCACATGCCTTCTTTACGATCGCAATACCAATTGCCTGCTCTTCGTGGTCAGTTGTAACGGCAAGAGAGTTGCTTGCTCGTAGCAGGGCTGTGCCTCCACCGCCGATTACGCCTTCTTCCTGTGCGGAGCGGACTGCCTCAAGGGCGTCCTCAATGCGGTGCTTACGCTCGGTCATTTCTACCTGCGTTGCACCACCAACGTGAATGACAGCAACACCTGATGAAAGACGAACAATGCGACCCTGAATGCGCTCGCACTCTGCAAAATCGTCTGTGTTTGCAATCTCAGCCTTTAGGCTCTCAATACGAGTCTCAACTGCTTCGTAGTCACAGTTACCGCCGACAAGAATGGTGCCGACCTTGGTGCTCTCAACAGACTTGGCCGTACCCAACTGATCAAGAGTTGCGGTCTGTAACTTCTGTCCTGACTCTCGGGTGATGAATGTTGCACCGGTTGACATTGCGAGATCAGAAAGAAGATGGCGGCGCTCCTCTCCATAGAATGGAGCCTTGATTCCTGCAATCTTTAGAGAGCCACGCATGGCGTTCATGATCATGGCTGCCAAGGCTTGCCCCTCAATGTCTTCAGCGACAATAACGAGTGGACGTGCTTCTCTTGCGACCAACTCAAGAATAGGAAGAATCTGCTCTACCTGTGTGATCTTGTAGTCTGTGACCATTACAAGCGGTTCTTCATAGTGCATTACGTTGCGACGCTCGTCGTTGACAAATGCAGACGCACAGAAGCCAGCAGGAAAGCGGAAGCCCTCAGTCACGTCAATAGAAGTCTCCATAGAACGAGACTCTTCGATTGTGATAGAGCCGTCCTGTCCTACCTTGTCAACAGCCAAAGCAATGAGATCCCCAATAGTAGAATCGTTGTTGGCTGAAATAGTGGCGATGTGCTTGATATCATCAATACTAGTAACTGGTCTTGCCATCTCTGTAAGGTTGTTACAAATCTCTGAAACTGTTGCATCTATACCTCTCTGTAGTTCGATTGGAGACACGCCAGCAACAATGTGTCGTTGTGCCTCGTTTAGAATTGCTCTCGCAAGGACGGTAGCGGTAGTCGTACCATCACCTGCGCTTGTGTTTGTTTCGTTTGCTGCCTGACGGATAACCTGTGCGCCAGCATTCTCGAACTCATCGTCCAACTGAACAAACTGGGCCACAGTTACGCCGTCCTTCGTTGCGAAGGCAGGCTTGTCATGCTCCTTTAGAAGCACAGTACGACCCTTGGGTCCGAGAGTAGAAGAAACATAGTCAGCCAAGGTGTTGGCTCCGTTTAGAATCTTCTGTCGCAACTCTTCGTTGTTTGCGAATACCATCTTGTTTGTCATTTTAACCTCGTGAAATAATGAAAACTTCGTTTGACTTCTTGCTCTTGTTCATTCCGTAAGCCCACTCTGCTGGAATAATCTTATAGTCAGAGTAGTGTTCACGAATAAACTCACAATCATTATAACATAATAACCAGTTTGTGCGATTTGTCAAGAGGGAATGTAAAAGTTTATGATCAAAGCCCTCATGCATGTCTCCTGCCTTACCGTACAGTTTGTCCTTCTTGTCTCCCAAAAAGTAAGGTGGGTCCAAGTATAGGAAACAATTTTCATGCTGCTCTATAGACTTCTCAAAGCCAGCAAACCCTACTTTTAGGTTGGGTGCGTTAAAATTAGCCAGCCTTTTGATGCTGTTCTCATTGAAGCGTCCATCGGCGGCTTGCTGTGAGAATCCACCCGAAAGGGTTGCACCTGAGAAAGATGAACGGTTGATTGCAAAGTAGGCAGCAGCCGCAACATAAGATTGGCCATGGTTGCTGTCATATGCCTTTAGAAGTTCACGTAGGTTTTTGAATCCAATCTTATCTATTGGGTGTAACTTACGCACTTCTTCAACTAACTTGTCCCGGTCTGTTAGTAGGCAGTTCCAAAAGTTATAGAGAGGATAGAACGCATCGTAAGCATAGACGGCTCTATCTTCAGCAAGCACCAACTCCAGAGAACCACCGCCCAAGAAAGGGGAACAAATGTTTCCCTCTGGAATGTGGGGGAGTAGGTGCTTTATTGCGCGTGTTTTACCACCGGGATAACGTAGTGGTGATTTCAAGTTTCCTCCGAAGCGGTTAGTAGTTTGGTTGCTAGCGGTCCTTTTTCAATATATTGTCTTACGCCGCCGCTGTCAAATCTAAATCTTATTTGAAAAAGAACCTCGTTTGAATTTTTGTCCATTATCAAGAGTGTGGGGCGTTTTGTCGAGGTGTTCATCTGGGCTACAAATTCAATACCTGCTTTCCTGATATTATCTTCTAGTTTAGAAAAGTCTAGCCTGTAAAAATCGCCTTTGCTCAACTGAATAACTATGACGCCTTCTTGCTCTAGGGCGGCTTCATATTTCAAGCCTTTTGAAATTCTTTCTATGAAGTCAACATCTTCTTCGGGGTTAGACTTACCACCGGCAGCAAGATTTTTATTTATTTGATCTGCGGCACTTTGGTATATTTGATTTACCAAATTGGTGATTAGTGCCATGCCTTCGGAACTTCTTTTGTTTTCTTTTGTTAATGTTTGAATCCATTGCTGCTCAAAACTTGGATTTAATTCCACTCCAAACATTTGCTCGAACAATGTTTCTGTTGCAAGCCAAGAGCCGCCTCTTTGTCCCAATTGATCAGTTGATCTTGCTTTCAGAGAAATTTGGCCAATAGACTTCATAATAGTTCCATCAAGATAGGTTTTTAAATCTACTTTGGTGGATTTTTGTCCTGTAACCCCATCAGTAATGATGGCAACTTCATTATTTTGTTTATTAGTGGCTACTAATCTAGCCGCCTCTCTTACCTCATCAGAATTAACATAAGCAGCCACGCTTTTTATTTCACTAGCGAGCGCGCCTCTTTTTTGTTCACTCACTAGATCTCTATAATTTATGATTCCGAGACGGAGGATATAGGTATAATTATCTGTCGTTCCATCTTCTCTGTTGCGTGGTACTCGAAGGGTCTTTTCAATTATTTTATCGGAGCGTGTTCTGGGATCGGTTTCTGGTTTTATCCTAGTCTTCGCTTCCTTTAATTCTGTTAAAAATTGCTTTACATCACCATCCGTAATGTCTTTATCGTAGTTTGCAAAACGCGCGAATAAAGCTGCTCCGAGAAGACCTTCCGACACATCACCTATATTTGATATACCTGAACCTCGTATCGGCTTAATAAAGATATCTTTAACTTTACTTCCCCTTTTGCCGAATCTTGCTGCAACTCCCGCTCTGGGAAGTCCATTAGAATCTTTATGGAGATAATAAGTCAAATCTGGGTATTTGTTTTGTAAAATTTGCAAGATTTCTGCCGTAACCCTCTCACGATCTCCAGCGGGAACAGTAAGTCTTATGCTTCTATCGCCGGGTATTGGGTTTAACTTTTCTTCATCAACACCCTCTATTCCTTTAACAATTTGTATAACTTCCTCATCTTCTATTTGTGGAAATTCGCTTTGTTCTTCCAAAGCCTCCTCGATCATTTCGAGAATTGTTAACAAACTATCAGACATAATTTAACCTCACATTATCTCGTCGGCAAGACCATACTTCACTGCTTCTTCGGCAGAAAGATAGATGTTTACCTTTTCGTTAAGTAGTTTCTCCAACTTCTTGCGGGTGAACTTGGTGTTCTCAACCATAGCAGTGATGTAGTCATCCTGCAACTGCTGGATAGCCTCAAGTTCGTTGGCCAAGTTGGGTAGCGTACCAAAGTTGCCTGCTGCGACGTTGTGAATCATTACGCGGCAGTTCTTGCCAATCTTGCGCTTGCCCTTGGTTCCTGCTGCGAGGAGTAGGGTGCCTGCGGACATAACCTTGCCAACACCGATGGTGTGGATTTCAGTGTCTTCCATGACGGTCTGCATAACGTCGTACATTGCAAACATATCATCAGCGGAGCCACCGTAGGTGTTGATGTAGAACTCAACGGGCTTGCTTTCTTCCTTTTCCTTGTCTCTCAACTTGTTCATCTCGTTGAGGTAAAGGAGAGCCTGAGTTAGTTCAGCAATCTTCTCGTCTTCGACCGCTGAATAGAGCCCGATTACTCTTAGTTCTGGCTCTGCTGTGGGACCACCACCGCCAAGTAATTCCTCAAGGCTGATTGTCTTTACCTTTGGGGCGGGCGCACCGTCTTCAGTGTTGCCAGCCTCTTCCGCTGTGGGTGGTAGAATTGTTTCTACGATCTTACCGATAATCTTACGAATCATTTTTCGTTCTCCTTTGAAAAAATAATTGCTGCGTACTGGTTGTTATTTAAAAACCTTTGCGAGCCTCTCCAGTCATCAAACTCTATCGCTTGCTTGAACATCTCAGGATGTACCTGTAATAAGTAGGTGATAGAATTGTCTTTGTAGATTTGAATCTGCTTATCATTGTCTTTCTTCAAGGCTTCGTATTCTTCATGCCCATATGACTTGTCGTTCTTACGAAGCGCTTCAAGCCTATTGATGTGGGCGTAGTGTAAGTATTCTAACCCTTTATTGATAATTGTCAAGTAGAAAGTGTAGGCCATCTTCAAAACAGTCAGAGTAATTCTAGTTGATCTGAAGAAATACAGTCCAGAACAAGCCATCCATCCCAGCAAGAATGAACAGCCTGCGATCACAAAGCTAACAATCAAATCCATTGTATCTCCAAAAAGAAATTAACCACCTAGGATGGTTGCCTAGATGGTTAATATAACGGCTCAGGAGATTTTTGTCAAGCTATTATTTTGAAGCCAAGCGGCGGAAGATTCTTTCGGCTAGCTTGTTCGCAACCTCTTCCTGCTTCTTTTCGCGGAGTAGGCGGGCAGCCACGCGGCGAGCGACTTCTTGTACAATCTCTTCGTCACTTTCCATCATTGGTTCATCTGCCTCGTCTTCATCACCCATCTCCATCTCTGGGGCTTCGGGAGCGGCATCAGCCATTTCTAGATCACCACCTTCATCGGCGTCAACTTCACCCCCCATTTCCATCTCTTCTTCGCCACCAACCTCAACGTCAGCGTCAAGACCAAGTAGGTCAGCAAGTTTGTCAACGATGTCAGCAAACTGCTCTTCCTTAGCGCCACCGGCATCCATACCGCCCATGTCCATGTCCATGTCCATGTCAGCGGCAGGCTCTTCAGCGCCCATTTCCATATCCATTTCCATGTCGCCTGCGGGCTCTTCAGCACCCATATCCATTTCCATTTCTTCGCCACCTTCAGGTGCGGGTGCTTCTTCTTCCTCAGCCTCCTGCATGTAATCGCGCATACCGGGTTCGTCTTCTTCTTCCTCGTCGCGCATACCGGGAACGGGTAGTTCGCCACCCATTTCCTGTAGGGGCTTGATGTTCGCCAACTTCATAAACTGGCGGATTTCTGATTCTGTTAATAGTGTCTTGCGAGCCATAGTTTTATATCTCCTTAAAAACTCAAAGTTAAATAGTCTACATCACCAGAAGAAGCCAATAAATTTTCACCTTCTGGTAGGCGTTTCTTTAGTTTAATTAGTGCCTTATCTTGTAATTGCTTTATTCTTGCAAATGACAAGCCTTCTCTTTTGGCTATTTCACGAAGAGACATTGGCCCATTTTCATAAATTGAGATTAAGGAACAATTATATTCGTCTTCGTAATCTATGTGGAACTTGCATCCACTTGCATCACAACATTCCCTGTCTTTAAGGCACTGCTGCGCGCATACTAGTAGGTCTTCTTTTCTCATAGGTCTGGAAACTCCTGTGCAATTAGATCAAATAGGTTTTCTTTGTCGGCATCATCTAGGAGTCCCCAGTCTTCTAACTTTTCTTCTCCTTTCTTTCTCAATTTGAGCGATTTGGTAAACCGGTGACGGCTTAGGATCTTATGTTCTACAACATAATTATCCAAGAAAGCCATTAGATTTGGGTCTTCTTCAATGACGCCATCGATCACAGCACGAAAGAACTGAGACACTTTTATCTTGTTGTGTCTCAGCCTTATGATTAGTCGTGCGTGGTCATCGTCATAGACCCAAAAACGAATTGACTTTACGTCTTCTCCGTAGTTTGGATCGTCAGACATTTTACACACTCCTGTTTAGAATGTGTGTCCTGCTCTCGCCAAGACCTGCGGAGGTCTGACGAACAAACTTGGCCCTATGCTGTAGTTCATGGATAGAGCGACAACCAGAGTAGGACAACCCAGAGCGAATGCCTCGCTCAAGGTCTTCAAGGACATTCTTTGCCTTGCCTCGATAGGGAACAGTAGCCGAGACACCTTCAAACGAAGAGTAGCGTCCTCTCCAATCCATCTGTGCTTCCTTGGACGCCATTCCTCGGTAGGTTTTAAATTTACGACCCATACCATCTGTAAGAGTTTCTCCGGGCGTCTCGCGCGTTCCAGACAGCAAGGAACCCAACATTACAGCGTCTGCACCAGCAGCAAGTGCTTTTACAATATCGCCAGAGTTGCGAATGCCTCCGTCTGCAATGATGGTAACGTCACGGCCTGTGCGAGAACAATCAAAGATTGTCTGCAAACCGGGGTGTCCATGTCCTGTCTGAATTCTGGTAGAACAGATAGAGCCGCCACCAATGTTGCAACGAACAGAGTTCGCGCCCCAGTCTGCAAGGTCGTTGATTGCTTCAAGGGTTGCTACGTTACCAGCCATAATGTGGATTTGAGAACCCAGTTCATATCGAAGGTTCTTTAAGGCTTCTCGCATCTTGACGTGGTGGCCATGAGCAACATCAACGCAAACAAATGTTGCGCCTGCCTTTACGCCCTCTTCGGCACGATCAAGGTAATCGTTATCAATGCCAACAGCGAATCCGATGTTGGCTACGCCAGCATTTTTGGCAGCCCGGATCATTTCAACTTGCTGTTGAACGCCATTATAGCGGTGTAGAACAGCGGCACTACCGGCATGGTGCATTGCTTCTGCCATTGCCACCTCGGAAATGGTATCCATTGGCGAAGCAAAGATGGGTAGTGCTAGTTCTAGTCCGTTCCCCAGATCAGAAGAGATATCCACTTCAGATCGAGAGCGGATATCGGAGTATTGTGGTAAGAGTAGAACATCATCATAAGTTAGTGCTGTCTCCATTGTTAGTTCCTATTGTTGTCGATAAACTTGCGGATACCCGTGGGGTGGAACCACATTTCTTTATGTGGCTTCTGCGGGTCTTCCATGAAACGCACACGAGGACGCATACCCCCGGTGCGGACATAGCAAATGGATGGAACTCCACTAAATCCCCACTTCTTTTCCAAGCCCTCGCCGTCTTCCATGTTGAATGCATAGAAGTGAACCCCTTCATATTCATCGGAAATCTCTACGAACTGCGGCTTTAGAGCGTGGCATAGGTGACAATTGGAGCCATAGAGTTTAATTACGACTTCGTGCTCACCTGTCACTCCGCCACCTAGGATTTGGTCTAGGTTTTTTCGATTGATTCTGCTAACTGCCATTTTCTATCCTCTCGATTAGTCGGTCGAGATACCAACGGGCTTTCTTGAGGTCTTCAAGGGGATCTGCCTTGTGTTGGTGTCTCGCAACATACTTTACCACGTTACCGGCATTGAAGTCAAGTTTCCAATCATCGATTGCGTCAATTACTTCAATCTTTCCGGTGTTGTAATGTGAAGGGTGATTGACGGCTTCGCGTCGTGCTAGACCTTCAAGTCCTGTTAGGTTGTCGGAGAACTCGTCATCGTGAGAGCCCTGCGAATCAAATAGGTCAATCATCTGTGTTGGTGTGGGCATCAATTACCTCCTGTGCTTTGTTGATGCAATCTGGGCAGAATAGGGTTACCTGCGTTGGGTTTTCCCGTACAACTACTCGCCATGTGAGCGCATGTTCCTTTGATTTGGGGTCAAATGCGGTGTTACATGCCGAACAGTTGTCCGGTCTGTGGCTGAAGCTGGAAATTTTTTGGGCGAGTTTTTCGTTACCCTTATTCTTCTTCTTGAGCCGCCGCCGCTGTGCCCTGTTCATGGTCGCTCCATTCCTGTGATGCGTGGTCCGTCAAATGCGGACGGACGAAAAACCACCACTGCTGATGGAAATGGTGCGCTATTCGTCTCGTCACCAAACTTGATGCGTCCTCGAACAAAGCGAATCTCGTCTGCCTTCATCACGTACTCGTGCCAGTATGCAGTATCAGTACGGGCGGGGATAAGCATAACAACCATTGTGTTTTCTTTTAGACCCTCTTCGTATGACTTCTTGACCCAATCCTTTAGTCCGCGACCATAAGGTGGGTTGAGAAATACTCGATGACCAGACCAGTCCTGTGATAGGGAATCGTCTGCCTGAGTGTAATACTTTGCAACCTTGTAGTTGTCGTCTGACGCAGCAGCATCAAGGGTAAATGGCCCATAGATGCTG
>Ga0222718_10004619_pt1 | contig 11377 bp, 10 predicted proteins | sample C33_27DmetaG_FD_165045 | JGI IMG/M metagenome (GOLD analysis project Ga0222718, IMG submission 165045) | Estuarine water microbial communities from San Francisco Bay, California, United States - C33_27D | ecosystem: Environmental > Aquatic > Marine > Unclassified | place: USA: California... | reverse complement strand
GGACTTCAAGATCCTTTTCAAAGACACTAAAAGCCAAGGTCTTGTATTATGCCAACTCAATCGAGGATCAGAGTCCGAGAACAGGGAGCCACGCAAATCAGACCTTAGAGAGAGTGGAAGCCTTGAGTCAGATGCAGATTCCGTCACCATCCTTTACAATGACTTGCAAGACCCAGACAAAACTTGGGCTAAAGTTGCAGCTAATAGACATGGTGCTGAAGGTAAAGCCGCATTGTCTTTCAATAAACCAATCTCACATTTCACCAACTACTAACCAATGACACGAAAGGATAAGAATGTGGCACAGCGTAAATCAGAACTTCGATCTTTCCACTTATTTGCAGGGGCTGGAGGAGGAATCCTTGCTGACCTCTTGCTCGGACACCAAGTTATCGGAGCCTGCGAAATCGAAGAGTACCCAAGAGAAGTCTTGTTGCAACGACAACGGGACGGAATCCTGCCAAGGTTCCCAATCTGGGACGATGTCTGCACCTTCGATGGAAGACCGTGGAGAGGAACAATTGACGTTATTTGCGGAGGCTTCCCCTGCCAAGACATCAGTTCAGCAGGTAAGGGTGCAGGAATTACCGGAGCACGTTCAGGACTTTGGAAGGAGTACGCAAGAATCATTGATGAGGTACGGCCTAAGTATGTCTTTGCCGAAAACTCACCACTGCTTCGCACTAGGGGACTTGGAGTTGTCCTCGAAGACTTGGCCGAAATGGGGTACCATGCAAGATGGGGCGTGTTGGGAGCTTGGCACGTCGGTGCGCCCCATAAAAGAAATAGGATGTGGGTACACGCTTCCAACACCTGTTTGCAACCCGTCGAAAAGAAAACTAACAAACGGGAAGAGTCTTTCAGCAAAGGGAGTGAGATACGGCATATCAATGTATCAGATATGCGGTGGAAACCCAGACCCGCAATTAGAAGAATGGATGATGGGCTGGCCTTTGGGTTGGACAGACTTAAAGCCATTGGAAATGGACAAGTTCCAGCAGTGGCAGCACTTGCATTCACGATTCTCAAACAGCGATTAACCAACGACACGAAAGGAAACCAATGAGCGAATACAAAAACCCACTAGAAACCATACCGCCACTCACAAGGGAAGAATACTTTGCACTGCCGAATGAAATAGGAGGCTACCTAAAGAAACATCTAGGTCATATCACATGGGAAAATGGAAATAAACGTCATTATATCACCACAAATGCAGGTAGATGGGCAGATCAAGATGATTGCCCTAACGCAGAATGGAAAGCCACAACCTCGTACTTCTACGGATACATTACCAAATGGCGGGAGGAAGAAAAGCTAATCAAGGAAGGCGACCCTAAGCAACTAGCGTCCACCGATAAAGCACCACTAGATCTAATCCCGCCAGTGGCAGAGGAACAGATTGCACACGTACTCAAACTCGGTGCTGATAAGTATGGCGTATATAATTGGCGAGGCAATATCGACTCCATCCAAGATGCCACCTACTACGGGGCCACACGACGGCACATCAACGCCATGATGAAAGGTGAAGCACTAGATCCAGAATCACAACGATCTCATTGGGCTCATATCGGAGCCACCGCAATGATTATGCTGGAAGTGATTAACGAAAGAGAGGAAGCAACACAATCATGACCACCGAAGAACAGACGAAAGCCTACGACCTTGACGAACTCCTACACCCAGAAGGCAAGCCTTGGGAGTGGTGGCAATTGCATATACGAGATGACTGGTGGGAGGATTGTTTAATCGCACCAACTCCTGACACAGTGAGGCATTATCGTCGCAAGTCAGACGCACCGGACTGGGATCGGGAACTGTCACTCAAAGAGGTGCGGGAGTGCGAAGAGTTACCTCCAGATTATGGCAAAAACATAATATCCGATATTGACTGGATGCTAAACCAACTGAGAGGGTATCGAGTTTGGAATAAAGAGAAAGGTTTTTGTGATTTTTGTACTGTTGAGATTAAGCAAGAACTCCTCGACCACTTCAAAAAACTGCGGGAGAAGAAACTGAAGTGACGCCAGAAATTAAACAACTACAAGACGAGATCCTTAAATGGAAACCCGCTGATAAACTACACCCTCTTGAACGGGAGCAGTTTATGCGTATCCTCGGAAACCTCGCTTACCAACTGCTTAATCCAAGGAATACCACTAATCCCCCAAAGCTAGATGACGACATACTCAGCCTGCTCGCCAGAATCATTCGATACCGAAGGGGGCAGGGAGAATATGACTTCTCCAACTATAACCAATGCGAACAATCAAATGCAATACATGACGCATGGATGGATATTGAAGCGGAGATCCTAAAATACATAGAACCAGAGAACCATGAATAAACCCTACACACAAACCCTAACCTATAGGATAGAGAATGGACCCGCACTCTACATCATTCACGGAAACTTCGGGCCTACTGGAACATTCCCTGTTCCCACATTCGATGTCGAAGGGAAAGAATGTTTTAGCATCCATTCCCAATCGGGTGAGGTGTTTGCTGCGGGAGGCAATAAGATTATTAGAGAAGTTGAAGACATCCATGCAGTCAGTGGATGTTAGCGATTAGCTTTCTCGTAACCACCAAGCATGTCATGATGCCAATACACTAGATCAAGGATTGTACCCTGTAAGGAGTGACCCTTAATGTCCTCACCTGATGCAAACGCCCACATGTCTTTACTTGTGCGGTCAAGCATCGTGGTAGCAGGCATCATGTACTCTAGGGCAGTCTTGCCTATACCTTCACGCTTGGCGTTATATATATGGTAGCGATTGATTAAAGCAATGCGAAGTAAGTTGTTCTGTACAGTCTCATCCATCTCGATAGGTCTGCCATACATCCAATCTTTCACCATATCCACGGGCATACCAGCAGCCGCAAGTAATCCGCCATAAGCCGCAAGTTTACCCATAGCGGGAGCCGCCTTCTTTGCGGCTTGGTCAAACTTCCCTTGCTTCATTAACTCAAAGCCCTTAGCAATATCACCATTGGCAATTTCCCGATAGACGTCTGCCTGCTTTACCATGTAGGTTTTAAGTTGATAGAAGATGGGAGCAATCGGACCTGTCGCCATACCTGGCATCTCTAGTCTACTTAGTGGCAAGAAGTCTGATGCCTCACTAAAGAGTAAGCTTTGAATACTCTTGGGTGCTGCATCCTTAGCAACACTACCATCGTAAGCAAGCAGGTCATCAACCATCTGCTTGCCATCATCCCCGTACTTACTAATCAACTCTGTTCTGAGCTTATCAGGATTAGCCTTAGCCTTCTTGCGAAACTTCTGGTACAGTGCTTCGAGTGATGTATTCTTTGACCACTTATCTAATTGATTGAATCCTGTTGCGGTCAGCACCTTGTCCAGTGCCTTATTGAATCCTCCCGATGTCGCACCAAAGTCAATGGAGTTATTGCGGTCTAGCCCAATGTCATTGAACCAATCTCGCCTCTGCTTGTTAAGTGCTGCCTTCATCATATTGGGAGCACCCGCAAACCAGAACCCATTCACCAGATCCATTAGTTGAGTCAAGGTTGTGCCGTAGTTGGCAATGGTTCCAAAGTAATTGGCGGTCTTCAGGTCGTTAATAATTGTATTGGTAGACTCCCCGTTAAATCTCTTCTGGATTACATACTGAAGTTTACGCAAGTCGTCCTGACTCTTTACCCCAAAGTTATCCCCAAAAGTTTCAGCAAGCTTTCCCGCAAGTGTATCGTCAATGCGTACATTCGCACCCACTCCTGCAAATCTATCGTTAATATTCTGCAATACATCTCCACCAGGATCAACAGTGCGAATGCCTGCACGTTCATTAGCTTTGCTGATCTGCTGTCCCAAGAACTTACGGGACTCAATACGCTCCACCATCGAGTCAATGTAGTGACTAACACTCGTGACAGTATCCTCATAAAAGTCTGCAAGCCTATCATCTACCTGCTCAAACACTCTTGATTTCTCGTGACTGGTCTTTGTCCCACGAGGCTTAGTACCGAGAACTCTACTGGCGACCTCTACCTTTTCCAGATCACTTAGTGCTTCAACTGGCACATCCATACGAGCTGCATATTCTTCCAACGCCCGATCAAGATCATTGATCTCTTGTGACATACCATTCTCATCCATGTACTTACGCATCTGTTTGTAAGCACCCTTCTTGAGTAGACGGGGAATGTAAGAGTTGATGTATCCAATATCCATCGAGGCATCTTCTCGTGCCTCTACAAAGATCTCATCCAGGATACCCTTCGCCTCATCACGTACCTTGCCGTCGAATGTAGCACTCTGCCAATCCTTGTCGCCAGCTTTCTTGGCAACCTTCTTGATCTCGGCATTCAACTCAGTGTGGTAAGTGTCCATGTACTTCTGAATGGACTTCCAATCTTGATTACGTGCGGCTGTATTAAACTCGGCAAGTAATCCCTTCTTGGTAAGGACGTTCTGCATTGGAACCCAGAAGCGGTGAACACGTTTCTTGAGTTCACTTTGTCGATTGATTACACTGTACTCGAACGTCTTTAATGCACTTGCAATTTTCTGCTCCACACTTTTTGCCACCCTTGAGAGTGGATCAATGGCGTTACTGATTAGCTTCTTCGCCTCTTCCATCCGCACAGCAGTCTTGCTGTATCTTCCCTTCTCTAAATCCTGAAGACCTTGCTGCACCTTACTCTCTGTCATCTCAGGAGACTCTGACTCTCTAGCGATCTTACCATTCTTAATCTTAGGCTTCTCTAGGCGATTGACATTCTTTGCACTGCCACGCCATCTGCCTTTAGTTGCTGCACCTGCTAGTAATGCCAGCAGTCCTATTCCGAAGATGTGGCTCATGTCTGCCTTGTACAGATTATCCTCATCACCTTCGGCTCCCGCTATGGCTTGTGCCAATCCTGCTGCACCTCCAGCACTCAATGCACCAGAAGCTACATACTGCTGAAACTTCTTGCTGGTGAAGAAATCCTTAGCTGCCTGCTCTTCTTTGGGAATATTCAGCCTAGCACCACGCAACTCCTTCAGCTTCATGTTACGCTCATTAACAATGTTGCCACGTTGTTCGGGTTTGGCTTGTTGAATTGCATAGTCCAGTTGGTCTATGTCCTTTTCAAGTGCCTTTATCTTCTTGAATTGTTCCTTGTATCCATCGAAGGCATTGTCTGTCGGAAGGTTACTTGTGATGTCATCTTCTTGACTGCGTAGGTCGGTAAGCTTTCGCTTATGGTACTTAGTGAAGCCCCTAGACTTGTCTGCCTTAATCGCCTCTAGCTTGGCAATCTCTTTCTGAATGTGGCTAAGTCTACCTATATCACTAGAGAGATCATCGGTAATGCCAGTCATAGCACCTTTTAGAGTGGTGGCAAGGTTGGGTTGTAAATCAATACCTGCTTGAGCAGGGGCTTGTGGTTGTGCATCCGTGACTGTTCGTTGTGTCCCAAGGTTCTTTTGTGCAACAGCAGCAGGTGAACTGTAATCCACCAACTCATTAAGAAACTCAGCATCCTTATTGATATCATCCCATGAAGTTGTTTGTCGTTCTTTGAGGCTTTGTTGAATGGCTTGCATTTCATTATACATGCCTCTCGCTTTTTCTGGAATTAAATCCCTGAAAGTAATCTTCTCTTGCTGCTGATACTGATCGCTTAACGCTTGCAACTCAAGATCACTACGCCTCTGTAGCCCTCCAGCACCGCCAGTTTCCTCGCTCTGCAAAGCAGCACCAAGTTTCTTTAAGTCACTACCTCCTACTGCTTGCTGCCAATCTTCGGGCTTTAGCTTATTGAACTCTTCATAGAATACATCTTGTAGCTGTTCCCTCTTTGCAGTAGCTTCCTCAATGGTTGAGCTATCTTTAATTGAAATAGCTTTATCCACCTCATCGGGCGTCATATCTTTCTTAATGTCGGCTCCCGTAGTATCCTTAAAGAACTTTGCCTCTGCATATCCAAGTCCACCACCAATTACTCCACCCCATAGCAGTGCGTTCTTTACCTCATCTTGAGTAGGTGCTCTGCCTTCGTCAATTATGGTACGGGCATACAGCTCAGCACCAGCAAGCGTACTACCTTGAGCACCACGTAATGCAGCACGAGTCACTGTGCCTGCTCTAGCGAGGTTACCTAGCGGAATAGCACCTGTGCCTATCGCAGCCATTAACTCGCCCTTGCCGATACCTTCAGAGAGTCCCATATCCCTGCGTAGGTTCTGTGCCCAAAGGTTGCCTACCCCTGCACCTATCGCTCCCCCAGCGGCTGTGCCAGCAACAGGGCTTGCGAATGAACCAACGATGCCACCCGCTATACTAGGGGCGACCTCGGCTGCGATTAGCGTTGCGTTCTCTAGCCATGTAGGAGGTGCTTCTCGATATGGATCAGAACTGCGAAAAGTGGCAATGGAAGGATCAGTTAAATCAATTCCATCCTCTGAAAAGTATAAAGGGTCGATGCTCATTAAGATCCAAACGTAATACCTTCAGGTGTAATGAATGGGGCCACGCTACTATCCACTGGTATATCAGGAGTTAATGGGCGACCTATCGCCCTTTGCTCTCGTGCCTTCCTTTGTTGTTCTTCCACCTCTCTCCTCCTTTTCTCCGCATCTATCTGCATCCATTCCGAAACTGTTTTAGTGGCAGTACGTGCTTGGCCTGTTTTTGGGTCAGTGAAAGTGCGAGTCTCTTGCGTAGTTCCAGCAAGGTCGGTAATCTTACTACTTAAAGCATCATAGGCTATAAGGTCTTTATTGAGATTATCATTCTCCATTCGCTTATTCATAAGCTTAGGATCTGCAAGAATGTCCGATAAGGTCGCTCGCTTACCTTTCTTGTCAATCAGATATGATGTCTTGAGCAACTTGTCTCGCTGTGAGTCTATGTCGGTGATTTGCTTACCAACTGCTGGCGATGGATTATCCTTTAGTGCATTCACCATTTCCATTTCGATCATACCCCTAGCCATTAAACGATGCTGATGCTTATAACCAGGTGGGAGTGTAACTGCAAATGGACCCATTAACTCCTTTGGTGGAATCATCAGAGTGAGTTGCTTTGCTTTATTTGTATCCGTACTGACTTTAGTTGCTTCAGTTCCAACGTCTCTGCTTTTTATTAACGACTCATAATCACGCATTTTTAAGTCTTGAACTTCCTGCTCCTGCTTTGACGATTGCTGTAGTCGCTGGATACGTGCTTCAATAGCAGCTTCTGGGACACCAAGGTTATTGCCGTACATATAAAGGTTTTGAGCAATTGTCTCTGGAAGCGGCTTGCCCTGTGAACGATAGGATGATGCCGCTTGTATTGAATCCGAAAGTTTCTGTGTAGCCTCAGCAGTCTGCTGAGCTTCCATTGTTTGGCGGATCTGCTGTTGCTGTAAAGCATTATAATCTGCTTGCCGCTTAGTTTGTGCAAATTCACGAGCCATACGATAAGCTTCTGGACCTGCTTTAGCACCATAAGACTTAGCCGCTTTCAATGCCACCTCAATCTCATCAGCAGGCATCCCCTGTGCTTCCATTAGTGTTCGCACCTCTGGCTCAGTTTGCTCCCACTCCTTATTGAGTCTATGCTTCTCGATTGCCTTGGATACGTTTTCAAGTGTGCCTTGTATGGCTTGCCCCCATGCCTGACCTGCTTGCACGATTGGGCGTGTATCCACTTGGCTAAGTGGTCCGTATTGTCCTGTAAATAATCTCTGTGCCATTATGTGTTTTTCTCTCCAAACTTAAACCAGTCTCCACTTAGCAGATCTCCAGCACCACCAAGAGCACCACCAATTATGTTACCCCATTTCGCCTGCTCAGCGGCATACATGTTTGCCTCGTTAGTGTACTGGTTACTGATGTACGGCAATCCTGATTCTGGGTTAACGAGCTGCGGTCCTGATTGAGCCATAAGTCCTGCACCTGTGCTTAGTACGCTTTGAGCGGTTGGTGCTGCTTGCGATGGTCTACCAAGGACTTGCATAAATGGATCACCTCCAGTTGCCTGCTCTGCACCTAGCCTAGTCATTTGTTGGCCAAGTAGATTGGTTTGCATTGCAGACTCCCCTGCCATCAATTGACCCCCTGCCAACGCACCTTGCATTCCCCTATTCCAATCTGCCTCCATAATGCCTTGTACATAATCTCGCTCTGCACCTGTTTCCCTTAAACTCCTACCACTACCAGCTCTCCTAGCATCTATTAATTGCCCTAAATCATATTTTTCCTTATCGGACAACTGTGCGTTAGCTAACTCATTAGCCCTTGTAAGTAGCTGCTTGCGTAGCGGATCTACCGCAGCCTCGTTAACGGCAACCTGCCTCTCAATGTTATCAAGGACTTCCTGGATGTCACCTACACGAAATGCCTCAGTTGCTCTATCACCTAAAGCCTCAACGTCAGATATGTCGGACTCCCGCTGTTGTGATGTGATGTAGGCTTGTGCCTCCTGCATCATAGGGATCAACCCCTTAAACTCGCCTGTCTCTGGATCAAAGCCTGCTGTACCCCAAGTGGTTGCCGCCTTACGAGCCTCCTCCTCGGACATGCCTTTATCAAGGTTTTCCTGATACTTCGCTTGGTTAAATTGCTTTACCTTTGTGTTACCTCCTAAGACATCTAACAGACCGCCTTCACGATCATATATGGCATTAGCAAGTACATTCCCCTCAGCATCCTTCTTAATACTGTAAACATCCTCTGAGGTAAGCGTATCGGAAATATCATCACTGAATACGCCAGCTTGAATGGATGCAGGGTTATAGTACGCACCAACTTCAGGAACTTGGTTAGCTCGACTCTGCTCTGTTGATCCATATGCACCAGTCTGTGCTCTATCCCTATGCCAGTTGGCGAAATCCTCCGCAGTACCCCCCTGCTGTTTAATGATTGCAATTTGCCTAGCTTCAGTGTTGCCTTGCCCCACCCCATTATTATCAAATGCAGCTTGTAGGTCAGGTCGAACTTGTAACCATAGGCGACCCCTATCTGACTCGTCAGTAATTTGTTGAACATCTGAAATCTCTTGACCGCCTGCATCTAGGTATCGTTGACCGCTGACGTACCTCCCTTGCTCATCGGTGCGTTTTATTTCGCCAAGCAATTGACGAGTGAGCAAATCCATTTCAGCATCTTGATATTCACCCCTTGCCTGTATCTCGGCAGGGAGCATATCCAGTAAGCCTTTGCCCTCAAACTGACCAGTGCCAGTTATGAAGTCATATTGTGTCTGTATGGTTTCAGCGGTTGCTTCGCCATAATCTTTTTGCTCTGGTGGATCGCTGCTATTCCATTCTAAAAAACCCATAATATTACCTTTTATCTGATTGTTTTAATAAATTATAACAGGCTTGCCGCCATTTATTGCCTTCGGTATTCAACCTTGTTAACCCGCCAGTTAAGAGTAAACACGCACACCCAATTTCAGAAATGCAATCCGCCACCTTTATCCTGTAATCAGGGCAACTCTCGGCAAACTTCCATGCGTGTATTGAGTTTAGTAAAAGCACCCTCAGCACCTGCTGATGTCTCACAAAGAAAGGATTAGTTGGGAAATAATAAAGCATATCACCAACCATATTATGCACCTCCTCGATAGTGTATGAATCATTATCTACAATATGGTCATAGGTAGCAGACATGGATATAATGCTGCGTATCAACCAAGCAGGTTGCACATCTTCAGGAATCATTTTTGCTATTAAGAGAACAAGCTCTTTATCGCCTTTGCCATGTATTCCTTTTACTAAATCCGAATTGTCCATAAAATAAAAAAGCCAACCCCCGATATTCAGTGATTAGCCTATACAGTTTAATGCCCTGCGGCAGTGAAAGTGATCTGCATACTTACATGGCTTCTGTAATTGTGCAAGGATTAAAATAACGGCTCGGCTATACGTGGATCGTAAACAAAATCTGGGTTAATGAAAGTAGCTTTAGGTTCTTTCTCTCTTGGGTACTCACTGTGTAACTTCCAGTATAGATTACACATACCATCCTTTTCCTGAATTGTAGCCTCGTAATTTACATACTTACAATTCCCAGCACTCCCATAATGCACCCCAACAACTCGATTCATTAACTCAATAACACAACCCTTTAATGGTCCATCAACACACATCCCCACCCTGTTTAATGTATTATGAATGTTCATGAACTTACCACACTCTTCACTCGCCACCCACTCATCTACTATTCTTATAGCATCTTCCTTGGTGTAGTCTTCTTTGTAATGAATGTAGCTATTCCAAGGTTTGTATTTTTCTTTTTCCATCCCGTACGCTTAGAAATCTAAAGCATTCGTGCAAGGATTAAAACTTGATGCCATAGCACTGTGCGTTAAACGCATCAATCCCTGTCACATCATCTCTAACCCTCAGCACAATGCGATCATTGGTTCCTTTACGGAGTCTTAAACCCCACTGAAGGTTAAAGATCTCATCAAAGTCCACACAAGGCAAGTATCCTTCCGAAGTACCAAACATGTTGCCTGCACGAAACGCCCCTGCTCCATCACCGAATGACGGCTTGCCTCCAGCCAATCGCACAAAATCAAAGTTACTCTTCAACCCTTCATGGATTACAGTAATGCCATCACGTTGACTTTCATGCTGGAATAGCACCCCGTTAGTTAGTGCGGTGATGTTTCCAAACTTGTCCAGTGTAGCACTCGCATCGGCAATCAGAATATCTATCCGACCAATGTATATATCATAGTCTCCATTGGCTTGCACATAGTAATCCACATTATTGGTGCTGCCATTAACCAGCATGTCATTATCACCAGAAGACGTGCCGTCATCGGTCAGGTATTGACGAAACGGAAGCGGATCAATCGTCTCACCCTTTGGAGGATGGGGATGTGTAACGACATTAAGTACGCCCTCATCCTGAACCCTCGCCTTGTTTCCAGTAGTAGGGTCAACTATATAGGCTTTGACCGCACCTTGAGGCATTAACTATTCTCCCTTGTGGAGTCCTTAAAGTAACCGACTAAAGCACAATACGCAGAACCAGCAGTAGCATCAGAGTCAATCTTGACAGCAATGGCACTACCCTTTGGTATCTCGATAGGGAGAGTGGCAAAGACCCTTGAGTTATTGCCAATGTAAATAATGGCATGATCTGCTCCGCCAGAAATGGTTCCAGCAGCCTTGCCTTTATAGACTAGTGTTCCTGTGCTGGTTGTTCTGGATGAACCGAAGTTGCTGTTACTATTGATTGATGCAGCAGTAGCATCACTTATTAAATCACCCCCTGTTGGATTACGAATGATCGTAATTGTCGCCATATCAGACAAGCCAGTGAACCCCCTTATGCCTACAGCAACCGCACTCAGAACATAGTCCACATCTTCGTCATTATAAAGATAAATCAACGAGGCATCTCCAGCAGAGAGGC
>Ga0222718_10004617_pt1 | contig 11382 bp, 13 predicted proteins | sample C33_27DmetaG_FD_165045 | JGI IMG/M metagenome (GOLD analysis project Ga0222718, IMG submission 165045) | Estuarine water microbial communities from San Francisco Bay, California, United States - C33_27D | ecosystem: Environmental > Aquatic > Marine > Unclassified | place: USA: California... | reverse complement strand
CACTCGGAGTGTGTGTCAATGACATAATCCTCCTTGATTAACCCACACGATGTGCATACTAAAATTCCGTTCAGGGTGTCTTCAGTGACATCATTTCCACAATGTCTACAATTGTCGCATTCCGAATTCGGTGGTTCGGACTTTGTTTTCAAGTCGGTGGCTTGGTCGTACATCTCCCATAATAATTCCATATTGTATCCATAAGTCAAATAAAAACAGGTGCTTTAAGTGAAAATAAAGTGTGACCTTATTGTAAAACATGGATTCCCAAAGATTCTACAGAAAAACGGATGACCCCGTCATGAGTCTATTCTTTTCGGACCAAAACATGAACGCTTTACACGATGCGATTATCGACCTCATTCAACGTTCTACCGGCGTTACCATTTCGAGACAATCGGAAAGAGATTTACTCGGAATGATGCAGTTTGTTTTTAGTGTGTATGCAAACACCACCTGTCCCAAAACGGTTGTGGACGAAGTTCGACGATTGAACACAATCGTTCTCGACGAAAGTATTCCGCTCATCAAATCAGGTATGCTCATGTATCTCCAATACATCAAAGACGCGAGTACCCTTCCTGTACCTATCGACCGTTCCGTGTCCACGACCGAAGATAAGTCGGTCGCATTCGGTTCGTTTATGTAACTTATTCCATCTGCAAAATGTTTCGATTCCTCATGCAACATAATTGCGACTTTCCAACTTTTTTGAATTTTGAGTTTGCCGTGATGTAATCCATCAAGTCGGAAGTCGACGGCGGAGGTGTTGTGTTGGTATTTCGCCACCACATTTTGAATGATTCTACCACGTCTTGGAACGACATCTTGTCTTGTTCGTTTCCAGTGAATTCGTAATTGTCGTCTAAGAACTGTAAGTACGAATCCGAACGCTTCTTGTACTCTTTCGATGCTTGGACCACTTGCACCGGTTCGTGCATGCCTTCTCTCTTGTACTGTTTCATGTACTCTAGAAGCATCCACATGAATGCCTCCTTCCAGCCATCGAATTTGTCCGATAGTGTCTTGTCCTTGGCGTACTCGTTGGGATTTTCCGGATTCGGATGGTCCACGAAACTGGACGTGAAATTCACGACCCGAATACGACGCCATGTCCCGTAGTCCCATCCTTTGATGTGCGGCATTTTGTTACACAAAAGCACCAACTTGAACTGCGGTTTGAACGGTGTGGGGGTGGAGAACAATCCGCGAGAGTAAATCTTGTCCCCTCCTGTGTACTCTTTCATAGCACCCGTGTGAATCACGTCGTTATCGTTGGGCTCCTGCATGCTTGCGAAACGTTTTTTCATGACGTCCTGGAGTTCGGGCGTGCACGCATTGGAATTGGCGCGGTCCTTAGTCAACAGTGTCACCGGAAATTTTCCACAATAGTCGTCTCCGAAGGTGCGCTCGAACAGTTCGATAATCGTACTCTTTCCGTTCGAACCACTTCCGGTCCATATCTGAAATGTTTGCTCCTCTGTCGAACCACCCAGAAACGATGCCAGAACCTTCATCACATAGTTTCGCATCGACTCGTTCGGTTGCACCTTGCTCAAGAACGCGATAATCTCTTGCACAGACTCGTCGTCACTCGAAAAGGTTCGATATTCGATACCCGTACTCTTGGAAATGTAGTCGTCCGGTTGTCCGTCCCGAAAATTAGACGTGTCCAGTTCGTACACACCGTTTTTGAAACAAACTAAATGGTTCTTGGTGTCTAATTTGTTGGAAAATTCAGGGTCGAAAAACATTCGCGCACACTCCTTGAGAACTCCCGTTTTGAAACCGTTGTCTTTTACGCTATACTCCAGTTTCAAACACTTGTTCCGTTTGTCCTTGTGTTCGGAAACCACCGAAGGGTCGTGATGAATCATACAACGTTTGTGATGGTTTGCCATTTCGATGAAATCCTTGGAGAGGTCCACCGACATCTTGTTCATCAAAATGTACCCACCCGGCATCTCCTTCCACCGATGCTCGTGATAATAGTACCACTCATCCGACTTTTTGGGGTTTACCGAACGAAAGACGTCGTTGTACTTACAGTATAGCACCATCGCAATGTCGTAATGCGCTCCACAATTGATGCTGTACTCCAAAAACATCCTGGAATTCTCCTTGATGAACGTATCGTATCCTTCCGGATTGTCCGTCCGAGCCCAATTACATAGACTCGGTAACTTGTACCCTTCGTTCCGAAACCGTCTCCACTGCTTTTCACACTCACCCTCCTGAAATTTGTCCGACTGTCGGCTCCATTCCGTCCACAGTCCAAGATTGTTCTTTGAAATATTGTGCAAACACCAACCTACGCGTATCCAATCCGGTTCGGATTCGTACCTTTTCGCACTCAACAAGGACAATAGTCCCTTGATTTTTTGTTCGTCGGTGTACTCCATTTCATTAGGTGGCATCGTCGGTAACAATCGCTCGGGCTCTGGGTCGGAAATCACAAACGATTCCGAAAGTTCGCTGGGCACTTTGTTCCGAATGGAGAACATGGACGGGTTGTCCACCAATGAATCCATTGGAACGGCGTCGGCGTCCTCCGGAAACATGTGCGTCAGCAGATACGGATGAACATCCTCTCGCTTGTGACAACCATACATCAACCAGTTATTGGTCGCAGCACAGGTGTCAATGAGTTCACTCGGGTCGTCGCACACATTACAGAATAACGAGGTTTCTCGTATCATCTGTTTCGCCTGCTCGTGTATCCACTGTCGAATACGCTTCGGAATGACCACATGGTTGAACATAATGTGCACACCGTCCTTCATCTGTGACTTGACAAACCTCGGACTCGGCTTCTCAAACACGTACGCCGTCAAATCAGGAGATTCTATACATTGCTTCACGATGTTTCTGTACAGTTCTACCACCCCCTTCACGTCTATTTCAATGGTGTATAGTCGTTCGTCCCCTTTGAGGGTGTCGTATTTGAAATCCAAATCAATTAACAACGGTGACCATTCTGGTTGCACCTCCGTTAAACCAATACCAAACCGCTTGTTTTCCAACACGTACTCTTGATACGCGGTGTTGTATTTTTCCCAGAATTCAGGCATCGCCTCTTCAGGTACACTCCAAGCACCTTGTAATGGGAAATACATACCCGTATGCGTAGGCGGTCCATCACTCCCTTTATATTTTGCAAGGAATAAAAGAAGTTCATTGGTGGACAACATACAGTGTATTATACAGTATAGCGTATGATTTTTTAAGTGACTTTTTAAACCATGTTCACATGTCTATGAAAAGAAGTTGCAAGATGTTTGACGCAGGTTCCCCCAACAGTGCGTGGAATTGCATAAACGTATGTAGCAAAAACTCGAGGTGTGCGTTTTTGTCTAGAATATGAAACGCTTGCGACGTGTAGTACACGTAACAGTACTGATAGTACACTTCAAAATAGAGTTGCATCGTTTCGTCGCCTCTCAATTGGAACAAGAGTCGATACATATTTTCCGCAATTATTTTGTATATATTGCGCACGCTTCTGTTTTGTATCACATTCTTCAACAAAACACCATACGCGTACGTATTTCCAAGAATTCGTTCCATCCCGAACAAGAATCGATTGTTCATAGACATTTCTTCCGTTTCTATGGTCACGGACGCTGTTTCGGCCGTCAAGGCGTACACGCGGTCCATCAAATGAGGAACTTGCGTCATGTCGAATGTGCTTTTGTACGAGTCGTGATCAAGCGATGCTTGAATACCTGTCGAAAAATCGATTGACCACGGCAAAAGGGTGTTATTGGTTTCTATCATACGACGAATGGACCGAGCATCGGCACCGAACCGATGTTGGTGTTGATTCCACTCGATGTAATATTCGCTGTCTATGTTGCTAAGAGGTTCCATGGTACACGGGTCGTGCGTGTTGTAACATCGTTCTTCTCGAGACAATGATTGTACTCTAATGATTTCATCCACTAATACTTTTTTATTCTTCCATTTACGGGGTTCGATGCCTAATGATTTCGCTAAAGGTTCCAGCACCGTGGCACGATTCATCCGAGTATGAACCGTTGTTTGCATATTACTATTTGTATTAAAATTTTTAATTGTTTATGAGTTCTTGTATGACAACACATTTTTTGTCACACGTATAACATTTCTGTTCGTTTTCGACTAACCAGTTATCTATACATTTTTTGTGAAACTCGTGGCGACATGTTTTCAATTTACGTACACACGACCCTTTGGTCACTTGTGTATTACATATTGGACAATTGATACGATAGGATTCGGTTTCTACTTTACACCGGCCTATATTATGCGGTAATATCCTAAACTTGAGAATTGTTTTGTTTAAAGCCTCTGAAAGGGTATGGCATTTTTCTATATTATCCTTTAAATCACTCGTTAAATTATTCAAAATTTTTAATTGTGGGTGTTTAAATGTTATATTCATTAACTAGTGACAAAAGTATTTTTTTTGTGTATTTAAGCACGCTTGCTAATCTTCTGAATGAGAACAAACAGGAGGGCAAACACAAGAGCGTGGAGGAGGGCACGGTTCTTGACGAGTTTGGGGAGCACGGGGGCGGTCAACGCGTACATCCTCTTGTCGGACAGAATGTAAAAGAGGGTGGCGAACATCAGCGCATCGGTGGTCAGCGCAACATTGGCGGGAGTCATCTTGGGTACAGAAAGCATGGATATTCTTTTATGATTGTAAAAAAGCGGTTATAATATATCCAAAACAAAAAAAAATACGACTTTAAGAAATATTCAACCACATGGTAAAATAACTATGGACGCTGTCGCCGCGTGTATCCTCCGTTTTCAAACTCAACTGAAACAAAGTATGAAACATAACCACCCACCTATGACCGGAATCGTACCAGGTTGTGACTATTGCACCCGATTCGGAAATCTGTTCGAAAACGGAACCGTTCCCTTGAATCAAAATCCGTGCTTACACCCCAAAATGTTTTGTTTACATTATTCTTAATGGAAACCATCGCTTTGAACTTGATTCATACTCTTATACGAACGCTTCGTAAACACACCGTAAATGGTACCGCACAACTCGTAACCCTTCCTGGTAAGGACATGTACTGTGAGATTCTCGCACTCGTGTCCAACATCGTGAATCCAAAACACCCTCATTCCCATAAAATAGTGTCTTCTCTCGGCGGTTCCTATGTGTTTGGTCACGACGACAAAAAACCTAGCGCGGATGAACGACATGTGTGTCCGTATCTAGACAAGGACATTCTTGCGTACAGAAACATCCTTACGGATCAGATTCTAGCCATGGTTTATCAACAACTGTTTTTTATGTAGTTACAATTTGGATAGTTGTGAAGATAGGAGTGCCACTGTAAAAATAACCATAAAGGTGTACGTGTCGTCAAACTCAATCCTACGCATGTGTGAAAAAAAACCCATAATCGTGGCAAACATGAACAACAAACCAGTCGTGTATTTGTTCTCCCCTACAAATATTTGTTTCACGTTATTTTTCATTGTTTTATTATGTTAGACTTATTTTTTTTGAAGTAATGGGGATATATACTCGTCTCTCAATACCGTACCGACGCGAACGGATGCGTCATATTGACTTTGTTCATCCGTGATTCTTTCCTTTTCCTGTAACATGTATTTCAGGATGGACATTTGTTGTTCGTTGCTAGAAAACACCATACATCCTAATTTAGGATATTTTTCGAAAAAATCAGGGAATTTTTTTTTATATTCCGATTCACGTTCCGTACGTAAAGGATCGTTTAATATTTCGTCGAGTATTTCGTTCATGTGGTTTAACATAGATTTTCATTTCATAGATTCGAACACATCAACAGTGATGAACCTTTCGTGTTTTGTTCGGACCACGGTTTGATTCGAATGACAGAACGAAGGCGAACACCTCCTTTTTTCAATGGATGGATACACCCTTCTTTATGTCTTTTATGTCCCAGACTCTTTGAACATTTGGCACGAAAGTTTTCATAAAAGGCCACCATTCTTTGGAAATCTTTTTTCGTATCCTTATACAACGATACGTGTTTACGGTTACAACGAGTCACATAGTTGTGCAACCGAAACAACCAAAAGGCTAACGATTCTCGACTTTCAAACACAGAGTCATCGATTTTCAGTCCATTCGTTTGAATCGTATATAAATAATTTTCGCGACACGCACCACAGGGTAACACATATCCCAATAATTCAAAAAACGTTTGTGTTTCTTTTCGGTTTCTCTGTGGGTCGTAGTTCAACGAAATACAATGAAGAAACAACCATGCCGCTGGACCCCACACCATGGTTTGGAATCCATTTTTATTGTTCATATCGGTTACTTACATAGAGCCTATTTTTTGTATCACGTCGTTGTATACCTGTTCGACTGACATGTTTGCGTCTATCACATAAACTGTGACATCCGGGTCGTTCTTCAACCGATTCACGTAATTTTCGTAAGCCTCGTGAATTTGTTGAATGTATTGGTCGTCTACACCCGTCTCACATTCTCTAGAACGTTTACGCATGCGTTGAATACACGTGTCCGGTAAAGTGCGTAGGTACACGAAGGTGTCCGGCTTCCATCCGATTGTATTTACGTAATCATTGAAAAGATTGTACTCCATATGCGTGATGGTCTTGGTGTCTCGGAGCGACTTGCAAAACACATGCAAACTATCCATGGGTGACCGTTCTGTAATCATCGTTTGGTTCGACTCCTTTTGCTCTTGCGTAAAGTACAAAAAATCGTGCAAAATTTTCATTTGAAACGAAAACCCATATCTTTCCGGATTTGTATAAAAGATGTCCAACCATGAACCCCATTTCTCTAAAGGTTCGGTGAACACCGTTCGACCATGAGACCTCAATTTAGAGAGTACCGTGGTCTTTCCACAACCGATGTTTCCACCTATGGTTACGATATGCATGGTGTTTTCTTTGTTGTACAAGATAATCTCACTTTAAGTGAATACAATTCTATCCTATAAGAATGATGGAATCGCTATTGAAACCGTATATATGCACAAACGCGTCCGACGCCACCCATTTGAGCCTCATTGGTGGGAAATACATGATACATCCACCGGATCGATTTCATCGGATATATGCCAAGATGCACGTACAAGGGGCGCACCTAGTCGAAAAGGTTCGGTACCCTTCTAAATTATACCTCGACTACGACAAAGTATCTCGTACGTTCATCTTGGAGACGCTCGTGCCTCGTCTACGCGCCTTTCGCAAACCGTGCGTGGTGTGCGTTTGTCAAGAAACCTGGGACGGCGTGCACGTCATCTTCCAAGACGTTATCGTAAACAACAAGCACGAAGCGTGCGAATGGGCCAACTCGTTCGCCGCCGACTTGGACATTCTTTCCGATTACGACCGTTCGGTATATGCGTCAGGCTTGCGCATGGTGGGGTCTAAGAAGAAACACAACGTATCACGGGTGTATATGCCATATCTCGAATTCGACCCAATCGGAAACGATACCCTTTTTGAAGAAAATGTGCTGAGTCCGGAAATTCTTCGAATGTGTTCGATACATACATCGGACACACCACAATCCACACGTTCGACCCCCAAAACAATTCGAACAGAATCGGTTTCCAAACACCGTATGAAGCAACTAGACAACGGGCGTTATTATTGGTTCACCAAAGAAAAGTATTGTGAGAATGTGGGGCGAGAACACAAAAGCGCGCATCGGATGTACGAATTGGATCCGGTGATGAAACGCATGCGTGTACGATGTTCGTGTAAGTGTAAGGACACGAAATGTGCCGACTACCGAGGCCCTTGGCAGTCCATTCCGATTAATTTGTACCCGTATATTGAAAATGAAGATGTTCAACGAGGAAAATACGAAAATAGGCGTATACATTCTGCTTTTTCTGACATTACTATTCGTAACGTTGAAGATTTTGTGGAGAACCTTTTTGGAGCCTGAGCAAGAAAACACCATCCTAGAAGACCCGTGGATTTCACAAAATGACCGTATCGTTCTGGAGAAACTCGATCCGAAACTGGTGGAAACATTGGACCAATTGTTTCAACAACCTAATTACAAGCGGTTACAAGCCCAAATTGAACGTCGACTGTACGTTTTTCCTTTTCTGACTTATCAGAAAAAAGACCGTCTTCAAGTCATTCGCATCATCGATGGTGTTATAACGGAACATTTTAACACACGAGTGTCTGACAGTATCAAAAATGAGTGGGCTCGAAATCGACACCAACTATTCCCGCATAGTCTTTATGAAATTTAAGGAAATTACACTTGTTTTTAGTTAGAATGGATAGTCATGTTCAAGTACGACTTCATATCAATCGAAAGGGAACCGTGGATAACGAAGCGTCCTTCTCTTTACAACCTGACTCCATCGTTCATGTGACGCTCAAGAAACATCAACTCCAGACGATACAAGCGATGTACACCTTAGAATGTAATCGAAAACGACTCTCGGACCACGAGTACCTCGTGTCTGAAATCGGCGTACTAAGCAATAAAGTGGGTTCAGGAAAATCGTTGTGCGTTTTGGGTTTGATTGGAATGAACATTCGGTTGAAACCACAGGATTTTGTCACATGTCATATCAGCAACGCGATGTTCGTCATGCACGACCGTTCCAACATGAATATCGGAGGAGGCAATCTCCTTGTGGTTCCTCATCACATGATTCCTTTCTGGGAAGATTATGTGAACCAATACACCACGTTTGACAAACTCGTGATTAAAAAACGAATGTTTCCGTTAGACTGGAACGACATTTCCAAAAAAGATGTGGTCATATGTGGGTCTAAATATTACAACATGGTACACAAGTCGTGTCCATGGACATGGAGTCGTGTCGTTTTTGACGAGGCGGATTCCATTAACATTCCGGCATGTGTCAAGCCCAACGCACGCTTCGTATGGTTCGTAACTTCGTCGTTGAAAAATCTTTTGTTTTCCAACGGTTTTTATTTAAAATGTGACTCCAACGGCATCGTCACACGGGTGGTGACACGCGGTATTGTTCGTAAAGGATATATCAAAACGACGTTCCGAGAATTGGAAGACGAAAGTGCGAACCACGCCCTCCAAGGGATTGTGGTCAAGATGAACGACGAATACGTAGATCAACATATCAACCTTCCGTCGGTGCACGAACACATCATCCGTTGCAAAGACCCTGTGTATCTGTGTATTTTAAAGGATATCATATCGGAGGGCGTAACTTCTCGTCTCCATGGATGTGACTCGGACGGTGCCTTGGAGTATATGGGAACCCATGAGAATATTATGTATCCGATAGGAACCAAAGAAAATATTATTTCGTTCGTATGTAGATCCTTACACTCACAACAAAAGAATTATCAACTCAAATTGGAATATTTGAACAATATGAAATCCAACATGGACTCACTCAACATACTTACAAACCAGGTGGACGAAAAAATACGTAAGACCGAACATAAACTCAACGACTTTCAGTACAAGTTACGGTCTATCCACGAACGCGTAGAACTGGTCGTCAACGAGGATTTGTCCTTTCATTCATGTCCTATCTGCATGGACGACACACAAGAACTCTGCATGTACATGTGTTGCTTGAACGTGTTTTGCAAAAGATGTGTACGACAAATGAACCTTATGGACCATAAAACGTGCCCGATGTGTCGAGGCGATTTGCGACTTTATGACATCATGATGCGTTCGAACCACGTGTCCACAACCACCACCAACAATAGCAAATACGACAAAGTGGTCGATATTGTAAAGTCCGTATTTTCCCGGCCTGACACACGCGTGCTTATTTTCACATGGCACGAAAACACCCTGACCCAACTATCCCACTCCTTGTACGCACATCACTCTCAGTCGTTTCGAATTCTATCGGGGAACGTAAACACCATTAAAAACAAAATTGATTGTTTCAATAAAGGTAGTGTGCGCATATTACTTGTAAACGCTTCGGTGTACGGTTGTGGATTGAATCTGATTGGCGCCACAGACGTCATCTTTTTTCAAAAAACAAACACGGAAATCGAGAAACAACTCATCGGACGCGCACATCGCATCGGACGCACACACGAACTCCATATTCACCGTATATTGCACGATAGTGAATAAAAATCGGCATAATATACATAGTTATGGGTAAGTGTACAAACTGTCGCAAAAGGTCACATCTGGGGATGATGTGCAAATGGTGCAATTTAGAACATTGCGTTTCTTGTATACAGGTCGAGATACATAAGTGTCGTTCTTACGACATCGTGAGAGACAAACAAGTCTTACAGGACACGTTGTTCAGTGGAAAAACTATAGACCATAAGAATTTAAAAAATATATAATTGTTTTCTATATGGGAATCCCGAGTTTGTTTAGGGTATTAGCGAAAGATAGTTCGTTTTTTCATACGAATGTCCCCAAATGTGAATTCTTTTATCTTGATTATAATTGTTTGATACATCACGCAAGTCGTATGATAGAAACGAGTTCCGATGAGGATGTCATTACACATGTGGTTTCGTACACGCGTACATTGATTAATGACATCGTCAAGCCTTCAATCGGTGTGTTTATTGCCATGGACGGTCCCGTACCCGTTGCCAAGATGATTCGACAACGAGAGCGTCGGTTCAAGAAAACTGAAAACAAACCCAATACGTTTGATAGTACCAAAATAACCCCGGGTACCGATTTTATGCACAAGTTGTCCCAACGAATCCAAAGTCTCGTTTCGTTGGGTGTGTTTCGAGTTCGTGTGTGGTTCAGTGATTCGAACGAAGCCGGTGAAGGTGAGTGGAAAATATTCCAACACATTCGAGGCAGTGTGTCCGGCGACGCGCGTATTTGTTTGTACGGTCTAGACGCGGACCTTATCGTATGGACTATGGCGAGTAACCGTTTGCGCAACGTGATATTGTGCAGAGAGAATGACGAAGGAGTTATGACCTATTTCGAATTGTACAAATCGTTACATTTCTTGTTACAAAAAAAACAAGGCATCGATATACACGACCATCGAATATTGATGGACATTGTGATTGTACTTATGTTGGGAGGGAACGATTTCGTCAGCCCCATCGAGTATCTCAAGATTCGAAATCAAGGATGGACTCATCTGATTGAGTGTTACGTGCAATTCGGGCGGCGGTTCGTACAAACCCATGGTGTTGATTGGGACATGTATTATCGGTTTTTAGAATACGTAGCCTCGTTCGAGGACGCACTTTCGAAGAAGATGTACACCAAACAGTTACGCGCATGCAATCATGCTCCCGAGAACGAAGAGGAACATATCCCGTTCGCTTCGATCCATCATCCACAGTACAAACTGTACGGGACCCAATCCATTAGCATACCGTATTACGACACACACAAAGTCTGGAAGAAACACTTTTACGAACGCATAT
>Ga0222718_10004616_pt1 | contig 11382 bp, 20 predicted proteins | sample C33_27DmetaG_FD_165045 | JGI IMG/M metagenome (GOLD analysis project Ga0222718, IMG submission 165045) | Estuarine water microbial communities from San Francisco Bay, California, United States - C33_27D | ecosystem: Environmental > Aquatic > Marine > Unclassified | place: USA: California... | reverse complement strand
CACACCTCCGATTCCATAAACGCGGCCTCGTCAAGTACCACCCCGGAAAGAGAACGGCCTCGGAGAGCGGCGGCATTCTCGGTGCCTTTTAGCTCGATCGTTGACTCGTTGATTAACTCCATGCGGAGTTCGGTCTCGTTTTTGTTGCGTACCAGGGTTGGAGGGATGATCTTTTTGAGGGTTTTCCAGGCGATGTCCTTCGCCATGCGGTAAGTCGGGGCGCAGTAAAAATAAGTCTCGCCAGGACGTCCCAGGGCTGCTTTGAGGAGTTCGATGCAGGCCAAGTAAGATTTGCCGAAACGGCGGCCTGCAACGAGGACGCGGAAGCGGTTTTTTGCACTAAATACTTCGCCCTGAGCAGGGCGGAGGCTTAAATCAAGGGTCTTACGCACACAGATGACGTGTTGTGTACTACTAGCTTATTACTCGCGTTCGATTTTGATGTTGATCTCGGGTACGCTGTCGCCTTTTTCTTCGATTTGGTCGCAACCCACCATCTTCGCCAAAGAATCCAATACCTGGGCCGCAGTTGACATCTGACCGCGCTTCATCGAAGCATGGAATAGACGGTTTCGCATCGAAAAGATACGACCCGCCATGTTCTCACGCTCCAGGGCAAAGTCCTCGCTGTTGAGTTGTTGGACTTTTTTCCAGTCGCGCCAGGCAGTGGCGATGCCGATTTGCTCCTTGTCGGCGTGGTCGAGGACTAATTGGCGGCAGGTCAGACCGTCGAGTTGGCGTTTGTACAGGCGTTGGACGCGGTTTTCGACTTCTGCAGCGCACTTTTTGGGGCCGAAGGGACGACGGCGGGAACCAATCGTGGTTTCGTCAAGGTAATCCTCGTCGCTGATACCTTGGCCGTATTCAATTTCGTACTTTTCCTCTTCTGGCATCGTTCCAGGGAGCCCTTTTGGTTTGATCGTAACAAACTTCGGTGAATTTAACGGATTTTGTGTTGTATTTTTTGGGGGCCGGGGTGTAGCACATGACAGATTTGCTGCCCTACCCCCCTTGTGTGATAAAGTAGTTGAAATTTAGGGGTTTTTATGTAGGTTCAGAGGGACGCCATGGGCAGTGTTAAGTTTTGCAACACTCCCCCTGATGACCCCCGATCTGTGATACAGTATGGAAGTGGAGGGAGCGACCCGGTCGCGAGCTTCACAGCAAGTGTTACAGAAGATTAAGCCAGGGTATCCACCCCGTCCTCTTCTGTGATACACTTAAGGAGTCAAAGGGAAGCACACCAAGCGACCTTAAGACACCAGCCAACCCGAACCACTCAACAGCACGATGCGGCTATGCCGCTGACTGCTGGGGTCTGAACGTTCGGTGCGGTCGCACCTCGACAACTGAAGACAAAGCAGCGTGGCAGTCAGTCGGTCACTTGTGACTCACTGACGACTCGACCGCGCACCGTGCCAACCTCATCCAAAGGTAAAACGATGATCAGTCAGCAGAACAGCATCAAGCTAACGCTTGACAGCGTGTCGTCGATCGATCTCCGCACCACGGAGGTCAGCATCAGCGATAGCAAATCTGGAGATACTGTCACCGTTGCGGGTTTCACACGCGAGCAACTAGAACGTGAAATTTCATACTACGTTCGTTTGCGACGGTGGACTCACGACAGAGAGGGTCGCGAAGATGCACGGGCTTTCCTGAACTCCCTCGCGGAGAATGTCAGCGAAGGCCTCAAGCAGATCGCGGCGGATACATCAGAGGCTGAGGAGGTCGCATCGTGAGACACCTAGTGACCACGTATCGCGGCACTGAACGCGGCTGGATTCCTGCGGGATCCGGTCGCCCCAGGCTCAAAGACGACGCATTGCGGCTTGCTGCATTGCTTCAACGGATCGACCCCGACCGGTACCTGTACCGCGTCGAGGTTCTACCGGTCGAGCTTCCTAGCTTCCTGTGATTCTGTAACGCCCCAGGGTTCACCCCCTGGGGACACCCCTCACTGTGTTTCCAATGACTGTTTCCCCAGAGCTTCAGCGTCGCATCGATGCCCTCAATGGCTGCAATGGCCACTGGGTTCTGATCCGCGACGGTGAGCCACAACGCGATTGTTCGCATCAATGGCATCAATCGCCGGATGATCACTTAGCTGAATGCCTTGCCAATCGTTGGCGTGATGTATCACTGGGCTTCGTACCTAGCTACATCGGTTTCAGCGATTACGGCAACACTGGCTTAGTCGGGTTAGCTAATCATCGGGTCTTTCTCGATAATCACGGCTCAGACGAGGGTGTGCATGACATCGGCTACGGCTGGAATGGTTCCGGGGTCTGCGTCGATCTGCGATACATCACAGACGACGTGATCGAAACGATCCAGGCTCTGGAGTCCTATCCGCTGATCTCCGATGATGAACACAGCCAAGTCGAGTGCGAGGTAATCGAAAAGGACTGGGTAGATGTGAGCATCGATGACAGGGTTCAGATTCTTCAGGATCGCGGACTGTGTATCTTCGCCGCTCGCGATGATTCCGCCCCATGGCGTGAATCGCTCTACAGCTTGTTCGAATACTTGATTAGCTGCGCTAACGAGTACCCAACTAGCTATGCCTGATCAATACGCCCCAGGGCTAATCCTTGGGGCGATATACCCTCACCTTAAAAAGATGACTAACGAAACCTACAACGGCTGGACAAACTACCAGACGTGGAATGTAGCACTCTGGATTCAAAACGAGTTCGAGTTCTATTCCGTAGCGCTGGCCTGTGGTGATTACGCCGAGTTTCTGTCAATTATGACAGAAATTGACAGCGGCATCGCAACACCGGATGGCGTCAATTGGAACGATCCAGGCATCAATCACGCCGAGATCGACCGCATGATCGAAGCGTTCTGAGCCCCCATTTGGGGGCTTTTTACTTCACAAGCAGATAGCTGTCCCCACGGTGTTGTAGCACTGTTCGATCGGATAATTGCTACGTTCCAGGTCTTGCTTGTCATAAACGTAGAGAGTGCAGCCACGGGGGTCTGACTGGTGAAAGATTGAAAGCCCGTAGCGTGAAGCTTGCTTGCGTGCAATGTCGAGGTAAAAGTCTTCGCGGTTGAATGTAGGCTGGCCTTTGCAGGTGTAATCGCCCCACTTATCCTTCCGGTAAAGGTGAGGCTCCCCAGTTTCATCGTCCCACTGAATGCGTCCGTTGCACTCGTCCTCTGCCCACTTGTGCAGGTTCTTCTCACAGTCGCGGAGAACGCGCCAGCTGTGATCGGTGATTCCGTAATTACGGATGAGAAATTGCTTGTTAGTCACGGTTGCCTTTGGATGTGGCGACCCCTCCATTAGACACGTTCCAGGGGGGACTTGTCAACACCCCAGGGAAAATTCCAGGTTTCCAGCTTTTCTCATTTGTTCTGTGCTAGGTTAGCCCCGTTGTTCTAGCCGCAACAGATGGCAACGACCCAGGAAGTTCAGCTGCGCATCAGCTACGCCAGAACCCTCCTCGAATCTGGAGTCAACGTGCAGACAGCCTGCACAATGCTGCAGGCACGGTTTCCCGTCTCACGTTCCACCGCTTACAAGGACGTGAATGCAGCCTCTGCAGAAATTGGAGAAAGCGACGATGGTCCCGCTAGCGAAGACCCCACACTTGATATGGACTCGCTCCAGGCACAAGCGCTGCACATGTTTAACGTTTCGGTGGCGCAAGGCAACGTAAAGGATGCGTGCCAGGCAATCAAAGCCCTCGATACCATCCTCTCCTGGAATGGCCGCAAGGCAGAACTCCAGGGATCCGCTAAAAACGGTTACGTCTAACGCCCCAGGCACTTGACGCCCTGGAATTTCAGGGCTTACCTTTTAGCTGAGGCCCACTACGCCCTCTCTTCTAATGACAGAACCAACCCAACCAGTGATGGGGTATCTCATCCCTTACGAATGGCAAGAACCAGGAGAGCCCATGAATGGCGATTCTGATGACGTTCCAGCAGATGAATGCGATGATTCGGACTTTGACGATGAAGGAGTGTTCACCTTGTGAACGGCGAATTTGAATGTGATCGGTTGTTCTTCATGACCCTAGTGAATGGCGGAACGTCCCACCGCTGCATGACGATCGCTCGTAGTTTGCGGGAAGCTGAGCAACGCTCCAGGCTTCACTATGGGCACGGATACGTGTTGAACTCGTGGGGAACACGTTCCCTACCGATTGAATCGCGGTTGATTGGCGGCGGTTATTTCGTACGTTCCAGCCGGGATGAAAACCACCGGCACTCCCTCACCATGATCAGCTCGCTGCGTTAGCTGACTGTTCTGCTAAGAGCGAAGCGAAGTAACGTTCCACACGCTGCTCAAAGCGAGCTTCTGCACCGAACAATTCGAGTTGCGTTAGCTCGCGCAGCTGCGGCGCTCCAGTCCGACGTGCCACCACAACAAAAGCTCCCTGGGCCTGAATGCCGGTGAGGGCTTTGAGGCCAAGTGAATACGCTCCAAGCTGATCAATGTAATTGGTGAGCATGTCTTCGCTACGTTCGCGAACACTTGTCTTCCAATCCACGATGTACGGTCCTTTCCCAGAAATATCCAGGAGTGCATCACACGTACCAGCGAAACCCCCTATGTGATGAATGGAAAATTCGATCGCATGAATGGCGGTAACGTTATCTGCGATCCAGGCTCTTAGTCCTCTGGCGTAGCCTGCAGCGCTCCAGGGCACCCTAGGTGCTCCTTGAATGGCCCTCTCGATGCCCCAGCGGGTGATCGATCCAGGGCAACGTTCCAGGCCATCCTTGGAGGTTTTCCAGCAGCCGCGTTTGTTGGCTGTTTGGCGGGCTAGTTTTGCTCCTGTTTTGAGGAGATATTCGGCGTGATTGTGGGCAAGCGTTCCACGCTGTGCAGCCATGTCTCGGTCTTCTGCAGCATTCGGTCGATCCAGCCACCGTTCCAGGGCCTGTTGCTGCCATTCGGGTGCTGTATTTTTGAGGATGTGCGTAACAGAATGAAAAATATCGCCCCTGTCATTCCGATACACGCGGAAAGAGCCAGAATCATCACGGACCAGGCAACTTTTGCGTAACTTACTTAGCTTTTGTTGTGCGCTTTCTTCCAAGCTTTGATTAGCTGACACTCTTTAGTTGGGACTAGATGGTGTGAGCTTACCCAGCCGAACTGGTCTCCGACAATAAGACGTACCATCCCGTCAGGTTCGTTGATGATTTCAGTTGCCGGGGGTTGCTTCTGCATTGTTGTATTTCAAATAGAGGCCGGTGTAGTGGCCGTGCCAGGGATGATCTGGTTTATCGCGGCCATCTTGGACGTATAGCTCTTCGAGACGTTCCACCCGGGCATTCATGGCTTTGATGTCTTCCGCTCCAGGCATACGTAAATACTCTTTCCCATCTAAATATACACCTAAATAGCTCTTATGCCCAGGGCCAGCCGGGCTCTAAGTCATCGCTCCAGGTATCAGGTGCTAATGAATGGCCAGAAGCGTGCTCCTTAAACCGGCTCTTTAGCTCTGCTAAGGGCATCTCAAGGCGTTCAGCTTCGTGAGCAACATTCGTCTGGCCCCGGTAGAGACGATCCAGGGATTCATCGAGGTTTTGCATTCTCTGATTGTGGCCCCCAACGCTCCAGCACAGCACGCGCAAACCTGTAGATCATTGGGGTGCTGGATGCTCCAGGCTCCCAATACAGATCGTTCCATAGTTCTTGGAGAGCCTTGTCTGTTGGCTCAGGAGCGTTAGCTTTCATGGCGATACCTTTTTCGGAATGTATCGATCGTCCGCTACCCGGAACGCTAGCGGTGAGTTTCTAGGCGCGAGAGCCGGAGACAGCGTTCCAACCCTTTAATACTGTGCGACACTAGAGGGGTTCTTTCGTACCTCGGGCAAGAGGTTGTGCCTATCGCCTTGTCTTGACAGGAGTCTGGACCGGATGGTCCTGTGATGATTACATCTATCGAGTCTCATCCAGCTAAGACACTGTCGTCAGAATTTCGAATCGCGTTTTTTAGTCCGGGTCTCGTCAACCCGGATTTTTTGTGCATGAAAAAGCCCCGCCGTAGCGGGGCACCCCCTAGCCCTTCGATTAACTAATCACTCACCCTTGAATGGGTTCCCGCCAACCAGCAGGCGGTTGATGTCGAATCCCTCCTCCTGTGCAACGGTCCAGGCTTGATCAATAGCCTTCTGCGCTGCTGCTTTGCGGGGCACAGGGCGCAAGCTGTACTCCGTAGACAGGCCAGTGCCTTCCTTGCCCAACACAAAGTCCCAGGTCAGCAGGTCTTCGTAGTCCTCGATCTGTGAAACCTGGTCGAACTCACGCTGGATTGACTTCTGCGTGATGCTCAGAACCTGCACCGAACCAGTCTCATGGTTGTAGACCGGCACGGCGATGGCAAACTTCACCGCCTCAGGTGCAGTGCCGTCTCGGTTCAGGCGCCGGTTGTAGTCCGGGCCCATCTCTTGCTCGATATCTGCAGGGCTCGGATCATCCGCAAAACGGAAAGGACGCACGCTCCCGTCAGTAGCCTCGCCCCAGCACTCGTAGAAGCACAGTGGCTCTTCGCTGAGCAGTGCGAAACGGACGCTGCTACCGCTCTGGATTTTGCTTGGGTTCAGGTATCCGCCACCGCCGGATCCCCCCGACATAGCGCTCTGGAATTTGCTTGGGATGAATGGCATTGATGCAGGTTGCTGTGGGCTAAGACTGCCCTGTGCTCGATCACAGTAGCACAACAGAGGGGGTTGCCAACCTCCGTACCATTAAAAACGCCCCAGGCGGTAGGGCCTGAGGCGCTGTCTAAACATTCCTGTAGGAGTCTATCAAATGGACAAATTGGTTGGGTTTGCGCGTTCACTGCCCTCCCACTGGGCTTGCGCTCCCATTTATGCGAAAGGCGTCACCATGCCTAATGGTGGTGAAGCCTGTGGCAAAAACCCCCTTGGTCGCGCTCACCATGACGACCTCTCCCCTGAAGCTGCTGCCCTCTACATCGAACGCTCCCCTGAGACGTTCCAGGCAATTGGAGTGTTCACTGGACCCCGCAGTAAGGGCCTCGTAATTCTTGACGTTGACGCCAACCTCGGCGCTGTCATGAAGAAGTGGGGTGCTGATCTTGAAAAAGCGCCTCGGATTAAGTCACCTAAAAAGGCTGCCGCCAAGTTCCTGTTCAACGTTCCAGCGGAACTTTGGACGGGTGTGTCGGACATCAGCTTGGCCGCCAGCGGTGAAGGCTGGGAAGTTCTGTGGGGACGTCAAGGGCTCGTAGGAGGCGCTTATCCCAAGGGAGGGGCATACACCCTTGAAGGTGATCTCAACGCTGTTCCAGAGGCTCCTGGGTGGCTTCTGGCGCGGATGCAGGAATCCTTCAAGGAGAAGAACAGCAAAACCGCCTCTAAGCAGGCCAAAGATGGGCGCTATTCCATGCGCTCCAAGGAAGAGAAGATCACCATCGCGGAATCTTGTCTCTCCGTTATCCAGCCTCAGGGTCGCGGCTCAGAAGACCTTTGGTGGCGTATCGGAGCCATGCTCCACTCCGAGCTGCCCACCGATGAGGGCCTCAACCTCTGGAGGCAGTGGTCGCTCCAGGATGACGAGTACAGCGATGACTGGGCGGACGGTAAGGATCCCTGCCTTGAGCGCTGGAATGCGGGGTTTAAGTCCAATGGTGGGCTTGGCTTTGGTTCGCTCGTCAAGCTCGCGGATCATTACGACCCAGAGAGGGCCCGATTTCAGAGGGACGGTCTTACATCACTGGTGGACGAGATCGAAGCGAAACCGATCTTCTATGCACGCGCAACTCTTTCGTTTGGGGAAGTCATCGAGAAGGCCAAGTCCTATCTCGAAATGGACAACCCGGCAGAAATGAACTTCAACCTCAATAACCTCGCGCTCCAGGCGGGTTATCGAGATCAGCTTGCACTTGAGAAGCTCATCGTTGATCAGATTCAGTTCGAGGGGGCCACTGGGCTTATGGATGCCCAGAAATTTGCAGAGATGGATGACAAGCGGGATTACCTCATCCCCGATGTTCTCCCCCATCCCTCGGTTGTCCTGATCTATGGCGCTGGCGGTGATGGCAAGTCCATGTCCGCTTGGACGCTCGCTAAGCACATTGCGACGGGCCAGCCATTTGTTGTGCGTGGAAAGCACATGCCGGTCAAGCAGGGACCTGTTCTGCTGCTGAATGGTGATCAGCCCCTGATTCAGCTCAAAGAGCAGCTGGAGGAGGTGGAGTACCCCCTGGACGATCGAACCAAGATCCTTACGGACTGGTCGCTCCAGCGGTACGCGCAGTTCATCAAGATGATGCGCGACGTCAAGCCCGCTCTGGTTGTCATTGACTCGCTCATCGGTTGCTCCGGTGGTCGAGCTTTTGATGAGAACAAATCCGACTTTGCGACGCCCCTCTACTGGCTCACCAGGAATAACGGCGTGCTGTTCCCTGCGGCCACGATCCTCATCGTTCATCACGCCAACAAGCAGGGCGGCTTTAGGGGCACCTCCGCTATTCGTGACGCTGTGGATGAGACCTGGGCGCTGAAGAAGCCCTCTAAGGACCAGGTGGAGAAGGGAACCGCTCCAGCGCACTCTCGGGTCATCACGATCGAGAAGAGCCGTGCTGGGCGCTCTGGGACGTCGCTGATCATGCGCCAGGAAGATGACCTCAGCTTCTCCATCGCTGACTTCACCCCTGAGGTCGATCCAACCAACGCTGCTCCCAGTGGAATCACTGATCGAGTTCTGCAGCGGTTGCGGGTTGGATACCCCCGCACTTTCTCTCGGACGGACCTCAACTCCGATCCAATCGTGGGTGGCAAGGTCGCCGCAATCCAGAAGTCGCTCCAGCGCCTTGTGAAGAGGGGGTTGATTGAGGTGGTGATGACGACCCCGAAAAAGGGAGGAGGTAGTCCGATCCAGCACTACAGAGCAGTCCTCGCGTGCGGGGAGGATGGTGATATGTGTCCACCTGGGACGAAAGCTAGTGCTGGTGCGGGTTTTGCAGGTGGACAACCAGGTGGACACTCCCCAAATTTGGATGATGTGTCCACCTGCTCCGACCAACCAGGTGGACACTTTGGGTCGAAAACAGGGGGGTGTCCACCTGCTAAACCCAGTGCTGGAGCGGGATCTGCCCCAGGTGGACACTCAGATCAATATCCCCGCGCGAGGGACGATGACGGCGACCGCACCAAAGAGGAGCTAGACCTGATGCTCGAAGAAGGTTGGAAGCAGTGGGACTGACCCACGACAAGTTCCCTAATCCCGATTCCCTAGCTGCCCGACAGGCGGCTAGGGAGTGGGCTTCCTACTTCCGCTCCATCCGGCCTCCTGGTCTGGCGGCGGACTTGGTTTCCCGTGAGGTTGTGGAAAACGACGAAAACGACGAAAGCGAAGACCCCGCCTGGTACGTCTTCTGGGAATCCCTTGCCATACGGGACCGCCAGGGCAAGACTCGTTTTGCTCGGACCAGGGAGGACTCAGCTAGCCTCCCTGATACCGGGCCACCGGCACAACTTAAGCTTTTTTAAGTAATGACAACCGCGACTCAAAACGCACTGCCTGACAAGGTTCTTGACGCTTCAGAAAAAATCCTGCTCCGAGATTTGCTTGAGTCACCCACCTTCGGGGCGTGGCTCGTCAGCGCAATCAGTAATGGCCTGAGTACAGCAGAACTTACTGGCGCTCCAGCTGATGACAACGATCAGTATTTGCAGTTTCGTTTGCACCAAATACTGAGGGCTATTCCATACGAAATTCGCCGCGAATGCTTTGATGAGACTGGGAAGTTGATTCGAGCCCGCAAGCAGCGGAAAGGGGACTATTGAGCTGTTTTGTCGTCTGCTTTGGGTAACCATTTCTGGTTGATTAAAGATTCGACAGCTTCTTGCTGAGCTAGGTAGAGGTGTAAAAACTTGCAGGCAATTTCCTGAAGTTTCTTTACATCCTCTACCCCGTAAATGTCGCGCTTGAAGCGCTCGTAGACAAATTCACGCTTCACTTGCATGGTCCGAGCGCTACTTACTGTCCTATTATGTTCAACTTTCTCAGGAGTGGCCAGACTGGTGACGGTCCAGGCGGCTCAATGGAACAGCTATCGACCATCACCTACTACACCCTTAATCGGGATCCGGGCTATTTAGCGATTGTCCGCTACACCGCTTATGACTTCGATGGGCAGGCGGTAAGGATCTGCGAAGACATCTATGCGGACGATCCAGAGGATTTTTGTCGGTTAGAGCGCGACATCGAGCTTGCGCTGGAATCGGGCATCGATGCCAGTGTGATCAGTCATTACGATTCGGCCATCTTCCCGGTCATCACTTCCTACCTCGAAGCATAGGTGCTACTGTAATCGAGTAGTCAAAGGCGCCACCCATGCCTCAGCTCATCTCTTTCAGTTATTCCAAGGGGTCTGACCTCGTCGAGGTTCAGGCTTATGTCGAAGATGCGGTGCAGGTTGCTCCGGCAACGCTGTACGACCCACCTGAGTTCGCTACTGCTGCTTGTAAAGGCGTCTTACTCTGGGACGACCCGATCGATCACACCAACGCTCCAACGCAAGAGCAGGTAGAGCAGATGCTCGCCTGGATCGATGACTGGGTTGTTATCCCACCTATTGAGTTTGATGATGAGTAGCGCAATCAATCCCGCTCATTACCAAAGCGGTGACATTGAGTGCATCGACGCCATCAAAGCGCAGATGACGCAAGATGAATTTCTTGGGTATCTGCGTGGCAACAACATAAAGTATCTCTGGCGTTACCGCCAAAAGGGTGGCGCCGAAGACCTACGCAAAGCTCAGTGGTACTTGAACCGGCTGATCTCCGAATTTGAACTTGACCCATTTAACGACCCTCTTTCATGATCATGTCTACCCACCCACTCGATCACATTAAGATGAAGACGGCTCCTGCCTATATGCAAGCGGAGCTAGACGAACACAACATGAAACGCGCTGCACAGTGGGAAAACTACGGCAAAATTGCATCACAAGTTGATGCAGCTATGGCCGAGATGGACCGCATTAGTGATGCCCGTGCTGCTGAAGGCTGGGAGCCTGATGAGGGCGGCTGGTACACCCCTAACGGCTTTACGGACATTGACTGGGAATGCGAGCTGGGCTACCCCCTGCCTGAGCACGAAGAATGGTTCAACTGGAAAGCGCAGAAGCGCATTGAAGCCGGTTGGCGTATGGATGACAGCGGCTGGTACGCTTCGGACGGGCGCCATGAGTCGGAGTTCGAGGCTGAAGCGCTGCCTGAGTACCAGATGGAAGAGGTGCCTGATTACCTCGACCTCTGATCAACCCAACTAAAACTGACACCACCAATGTCTGACTACAAAATTTTGTATGGCGTCGAGCATCTCGATGAGATCTCGACTGCCCATTCCATTGCCTTTGATACCGAGACGCTCCAGCTGCA
>Ga0222718_10004609_pt1 | contig 11390 bp, 24 predicted proteins | sample C33_27DmetaG_FD_165045 | JGI IMG/M metagenome (GOLD analysis project Ga0222718, IMG submission 165045) | Estuarine water microbial communities from San Francisco Bay, California, United States - C33_27D | ecosystem: Environmental > Aquatic > Marine > Unclassified | place: USA: California... | reverse complement strand
CGTCGATCCATGTCGCTTCGGCAGGTGCGGGGACACGGTGACACCTGCGGCCGACGAGCTCGGTTTGCAACGTATTCACGTGTTCGCCCCGTTGCGGGCATCGGCCTCGATGGGCTGACCAGCCTGTCACGTCGCTGAGTCGCAGTCATTCGATCGGCTGACTGTCGCCGTGCATGTAGTACCATGCTCTCGGTTGTTGAAGCGACCGGCACGCTAACCGCACGATCACCAGCGTGTCAACGATCGGGCCGCCGGCGTCTGACTCCTTCCGTCGGCGGCCTGGTCGTCAATCACTCTCGATAGCTTCCAGCAGCTGTGCGACACGGTCAGGATCAGCCCGGCGGATGCCGTGCAGAATCGTTGTGTGGTCACGGTCGAGTTCGGCACCGATATCAGCCAGGGTCAGGTCGTATTGGTGATAAAGCACGGCCATGATCGGGTGGCGGGCAGCGACCACGGCGGCTTTGCGTGACGGTGACAGCAGCTGCGACACGGGCACGTTCCACAGCTCGGCGGCTGCTTTGACAACATGCGGCACCGGGTCGTCGTACACCGGTTCGCTGATGTAGTGGCCGCACTTTGTGCACCATTCGAGTGTCATCGGCCTGCCTTCTTTCGGACTTCGTCCCAGTTCGTGACATACCGGAAGCGCTGCGCTGACCGGTCGAGGGTGACGTGGTCTTTGCTCGGTTCGAGGTCGAACAGCGGGCCGAACTCCTCGACGGCCTGGCGTTCTCGCCACGGTTCGCCGTGCTCGACCTGGTATTTGACATACAGCCAGCCCCAGAACAACGTCAGCACGACAAGGCCGGCCAGGACGACAAAGAACACTCCGCCGCTACTCATCGCCGTCTCGATGCTTCACGATGCGCCGGCGATCGCTGCTGGCGGTGCGCATATCGTCGCCGTGAACGTGCACGCCTCGGGCGGCTTGCATGCGTTCGGCGTGGCTGCGGGCTTTCGGCGGGTCGGTCAGTTCGGTTTTTGCTCGGTCGGTGCGTTCTTTGCGCAGCCGGGCCTCGCGATCAGCGGCGAGCACCTCGGCGAATCCTTCCCACGTTGCTTCCCATGCGGGCTTCCATTCGGTCATTTCTTGTGTCTTTCTGGGTCTTGTAGGTACTTGATGATTTGGTCGGCGTGTTCGGGCCGAACAATCGCCGAGCCGATCGTGTCGGAACGCATCAGGGCGTCCATCCAAACATGCTGCTCGGGTCGGACACGTCCGATGTCGGACTTGAGTTCGAGGAACAGCACCCTGGGCGGTTTGACGAGGACCAGGTCGGGGAAGCCGGCGACGTTGCGGCGGCTGTCGTTGTCGTGAAACACGAGCCAGCCGTTGAGCTCGGCGGCGTCGGTCAGCAGCTGCTGAAGTTCAGCCTCGGTCACGACGTTCGGACACGAGCAGCCACAGCAGGCCGACAGCTTGCACCACGAGGGCAGCGGCCATGATTCCCCAAATAGTCCACCAGCTCACGGCTTCGGTGCCTCGTTCGCCACGACAGCGTCGACAGCCTCTTTGATCGCTGCCGGCAGGTCGTGGAAGTGCACGCGCTGCGTCAGCTGCCACCACGGGGTCTCGACTTCGAGTTCGTACACCATGAACTCGGCGTCGAAGTCGCGTGCCGGCCATACGTTGATGCCGAGCGTTTTTTTCATTTCAGCCCCCATACGATCGCTTTGCGGCCGGTGCGGGTCGGTTGCCGGCGGCCGGTGTCGATGATTCGGCCAGCGGTGACGAGCTCGCTGCGGCGGGTGCGGATACCTGATACGGACACGGGTGAAGCGGTTGTTGCTGCGATGTCTTGGCACAGTTCTTCGTCGGTCATCGGGCCGTTGGCCTGGAGCGCGTCGAGGATGCGTGCTTGTGTGCTGGTGACGGTGTCGACGGTGACGCTGGCGGCGGCTTGGTGCGATGTTGTCGGGTCGGTGTTTCGTGCTTTTGGTGCTGTGTGCAGATACACGACTTTTGGGTGGTATTCGTCGCACCAGGTCAGGTGACGGTTTTCGCCGCCGCAAGTGTGGCAAATCATGCGGCACCTGCCTGCCGGTCAAGGGCACGGTCCAGCCGGAATTGGTCAGCCGACCAGAGATGGGTGCCGACGCCGATGCGGGCGGCGCAACGCTTTAGCGAGTCGCTGACTGCGTCTTTCATGCGTGCGCCGTCGTGCGGCCAGTTCTCGGGCCGTTCACAGTCGCCGGCGTCTTGCACCGTCGTCAGGCGGCCGTCGATCTCGACGGTGAGCTCGCCGATGACGCCGCAAATGTGGCCGGTGTCGGCGTCACGGATCTCGCGCACGATGCGGAAGTCGAACGGGCCGACCACGGCCAGCAGCTTTTCGACGACTACCGAGTGTTTGACGTATGAGCCGAAGCCGGTCGGGTTCTTTTGGATCAGGGACTGCGGAAAGGGTTTGGCGAGCTGTGCGAGCTGGTCGGTCATGAGCAGCTCCCGAAGCAGGCTGCCGGGTCGAGGGCGACGTCGACGAGCATGAGTGCTGCCAGAACGCCGGCCAGAATGAACACGGCGACGGTAATAGCGTCAGCAATGCGGGTTGGCATGTTTCTCCAGTCTGTGCCCGGTTGGGCGACTGTTATCCAATCAGACTGTGGAGAACTCGTCAAGGATTAGACGATGCGCACGTCACCAACGGTGCCCTCGACGACGTCGACAGTGACGGAACCTGCCCGGCGTGCACCAGGGCCGGCTGTCTCGGCGTACTGCGGGCTGCCCGCATCCTCCGACGGGCATTGAATCCAGGTGCGAGGCCCGAGCCATTCGCACCGGAACGAGTGAAAGTGGCCCGAGATGAGCAGGTCAGCGGCACCGATCGGCCGGTGATTGCCTGCCTGCTTGTCATGCCATGCCTGAGCTCTACCCTGCCCGCCGACCTGGTGGCCGTGGAACAGTCCGACACGCAGCCCGTCGACCTCGACGCACACTGTCAGGTCATCGCCGGGCACGGCCCACGACACGCCGGCGTACTGCTCAAGGTCCATGCAGGCCCAGCGGCAGTCGTCGATCGCAGCGACGTCCACGTTGTCACCGACGATCGAGTCACGTTTGCCGTGCCGGTTCTCGCCATGATTGCCAGGCACAGCAGCGACGGTCACTGTTTCGACGAGGGTGCTGGCTTTGTCGATGATCGCCATAGCAGCCTCTCGCACTACGGCTCGTTGTTCTCGGTCGGTCATCTCGACGCTGTAGAGCTGCTGCGCCCCGTAATGATTCGGGCTGCATGACTCGACCAGGTCGCCGCCGAACGCGATCAGGATCTCGCCAGGCTTGCCGGCGTGCCGCCACGACTGCTCGAAGCGTGCCGGCAGTTGGCCGAGGCTGTCCAAAACGTGCTCGATCGTGCCAGCTTTGCCGACCTGCCAGTCAGACGTGGCCCACACCTGCCCGCCAGGGGCCGCTGACAGCCTCTGTGAGCGTTTGCGGCGTCGCAGCGCAGCAATCAGCTCGTCGAGATCGCCGAACGCTGTAGAACGGCGCACAGCGGTGATGCGGTAATACCAGCACCATTCACCGCTGCCGGCTTTCTGCTGCCACTTGCGCACCTGGAGACTGCCGGGCTTGATCGCCCATTCGGCAGCGTCGAGCCGCATCTCGGCGAGGATGCCAGCTTCGTCAGGGTCGATCGCTTCGGTCGTGGCAAGGCCGGTGAACGTCGCCTCGCCACTTTGATGATCGACTATGTGCCCAGGTTCCCAGCCGGGCGGCGGCCGGTCCGGGCCGTTACGGTGCGCCGTGAGCCGGGTGAACTTTTCAGCGGCGGACATGTTCACGCCACCTGACGACCGACGAGTAGCCCATGTCGATGCCGACGGCTTCGAGGCTGCGCTGAATCATTGCGATGTTGGGGTGGTCGTCGTCGAGCGCTTCAACGATGGCGGCGAGCAGCTCCGGGTCGTTGGCTTCGAGCTCGCGTGCGACAGCGTGGAAGTTGGGCCGCCGGCTCGGCACCATCGTTTCGCGAAACTGGTCTGCCTTCGACACGCTGTTCTCCTGATGTTGATTTGACGCTAACCGAGCAAAGCGTTCCAGGTTTTGGGGCCGACGATGCCGTCGACGACCAGGTCGGCGTCGGTCTGGAACATGCGCACAGCTCGGTCGGTTTTGCGGCCAAAGATGCCGTCGGCACGGCCGGCCGGGTAGGACTTGTCGACCAGGAACTGTTGCAAGCTCTTGACGTAGATCCCTCGGTCACGGCGGCGCAGCACAGACTGGCGAAGCTCGGCAATGTACGCAGCGATCTGCTCGAGCTCGTTGCGGGTGTCGGCCTTGAACGGTTTTTCTTTGCCGGCGGTGTAGCGGAACCACTCGAAACGGCCGTTGCGCACACGGCCGGGCTGCATGTGCCAATTTTCTGACCGGACGGTGGGTTTCATGCCGAACGTGTCGATGATCTGGTGCAGGCGTGCCCAGCTCAGGCCTCGGCCGGTGATGCGAAGGTCGACGGCCATGCCGTAGCCGTCGCAGCCGGGTGCGTTCTGCTGCATGTGGTATGAGCCACGGAATCCCGAGGCGAGCTGACGGTCAGGGTTGGCTGCTAGGTTCCCTCGGCCTCGCTTGTACAGGTCATACAGGCGTCGTTGGTCGGCGATGGTGCGCACGCCTGACACGATTTTCACTTTGCCGGCGATCTCGGGATGCGCAAAGAACGCTTCGAGGCGTGCCCGGAAACGAGGGTGCAGTTCGGCAATGCGTACCCTCGACGACGTCGTCGGCAGGCTCACGGCCCGACCTCGTCAAGATTCACGGCCGAAGGTGAAGCGTCACCGACCGGGATGCGACGGGCAGCGAGACCTTTGACGATTACGAGCAGCGCAGCGCCGGCAGATGCTTTGACAGCGTCAGCGAGCGGCAGCTCAAGCAGCTGGAGCGAGTCAGAGCCGACAAGGCTTGCGAACGTCGCAGCAGCGGCCGAGATGGCACGCTCGACGAGGTCGATAAAGAAACGGCGGTCAAACATGCTTGCATCCTACTCGGTGACGGTGCGGGCCTTCTTGAACCTCGAAGCGACGACGCCGGCACCAGTCGCCAAAGCAGACGCAGCAGCAACGATCGAGGTCAGGTCGAGGGCGGCGTCGTCAGCGGCGGCGGGTTCTTGGATGACGATGACCTGCGTGTTCGGTGGGCCGCCGGCGGTGTGATACGACAACGGGACCTGCTCGGTGTCTTGAGCCGCCACAACGACAGCCAGCAGCACCAGCGAAACGACGATCCCGGCGAACAGCACCAGCACCACGGCTATTCCGGCGGGTGCTCGGCGTGCCATTCCAAATGCCCGTCGATACGGTCCTCGATGCGGTCAAGGGAGCGTTTAACGTCGGCGTGATCGGCTCGAAGCTCGCCACGGGTCCGCAACAGGGCGACAAGGATCGAGGCAACGCCGCTGATGCCGGCAGCGCCAAGCGTGCCGATCACGACGTATGCCTCTGCGCTCATGATTCCAGCACGCCTGCGACGGTGCCGCCGACGATCGCGACGATGAATAGCACAGCGGCCACCAAACCTGTTTTTGAGGCTTCGGTGAGCACGTCAAGGTCGACGATGCGGCCGAGGTTGTCGAGGTTATGGGCGGTAGCGCAGGCGAGGGTGCCCTGGCCGAAGACCAGCGGCGAAGCCTTTAGGCGGTTCATGGCGTTTCGGGCGGTGTCCAGGTCGGGCCGGGAGTCCAGCTCGCTGGGGCGTCTCGGAGCTGTTGGCGGTAGGTCGCCCAGGCGGCCTGGTTGCCGGTCGGGTCGTCGGCGGCCTGCGTAAAATCGGAAGCGGCGAGCAGCCGGTCACGTTCGGCGCGCATCATTTCGAGCCAGTAGGCGTGGGTTGGTTCTTCTGGGTCCAGCGGACCCAAGCTCAAGTCAATCATGTTGTCAGATACCATCCCGAAATGTGTGCCGTGCCGTTAGCGTCCCACGTTGCCGGTCCCGTGGCGTTGATCGAGGAAGCCTTGTTTGTCGACCCGATGACGTTGTAGTGGTACAGGAACAGAGCCGAAGACGACTGGTAGCACATGCCGTGATAGATGGTGCCGCCTGTTGGTCGAACCCATGCCTGCGACGCGACGTGGTAAGTGGTTGACGTGTCGCCGGTGCCGACAGGCAGGCTGAGGTTGATTTGGCCTGTGATTGAGCCGGTGCCGTTGAGGTCAAACGATGCTTTGTAGAACACGAGGTTTTGAATTTGGGCGTATTTGCCGACGGCGGTGCCTGATGCGCCGAGGGTGACGTTGTTCCAGGTCGGCGTGAACGTCTGAAGGTCGCCCAGGTCGTTGAGCTGTGCGGCGGTCAGGGTTGCGCCGGCAACGAAGGGAAAGGGACTGGTCACGGTGTCATCCTAGTTTGTTCGTGTCGAGCACACCGCGCTCCGTGTCATCAAGGATGAAGGCGAGGTACACAGATTGCGGGCGTAGCCGAAGCGTGACGGTCGTGTCGGCAGGTGTGGCGTCGATGATGCGGCCGACGGTGACGACCTCGTCGGTGCGGGAGCTGCCGCCGGTCGGCGTGTACGTCACGCTGGCGGTGTTCCACCAGCCGACGGTGACGTCGAGCAGGGCACGCCACTTCGCGACGTCGCCGTTGCGGGATTGCACCATGCTGTCGCTGACCTGCAACGCCGCGGCTGTCATGTCGAATGTTTCGTCGTATGAGTATCGGTTGACCCACAGCTGCGCTGTTCTGAGCGCCTGGGCGTCGTCAACGGACGACGTTTGGTAGGTGCGGTTGCGGGTTCCGTAGCGTTCCTGCGACGCAGTGTCGCTGTACGTTTGGACGGTGCCGCCGTTGAGCGCTGTGATGTTCGCAGCGTTCGTGATGAGATCGACGTGAAAGTCACGCACCAGCGAACGGAAAGGCAGCTGCCCGGTCGGCATCGGGTCGTTCTCGGTGAACACGAACACGTCGCCGGTGGCGTACACGCCGGCCCGTGCCAGCCCGTCGACGGTAAAGCCGATCCAGGCGTCGTTCGGGAAGTAGGTGCCGGCGTCGTCGAGAATGGTCGGTAATGCCACGGTTTGTTCGTTTGGCATGACGCTGTTGTTGATGACGTCGCCGAGGTTGTAGGTCGCCGAGGGCAGGTCGTGCGGCACGTCAGCAGCAGTGTCGTTGAGCTCTTCCCAGTAGGCGCGCATGCTTGACAGGCCGAGAGTCGGGACTTGGCAGCGACCGAACCCTGGGTTGGTCATGTGGTACAGCTGATATGCCGTGTTTGTGCCGACGAGCGAGAACGTCTGTGTTTCTTGCCGGCCGACGACCTGGAACACGTCGAGGGCGGTGAGGGTGACGGCGCTGTTGCCGTTGCCGTCGTCAGTCATCGCACAGTCAGTGATGACGCCGTGGAACACGGACACGCTGACGCTGTCGACGGTGGCCTCGAGGAACAAGCCCGAGGTGAGCCAGTCGACGTTTGCGTAGGTGCCTGAGCCGCCGGGCGTGAGCTCGCCGTCGGAATTGTCAAGCGTGACGCGTGCTGTGCCGGTGCCGAGCTGGCCGGCGTCGGCTTGCTGGTCGATGCTGAGGCCGAGGGTGCGTGAGGCGTGATCGGTCAACGACAGCGACGCGCCGCTGTACTTGCCGACGTTAACGGCCCACGTCGTGTTCTGTGCCATCAGTAACGGGCCGTTCCGACCGGGACCGGGATCGCTCCACGCCGGCGAACGTAGTCCTGGAGGGCTCGCACGACATCGTCGCCGTTGCTGCCGGCTGGCATGTTGACAGTGACGTTGATGTCGCCGCCGCCAGCCATACCGCCGAGGCGGTTGTTGTTCATGATGGTGCCCGAGCCGGTCGGCACGAACAGTTCAGGCCCGGCCTCGCCGACGATGTAGGGCGTATTGCCGACGACCGGACCGCCGGCTGCGAGTCCTTGAACAAGGGCGTTGCCGATGCTGCCGAGGATGCCGCCGCTCGGCAAAAGCGACCGAATAGCGTTCAAGATTTTGCCGGGCGCTGCCTCGATGCCTTCTACAAGTTTGTCGATCAGCTGCTCACCCAGGTTTTTGGCTGCTCGGCCGATGTACGAGGCCATGCTCCACAGCAGGCCGCCGAGGGCGATGATGACGTCAGGCGCTACGTCGATGATCCAGTCGACGAGGGCACGCCCCCAGCTTGCGATGTTGCCAGCGAGCAGCGGCAGGCCGACCATCGTGATCCAGGTGCCGATCCGCACGAGGAGGTTGCCGAGCTCGCGCAGCAGCGGCGGGATCAACGGGCCGACCCACTCAAGGAACGCCTGCGCCCATTCGCCGAGCTTCGTCACGATCATGTCGAGGCCGGGACCAATGAACCATTCAGCGAACCGTGCGATGAGGTCGCCGAGCTTGTTGATGAACGGCGGGATAAGCGGGCCGATCCAGTCAATGAACGCTTGTGCCCATTCGCCGAGCTTGTCGATGATGACGGGAAGGGCGTCGTCGATGAACCAGCTGCCGAACCTGAGCAGCAAGTTGCCGAGGGCGGCCAGGAACGGCGGCCCGACCTGCCTGATCCAGTCCACGAACCCTCGTGCCCACACGCCGAGCTGCATACGGATCATCGGCCACGCGTCTTTGATGCGTTGCGACACGTTCGAGATGACGCCGCCGAGCCCGTCCTTGTCGAACACTTCGATGAGCTCAACGACGATGTCGGCGGCTTTGGCGAACAGCGGCAGCAGTTTGCGGGCAAGGCGTTCCTGAAGCTCGCCGAACGCTGCTCGCAGCCGGTTTTGTGCTGCGGTGAGCTTGTTGCCGCCGGCAGCGTAGGCCTCCTGCGCATCGGTTGACTTCTCGAGGATCAGCGCCTGCGTCGCCAGCGCTTTGTCCTGAGCGGTGATGGCGTCACGGCCTTGCTCCTGTGCGATCGTCAGGGCACGCTGGTCGACCTCGGCCTGATTGATCGAGATGCCGAGCGACTTGAGCGAGTCACGCTCGCCGAGTAGCGCCTTTGACAGAATCTCGGCCGTTTCTTCGACGCCACGCTGCCCGCCGGACCATTCCGACAACGCACCGGCAAGGCCGATGATCTCGGTCGACATGTTGGCGGCTTCGTCGGCCGTGAACCCCATCGGCTTGAGCAGGTCGCCGGCGTTAGCAGCGAGCCCGGCCGCCTGGGTCGAGGTGAGGCCCATGCGGGCAGCGACCTCGTCAGCCCAGCCCGTAACAGTTTCGAGCGAGCTGCCGGAGAATACGGTGCCGATCTTCTGGTCGAGGGCGGTCAGTTCCTCGCCGACGTCGAACAGCTGTTTGCCGACAACGACGGCCAGGCCGCCGGCCGCAGCGCCCATGACACCAAAGCCTTTGACGACATTCGCCGACACGGTGCCGACTTTGCTGCCGAACTTGCCGAGCTTGTCGCCAGCGTCACCAACGGCACGCTTGAACTTCGATGCATCTCCAAGGATTGCAACATTGATGACGCTCGAACCTGCTGCCATGTCGTGATCCTAGAACGTGCGCCGGATAATGGCCCGGACCTGGTCGTTGTACCGGTCGACCACCTGCTGGCGGCGATCGTCGAGGGCTTCGTACAGGAACGGCTGGGGCCTGATACGGCCACGAGTGCGGCTGCCAGGGTCGCCGAAGTGGATACGGCCGGCGTAGGGCACCGAGGTCGGGCCGCTCTTTCGGTTGTTGCCTGCACGAACTCGAGCAGCGGTTTTGGTGCCGCTGCCTCGGACCGAGTTGCGCAGCCGGCCGCTACGCACCGGCGTTTTCGTCTTTGCCGTGCCTGCGACGTCGTCAGCGAGCTCTTTGTGCAGGTCTTTGAGGTCGGTCATGTCGTCGCCGACTTCACGGAACTTGCGACGCAGCTCCCTGCCGCCCTCGACTCGGACTGCGGGTTGTGCCATCGTCAGCGCCTCCGTGCTGCTTTCTCTTGCGCCTGCTGACGCTCTTTCAGGATTGCCTGCAACGCACGAATGACGGCCGGGGAAGCGTTCTCAAGCTCGCTGATCGGTTGCCCGGTAGCGAGTGCCAACGACGCTATGCCGTAGGCGGTTCCCCTTCGGCTAAAGGGGTGTCGTTGTCGCTGTCGAACTCGATGTCCACCAGCGTGTCTCGGAACTTTTCCCAGGTCGGCACAACGAGCCCGGCGTGCCGGCGTGATTCCCACGCCAGCCACGCCACATGCTCGATTTTCGTTTGCTGCAACGCCTCGATGGCGCTCGGCAGGTTGAAATACCGCTCCAGCTGAAGCAGCGTGCCCATCGTGGGTTTGCTTGTGACTGGCTCCGTCTCATCGGCCAGTCGAGTTGAGATGGAGAGATCCAGCATGTTACGGAGCGGTGCTCACCGTGACTGCGCCGGACAGCGGCCAGGTCACCGAGACGGTGGCCAGGTCGGACACGCTGCCGTCGATGATGGGCAGCTCGGTGACGAGGGCCGAGGCGGAGTGCTTCGGGTTCGTCGCTGCGAGTGCGCCGCTGGTCGGGGTCATCTCGACGGTGGTCGTGGTGCCGAGCAGGCTGTAGAGCGTGGCGTATACCGACGACGCACCGAAGTCCTGGTGGAACTCGATCGAGACGCTGCCGTCCTTGAGTCCACCGATGCGGGTGCGGTTGTTGTCACCCATCGCCGTGGTCTCGAGCTCGTCAGCGGTTTCGGTCCACGTAATGCTCGCCACGTGGTCGGTCAGGTCGACCGAGTTGACGGTCACCTGAACGTCATTCTGAAGAAAAACGGCCATCAGTCGGCCTCACTTTCTGGGTTGGCCTTTCGGCTGTTTTTCGGTTTCGCTTCGGCCAGGTGGCCTGCTGCGATCAATGCGGGCACGTTCGCGCCCTGGAGGTCGTCGTCGGTCACGGTGTCGCCGTGCTCATGGCCGACGAGCTTGTGTGAAGTGACGGTGTAGCTGGTCATCTGCCGTACGCATTCAGTAGGAAACGGGCTCCGATGTACTCGGTGTCCGCATAGGCTATCACGCCATAGTCGACGGCTTGAGTGACCTGGCAGGTGATGGCTGCGCCGCCGAGGGTCGGGTCGGCCTCGATTGCGGCTGGCACGCTGTTCGGTCCGCTGATCAGGTCGTCGAGGGTCGCCTGCGAGAAAGCCTCGGTCATGGACTGAACTGCGCAGACCAACTCGAAGGAGAACACGGTCAGCGAGCCGCCGCTGGTGCCCGCCATGCTGTCGTGGTAGGTCGCGACGGGCCGGCCAGGAACGACCACAGCCGCCGGCGCAACAATCCGGCTGGGCACGGTGGCGTGCACGGTCAGGAACGTCGGCACAGTTTCGAGCTGTGCGGCGAGGCCGTCACGAATGGCGGTGTAGTCGGCCATCAGGCGGTCGCGAGCCGCTTGTATTGCTGGAGCAGGGCGGCGACGTCTGGGTCTTGGCGGCTGATGCGGGCGATGCCGTAGTCAGCGAAGCCGGTCATGATGCCGAGCGGGGATGCTTTGCGCTGGTACAGGCGTG
>Ga0222718_10004606_pt1 | contig 11394 bp, 14 predicted proteins | sample C33_27DmetaG_FD_165045 | JGI IMG/M metagenome (GOLD analysis project Ga0222718, IMG submission 165045) | Estuarine water microbial communities from San Francisco Bay, California, United States - C33_27D | ecosystem: Environmental > Aquatic > Marine > Unclassified | place: USA: California... | reverse complement strand
AAAAAGAAAAAAGAAGTAATATACAATATGCCGTTTCAGCTTTTTTGATCTATGTCATGTTTGTAATGATTGGAACAATATTTCATAGAATCTTTGGAGTCCAATCTGCATTTTCTGGATATCTCGGGTTCAATGATATGCCAATTCGTTAAATTTATTCAATTTGACATAATCTTGATAAGAATAAAATCCAATTGATTCTCTCAAAATATACAGAGCCATATCTGTGTGATATATGTATCCATATTGTTTAGATATATAATCTATTATTTGTAATTTTTCACAAGGAATATCAAATTGTAATATCATACCCTTGACAATACCATAATCCCAAATAATGTCTTTTATTCTGTTTTCACAAGCAAGTTTGAAAATATATTCAAATATAAACAAATCGATTTGGATCCATTTGTCTTCATTCATTTTGTAGATGTTATCTATATCATTCATCTCCGCAAATTCTTGAAATTCTTTGATAAAATTATCAACTTCATTAAACTTATTTTTTGGTATCCATATTGAATCTTCCCTTAATGTGAAATTGCTATCAAGGTATAACCTACTATTACAGTTTGAAAATGAAGAGTCTTCCAAACAAAAAGTGTTCATTCAATTGAATTATATTATCTTATTCAATTTTATTTGTTATCATTTTTTCCACAGAAACCATTTGAAATTTTAAGATTATATTAGTATCCATAATACGACATTAAATATCTTATTTGTGGATTCGTTTCATTTTTAACATCATATGACTGTGTTGGTGGATTTTCAGAAGTTTTCTTTGTGATTTTACTAGTAGTTGAAGACATATGATAGTAAACATCTAATACTATGTCATTTTTTAACATAATTCCTTAATGGATTTAAACAATATAATTTATAGAAATAAAAATTCAATGAAAGTTTTAGCATATTTGAAAGGAATAAGACGATATATGCTTGTTGGCTTTTTGTCAGGAATGACATCATCGTTTTTAACATCATATGCTACCATATTTCATACAAAGATAACATCTGCTTTATTGACAAATGATAATACAGAAATATTTAACTTTATGATTCTTTTCTATTCATATAGTTTTATTGGAAATGTTCTGGCAGGAATTCGAGGATTTATATTTACAACCTACATTCAAATTTTTTCGTCTCGTATAAAAAAAGATATACTTTTATCGTTCTTTGAAAAGAATATTCTATCTTTTTCCAATAGATCTCCTTCTGAAATTGCAGATATTCTAATTGAAGATAGTAACAGTGTAGCTGACCTTTATTGTTTGAATGCCAATGTTGCCTTAAGAGATTTTGCGAACTTTATGACAATTCTGTATATTCTATTACCAATATCTGTTGAACTTTTTTTGTTGAACACTGGTTTAGTAATATTTCAAATTGTTTTAGAACATAATTATCAAACACACATCTATGAAAAATCAATAGATAAATGCAATAAAGTCCTCTTAAGTCAAAAAGAAATGATACATGATTATACTCATAAAACAGATACTTATAAATCACTTGGTATGGAAAAAACAGTTTTAGAGAAATGGCAGATTAACGATCAAGAATATACAACTATTAAACGTCGCGAGGCTCTATTTTATGGATTAAAAGTAATATTAAATCAATCTATCAATCATTTTATGATACTAATCCTTATTATCTTTGGTATTTGGCGTAATATTCCAAATTCTGATATTATGATATTTATGATTTACAATCCTTCTGTTTGCGAAATTCTTAGAACAGTGATATACATTAGAACTGATATCACGAAAAGAAAAAAATCATATACGAATGTCAAAGACGTGTTTCAAACAATTAAAAAAGATGATTGGAATGGTTCATATATACCTAATGATATTCAGTACACACCAATAGTAAAATTGAAAAATCTTTCTTTTTCGTATTGTGATAACAAAACTGTGTTAGAAAATATCAATTTAACTTTTGATTCTAACAACATATATGGTATCAAAGGAAAATCAGGGAGAGGTAAAAGTACCCTATTAAAAATTATTTTGGGATTATATAAACCCACTGATGGCGAAGTAACATTTGATGATATTAAATTAAGAGACTTTGATAAAAAATATTTCTTTTCCAAAATTATTTCATATGTTGGACAGGAACCTGTTCTTCTTGATGGCTCTACAATGGAAAATATAACTGCTTCTTTACAAGATTATGACCATGAATTGCTTGAAAAACTAAAACTGCTGATACAAGATATTCCAGAACATACTAAAATGTCAGGAGGTCAAAGACAAAGAGTCGCTATTTGTAGAGCACTTATCAGAAAACCAAAAGTATTATTATTAGATGAACCTACTTCTGCTCTCGATTCTATCAATGAAGGTTATATTCTCGATATGATAAAAGAAATTCAAGAAGTACTAAAAATGACAGTTATTATTGTAAGTCATAAAGACTCGACATTACAAATATGCGACAAGATTATTCATTTATAATAATTTCTAAACATAGCAAAAATCATCTTCAAATTCCTCTTTGTTATTGTTGTCAATTACTTCTCTTATCAAAATATAATTATCTTCATTAACACTTTCACATTCTTGATTATTTGGGTTCAAAATATTGACAACTTGATTTATAATCAGATGTGTATCTTGCTCTAGAGGTTGTTCTTTTTTGTACTTTTCCTTCATTTCTGTTTTGGATACAAACATCTTATCATTGTTTGTATTTTCAATTATCAATTCTCTTAATCTTAAATACTCTTTTTTGTAATTTGGATTCTTGAAAATATTATATATTATATTCAACTTATTGAACATGAGTGACATAAACTTATAAAAATAAGAAAAACAGCAATTTGTTCAGTTTTTTAATTTGCCATTATAAAAAGTTTCATACTTATGAAATTTTGCGAGTTTTTGGGAAAATATCTTGACAATACATTTTATTTAAACCAGTTATTTCATAAAATATGTGTAGAAGAAAGCCTGTCAAGAATAGAGCAATCTCCATAACATAGTATTTATTCCATTCTTGATTTTTATTAGATCCTTCTGTTTTATTATGGTTTACAAGCATACTTATAATGTAGCCAACAATACTACCCATTATCACTGTACTTACACCTACAACAATTGCTTCTATGAATATTTGATAAATCATATTCTAATATATATCAATATTTTATTTCTTTGGTAAGTAATTTAATAACAAAAAAAATGACACTTATCTTAATTTGAACACTATATGTCAATTGCGAAAATTCCAGAAGATATTCTTGACAAAATATTTAGTTATATACGTCCAACTGAAAAAACATTAAATGATCATCTTCAAAATATTGCTGTAAATGCTTTAGAAAAGTCTCAAATTAAAGTTTTAAAGAAAAAGAAGGGGTGTGTTTATGATGAAATCGTGAAACGTATAGTTTCTTATATTAAAAAAATTGATCAAAATGAAAAAGATAAAATTATTTGCGATTATGGTTTTGCAAAAGGATTGCGATTATTCTATAATTTTCACAGACACGTTGGCTATTCTTATAGTGATATTTGTGAGTATTTTGAATTAAACGATTTTCCTATAGACGATAACATAATTGAAGTTATATTTATGAAAGAAATTGGGATAATTAATGATTTTGAAAATTAAAATATGTATCGTACAAATAGGTTATGTTATCAGTTTCGAGTGATACTTCAAATAGAATTTTTCAAGACAAATTCTATACAAAACCTGAAATTGCAAACAAATGTTGTGATCTGTTGAAAAAATATGTCAAACTTTCGACTAATGACATTTGTATAGAACCCAGTGCTGGCAATGGTTCATTCATAGAACCTTTGCTTAAAATATTTAAACGACCCGTTTTTTTAGATTTGTATCCAGAACACAAAAATATTTTAAAGAGAGATTTTCTAAAGTTGGATGTTGAAAACCTTATTTCACCTAAACAAAAAACACATGTGATTGGAAACCCGCCATTTGGGAGAAATTCTTCAAAAGCTATAAAATTTGTCAAAAAGGCTTGTAGTTTTGCGGACACTGTTGCATTTATTCTTCCTCAAAGTTTTAAAAAAAATAGTATGAAAAGATTCTTCCCAGCAAATTTTCATTTAATTCATGAATATATAATTCCAAAAGACTCTTTTTATAATAATGAAACTTCATATGATGTCAAATGTGTATACCAAATATGGAGCAAAAAAAAACATAACAGATTTATACAACCTCTTCACGTTCCTATAGGATATAAGTTTGTTAAAAAAAATGAAAACCCACATATATCAATTGTAAGGGTTGGATTCAAAAGTGGTCAAATTTCAACCAATATCTCAACGAAATCTCCTCAAACCAACTACTTTATTCGTTTCAAAAAGTTTTCAAAAACTCTATTTAATCAAATTCAAAATTTGGAGTTTGAAACCAAGTCATTTACTGTTGGTCCACGATCTATTTCTAAACAAGATATCATTCAAAAAATAAATTTATTGATTTAATTTTTCCTCAAACTTTTATGATAGTTGTATAACATGACAACCATTCCTGTCGTTGGATATCTATAATTGTTGACCATTTGCTTTATATCATTCAAATGATCTTCATTTGGTAACTCTCGTTGATTCATTATTATGTTCTTCAAAGGTGAATCGATTGATTGTTTTTTCATTTGCATTTCATCCTGATATATTATGCATTTTGCTGCTATTTTCAGAAACTCTCTCTCAATACTGGATTTCCAAAAATTATGTTTAAGAGTTATTATCCATCTTGTTTTATCTTGTGATAAAGGGAGAAGATTAACATTGACAAACAGGTTCTCATTTCTAGGCAATGAAACACGAGACCATGATGTTAGAGGATATTCGTACATGTGAAAATTAACAGATTTTTTCAATGAATTTTTTAAATGTACGAGACCGCTTGTTGATTTATAATTAAATGACATTGCTATCTTTTCTTTTTCGAAAGGATATCTTATAGTTTTTATATTATCTGGAGGAATGTTGCTTCCAAAACCAAATATATTATTATGAATCATTGATGGGTGATTAATATCCATTGTATTGTAAATACAGTCTGCAACATTTGCACCAATGTCTGTTGTTATTGTTGATGTTGTATAGTGCTTGTTATGATAAAATGGTACTCTTGGCGGTGTTGTCTTTATTGGTTCATAACTCCACCACAGCTTATCTTCAAAAATCATGGTTTCTCCAAATGTTCTATTCTCGTCATAACTTATTCCATGATATGGACAATATAGACATCCTTTATCAACAACGCCGTTATCTAATTTTGAACCCATATGATCACATATATTCATCGTTGTGTAAGCTTTATCTTTGTCAAACCATGATACCAAAGGTAAATCACCAATATTATATGAATAAGGTTTATTTTGGTCAATATTTTTTACAAAATCAATACAATGCCATCTATTGAACGGTGCTAACGCTACTTGTGGTACGAATGCATTTACTGATGATAATAATATCAAAACAATCCCGAATACTTTGACCATCTTTTCTAATATATATATCAGGTTTATAATTCTTATACAATTTTTGAATTGTTTCAAATAGTTTTAATAAAAAAATGATAACATTACAGTATGTAATATTTTATTGTAATGAAACAGAATAAAGAAAATAGGATTGATTTGATATGTCAAAAAATGAAAACATGTAAATTATCAGTTTCAGTTCCATTGTTCAAAAAAAAAATCGTTTGGATTTTTTGAAAGAATACGAAAAACACAACTCGTCTCGTTTTTACACATCTGGACATTTCAAATGCCTCAACCAAAGTTGAAAAAAAAGTAAAAATATTTCCAATCAGTAGGAATGGATTGTGAGGAACAAAATAAAATATTAAATCCAATTACAAAAAGATGTATTACAATCAATGGACCTGTTCACAAACGATTAATAAAAGAAGGTAAACTTCCAGAATATCAAGGAGTTGTTCCCAAAAAGAAGCCAGATTTGTAAAGAGGATGAAGTAATAAACCCAAAAACAAATCGTTGTATCAAAATAGCATCGTATCTTTATAAAAAACTTATCAAAGAAGGTATATTAAATCCAGATGCCAAAAAATCTAATGATAAAAAATCTAGTGATAAAAAGTCTAGTGATAAAAAGTCTAGTGATAAAAAATCTAGTGATAAAAAGTCTAGTGAAAAATCTCGAAGGAACTGCAAAAATGATGATACTTTTTTGATGTTCGAAAGTATAAAAGATATTCCAGATAGTGATTTTATCCAGACTGCCGACGGATATTGTTTTTCTGCGACAGAACTTTTTGCATATGTCAATGATTCTAACTTTCAAAACAAAAATCCTCATTTACCAATCACATTATTCAAAAAACAAGAAATTGATACTCTTTTGAAAGATCATCCTGATTTGTTGAACAAGGTTAAAGAATATTTTGAGAAACAAATTTTGACACAAAACAAAAATAATGAAGTTTTTGTAAAAACAATTGATGTTCTTTATATGGTTGGGAATGCTGGTAGAACTTGTTATTTCAATAATTTAGTTTCACACGAAAGAGAAGATTCGTCTTTTTTTCAAAGATCAATTGAAAGTCTGCAAGAACTTACTGAAAAAATTGGTAAATTGAAACTCAGCACTGAGAAATCTGCATACAAAGATGTAAGCACACTTGTTGAAACAGCAAATAAGGGAGAGATGTGTATTCATGGTGTGGGAAGTAGGTTGATCAATCTTTTTATTTCATATTTTTTGAGATTAAAAAGTGTTAAATACGATCCTTTAAAAGCTGGTATATTTTTTCATAACTCTCCTAAGGGTATATTGATGTGTAGTATTGATCATCGATTTTCACTTATTGACACTTGGCCAGAATTACATTCAAAACTCAAGGTTATGAAATATCTTAAACCAGATATGATAACTAAAAGACAAGAAAAAAGCAAAGAATACCAACAATTGTGTAAGTACGATTCTTATCTTGTTACTGAAAATAAATTAAGTGAATGGAATGATCTATCTGATTGGAGAAAAATTCGTTTTGGAACTGATATGTGTTTTGACGTGTTATATCTAGTTAAAATAATGACTGACAATTTAAATGATACAAAAAATAATAATCCTGACCCTAAATTTCCAACAAATCCTTTTACACAGAATCATTTTACACAAAATGAAATTAAACTTTTAAAATATACACTTGAAGACAATTTCATCACTGTAAATCCTGCTCTTGAAGCTTTTATATCAGATCCTTTTTTTTGGATTGATTCTGCAAAATGGAAAAATAGATTAAAATCTAAACTTAGTAAAAAAAATAGATTTGTTAGACTTAACAATATAATTGATGGAAAATTGCATTGTAACGGTATGTGGAAATTGAAATCTACTCAAATTAATGATGTCGAAAGAGAAATAATGTCTTTCTTGAATACTGGTTCAATGAGTTCATTAAAATTACTAATCAAAAAACCCACAGAAACTGTCCCTCAAAGATACTATTACAACATTATAAATCTTTTGAGTCCAAAACATTTTTTATATCATGACTAAAAACTAATCAAGTAACTTGAAATATATGCTTTACACTTTGCTTTTTCATTTTTCATTTCCTTAAATCCCCCGTCTATTAGAAATTGTGGAAGGGAGTTTGGATCTTACAAGTCAATAGAAAAAACCCGTTTTTAAGGGGTTTTATTTTTTTTGGTTTTTTTATTTTTTCGTTATGTCATCGTCTTCATCGTCGCCTCTTACATCTTGTTATTTTCCTTCCAACCAGACATAAACTTGACTTCGTCTTTGAAAATCAGATCAACCATTTCCCTGTCCGCGGGACGAAACATGAGCTCCTCGCAAAACTCGGCATCACTGTCACCCATTCCAATTTTGTGGAAATCGTAAATCAGCTTCAGTGCCTTGTTGATTCCATAGTCGACCAGAACAGCATTGATCTGATTTTGGGAAAGGTCATCGATATAATTAGTAATCCAATCATGCACCTCATCTTCCTTATCATCCACGAGGACATCTGCATTGGTGAAATCAATAGCACTGTATCCCTTGTTCTGGATGAACATCTCGTACTTAGCTTTGAAGATGGTAATCTCATCACGGTTCTGGATAGTCACCTGTTCGTAAATCTGAGAAAGAACATCGATGTTCATATCTTGAAGCTTTACAGGTTTTGTAGAATCGTTTTCAATTGTATGTGTCATTGTGTGGTCTCTTTAAGATAGAAAGTATTGGGAAAAACATCGTCATTTTTCCCCAAATTTCGGATAAATTTATTGCGTAATTTCCTATTACCGTGAGAAAGGGATGTCTGATATTATTTATTGTGTTGATAATGATAATAAAGATGCTAATGAGTTTAGATATACTCAAGATAGTAGAAGAAAGGAATGCAAAATAAAGAAGTATTCCAAATTGATATTCCAATTCAAGGAAGAAAAGATAGATGGTAAAACTATTGTAGAACATGAAACAGAACTTTCCAAGTTAAATAGAAAAACTCTTAATATAAATGCTTTCAAAGAATACATCAACGCAAAATGCTTACTCAACCATAAAATATATTCTTTTTATCAAAAATATATTTTCAGAAAACTTAAACTAAATGCTTACATCAATAAGATAAAGCACGAACATAAAATGATAAATAAGTTCATAAAGGTTTTTGGTACTCAAGAAGATGTAATAATAGCGTTTGGAGATTGGGAACAAAAACAACATATGAAATATAAAGAACCAACAAAAGGTAAAGGTATTAGGAAGCTTTTTAGAGAAAGTGGTTATAAAGTATATTTAGTTGATGAATATAGAACAAGCTGTATGTGTTCTAAATGCTGTGAAGGAAAATGTGGAAAGTTCATCACAAGAGAAAATCCTAAACCTTATAAAAAAGGGAACATTTTAGTACATGGGGCACTCATTTGTAAAAAATGTAATGCTGTATGGAATAGAGATGTAAATGGAGCTACAAATATATTTAGGATAGTAAAAAATATAATAGATACAAAAGAAAGACCTAAATATCTATGTAGATAAAGTAATTCTTCAGTTAAAGTTGTCGCTTTAACAAAAACAAAATATACATAGTTCTGAAATGAACTAACCTTTTAGATTTTTTTGACATACAATATCTCATTTTAAATCTTCAAGGGTGTATAACAAGGTAACCGATAATGAGGAGGTCTATATGGACGAAATCAGTATCTTCAAGTTGAAGTATAAGGATATGATAGATAGTGGGGTATTTAAGAAAGCTCCTATTATTACTCCCGACTTTGGAGATGATGAAAACTATGATAAAGTGAGCGATTTCATCAATAGCTACAATGAAGATCTTTCAGTTGATAAGCAGAATAATATCATTGAAATATATGGCTTTGATAACTCAATCAAACTTATGCGTCTTTGGCATAAGAACGCTCTCGAAATGTCAGAAGAGGAGATTGTCGACTATTTCGATTCTACAACTATCAAAGGAATCCGTCGCGACATACTGAAAATTATCCTTCACGATGTCATCGGTGTTGGTATTGAGTGGAAATATAATTAGAATAACATATATGATAATCATATGAACATCAAATTTAAAAATAAAAAAACAAGGGCATACATATGTCTTTTTTATAATTTTCTGAAGATTTTAAAAAAATGATACTACGTGTTTTGAATATATTATAAATATTTATAACACCAATATCATGGCAAATATTAAATCTCTTAGTACCGATATTATAATAGAATATATCATACCCGAGTTTGATTTCAAAACTATTTCAGATGTTCATATGTCACATATGTTTGAGAACATTGATATCACAGATATGATTAAAACATATATTAGTCATAATATGATATTCAATGACCAAAAATACAATATTTATGATGTGCTCCAAAACAGTTCGATTACTGTTGTGGATTTTGACAACATCATCAAAAATCTTAAAAAAAAAGAGATGATTCAAAAACAAATGCATTTTAATATGCTCAATTTAAATTCATCTAAAATTCAAAATACAATCACAATCTTTAAAATGTTCAAAAAATATTGCACACAAACTGATATTAATAATCGTATTCTTAGACATTTGATGAAATATATTTCAAATGCACTCGTTCAACAGTGTAATAAAAAGAATATCGTTTGTCCAAAATTACAAAAAAAATTTACAAGAAGTCTAGAATTAGATTTGTGGGAAAACATTGATATTGATATTTATGAATTTTTCAAAAAATGCAACTTATTGATGAATTTTTCTAGATCTCATGAACTTAAATATAATATAGATAATCAAATATGTATTAATCAATACAACAATGACAAAACAATTTTATACACGACAATGAAATTCTTTCTGTCTTTCTTTCAAGAGTGCAAACGTCATGACAATACTATTCATATAAATGTTTATATAATATATGAACTTTATAAATATTTGAATTATATTGAAGATAACAATGTATGGAATTCTCCTATTGATATATATAAAAAACATTCTATCGCAACAAAAACAGCAGCTATGAGATTGAAAAACGAATCAGATATTCATTACAGATATCGTTTGCCTGTATATTTATATAATAAATTTGTGCAAGAACTTGACACATATATTTTGAGATAAATATATTCGAAACAAACAAAAATATTTTCCACACATTTGTTGACAACAATTTCCATATAAATACTTGCATTTTCAAGAAAATTTGATCAAGTCTTTTATTCTTGTTAAAACACTGTTGTATTTCTCATTATCTGTCTTATTGTAAATTATAAACAGTTTGTTTCGTATATGATCATATTTTTCAGTGTCTTTAATTTCATTTAGTAGTTTTATTTCATTATTGTCACAATACATTAAAAGAACTTCTGTATTATCTTTCATCAGATTATTTGAAAGTAGTCCAATATCTTTCTCTTTCCAAGAGTTGTCTTCCATAACGTGACATTTGTTATCATTGGTATATTTAATGTTATTATTTTCAGGGAAGTCTTTGTCGAAATGTTTTTGTTTAATATACAATGGAATAGTGTTAGCACCCGAAAGTAAAATTCTTTTAATCTCTTCGTGTGAAATGTGATCAATTCTTTCAGATCCAAAGTTGTTGATAATGAAATTATTATTTATTGTTTCAGCATTTTGAATATTGTTATTTGTTGTATTGTTTGTTGTGTTGTTTGTGATGTTTTGTACATTTGGTGTACGTGCATGAATGATGCTTCTAGCTTTGCATTTATCAGCTTTAATATGTCTTGATTTAGCTTGTTTAGTAGTAAAGGAAACCATACATTTTGAACATGTCAAGTTATCCACTTTATTACATTTCTTTTCATGGTTTGATAAATGTTTCAATGTTTTGTATAGTTTATTGCATTTATTACAATATAAAGTATTTGGGTTGACCTTTTGT
>Ga0222718_10004605_pt1 | contig 11394 bp, 18 predicted proteins | sample C33_27DmetaG_FD_165045 | JGI IMG/M metagenome (GOLD analysis project Ga0222718, IMG submission 165045) | Estuarine water microbial communities from San Francisco Bay, California, United States - C33_27D | ecosystem: Environmental > Aquatic > Marine > Unclassified | place: USA: California... | reverse complement strand
CTTGTTGTAGGGATCGCAACGCCGATAACTCTCCCATATAAAACTTGTAGTCTTGCATCGATTGTACATTTCCTGCTGAAAGACTGTCAACAATATTTTGCTCTCTTTGACGCAAAGTTTTAAAAATGTATTCGGCTAACTTAATGCCGTCCATAATGTCTCTCTCCTAATTTATCTAATTATACTAGGTAAATTAATTCTTGGTATACTCGGTAATGATTGTTGTTGTGGTATTGAACTTAATATATCTCTTTTAAGAGCTTCTACATCAATACTTGGTTGTTTGGGAACTTGAGAAAGTATGTCTCTTCTTAAAGCCTCTACATCAATTTGTTGAGGAGATGGAATATTTCCTATTTGGCTTCTTAGTTGAGAAATTTCTCTTTGAAGACCGCTTGGGTCAAACTGTGGAACACGAGATAATATATCTGATCTTAAAGAGCCAACATCAATTTGAGGAGCTTGAGGCAATCCAGATATTGCTTTGCTTATATCTTCTCTAGTTGCAAATTTAGAGACATCTGGCAATTGAGGAATCTGTGGCAATTTAATTTGAGATTGAATATCTCGAGCTAGTGCTTCTCTGTCTAATTCTTGTGGTTCAAAAACAGGTCTTGCTTTTAATTGTTCAATTTCTCTTTGTATTTCTGTTGGATCAAATCTTTCAGGTATTTTTAATTGAGATTGAACGTCTCTAATAATTTCTTCTCTATTAATCGGAGCCATTGGCTCTGGAACATTTAAAAAAGTTCTTAAACCTTTTTGCATTTCAGGAATATCTACTTGTATATCTCCTAAATCTAAAGTTCCGGGTAAATTAGAAAAATCTATTTTAGAAAAATCAAAGTCAGAAAAATCAGGAAGCCCCGGAATAAATGGACCGCCTGGCACATATGGAATTTGTGGTTGAGTTCCTGTAACAACTTCTTGTCTAGCAGAAAGTTGACCTTCTAACTCAGCAATACGATCCATCATTTCTTGGAATCTTTGATCTTGTCTAGCACGCTCCGCATCTCTTAATTCTGCTTCTCTTGCACGCATAGGGGCTTGGGTTGCTTCATATTGAGCTTGGAATTGTTGACCCATTGGGCTTTGTAATTGCCTCATGAACTGCTGACCTATTGGATCAGGTCTAACATCGGTAGGCATGAAAGCTTCGGTTGGTTGTGGTGGAGCTTGAAAACCCGGAGGTGTGTAATAAGCTGGTCCACCTACTATGCCAGTAGGTCTGCCTATTGGATAAGGCTCTGGTGGTAATGCAGGTCTTGCTTGGCCAGGTGCTTGAGCATAACCTTCGGCGTATCCGGGGACACGTTGAGGTTGCCCATACATTTGGTTTTGAACACCGGTAGGAGCTACAGGAGCTCTAAGCCTGCTAAAAATTCCCACTAGCAGATACCGCTAAACTTAGTGCCTCTCAAAGCTGCACCGCCACCTCTAGACTTTCCAGCACCGTATGGTTTTGGAGCGCCGGGATTTGGCACGCTTTCTATTTGCTTGTACTTAACAGTACCTTGGTCTTTGATGTTAACGCTTGATTTAACGTTTTTTGCTTTTTCCATTTTTCTTTTTCTTTCCAGCTTTCTGTAATGCAATAGCCACAGCTTGTTTTTGTGGCCTGCCAGTTTTCTTTAATTCTCTTATATTAGCAGAAATTGCCTTCTTACTGCTACCTTTTTTTAGAGGCAATCTTAATCCTTTTTACTTTTGCTTTTCTTGCTGGAGCTTTTTTTAGCTTTAGCTTTAACTTCAGCGGTTGCTTTTTTAAGGACAGCTTTCGCTTCTTTGTCGGCCGCTTTGGCGATTTTGTCGATGTCGATATTTGCATTCTCATGGACGATCTGTTTATTGCCATTTAATTTTTCCTCTTCTGATTTCCAAACAGCTTTGTTTACTGCTGCCATTTTTTGTCTAACTGTACTCATTATTTTCCTCGCATAATGTCCATAGCTTTGAACTGATTTTGTTGCTCTATTCTTTCACGAGCAATTGCATCTTTCATCATAGCTATTTCTTCTTGAATTGCCAATCTTTGCTGTGCAATCTGATTGCTTTGCATTGCCTTCATAGCATCGAATTGTTGACGTTGAGCAAACTCTTCACGCTTACGCTGAACATCGTCTGCTTTGATGTCAAGCTCTTTACCTCGTAATTCTACCAATGGATCTGGCATTGGCGGAGCTGGCATAAATACTTGATTGATTTGTTCCATCAATCCAGATACAACTGCAGCTACATCACGAGCCACAGACTCTTGCAACTGTTGCTGATATTGCATAGCAACTTCAGGAGGTAACATATTGATTTGTTGTAACATTTGTTGGAACTCAGGGTTCTGTGCATTTTGTTGATCTACTATCTCAGATGCTCTAAACGATACATGCTGATAGATATGTGATTGAATCAACGACATGACCGCAGGATTGCTCTGTGCGGTAATGGTGCCATACAAAGATATGTGAGCATTGATGTGAGCATCGTGATCTTGACCTGCAAACGCTTGCGCTGGTAATCCAGATATCAACCCTGCGTTTTCATTCGCTGGGTCAATGGGTTGCGGTTGTGGTGGTGGTGGCAAAAGCTGTTCAATGTTTTGCACACCCATGGCAGCGTACATTCTTCTATACGCTTCATAAATACCATTAGGTCCATGTATCTCAGGATTGCTTTGTACTGTCCTCAACATTTCTTGAGCCATCATTACTCGTTGGCTCATGGAGAATGTATTCGGATCGGATACAGGAATAACATCTACTCTGTCATCAAAGTCTAAAGCTTTGATGTTTTGATTGCCGTTAGCAGTAAAGTACGGATAGCTTTCAGGTAAATACTGAGAAAATACTTTGGCCAACAAAGCAAACTCTACACGCTGGCTAGCATGCAATCTTTTGTGAATAGCGGACATCACTCTGGTGCCACGCTCTAAGAGAGCAACCGTTGTACCGACTGGGGCGTTCTGATTAGCATCACCGACTTGTAAGTCAGCTATGGATGCGAAACGCCGACCACTATCGACAAGGATCCCCAGGAGAGAGAGGAGAGTCTGAGAAGGTTCCTTGAACGGTAACGGTACAAAGGCGTCTCGCAAACTTCCTCCGGGAGCGTCCATGTCTCGGAACTCTCCGGGTTGTAGTGGTTGATCATCATTGCGAATACGAATTCCACGAGCTTTGAATCCAGCAGGTAAATTGGATAACGTACCTGCATCGATCAATTGTCGTAGAATTGAAGTTGAGGCTTTTGACAAGCCTCCGATCATGTGGGTTAGACCAAAGCCATAAAAGCCTAGGCCTGGTAAAAACTTGTAGTGAACAAAGTAATTGATTCTCTCTTTGAGAGGATCACCTTCTTTGTAGTTTCTTCTGATAGACAATACTTTGTTATCAGCAATGGTGACGATATACGGTAACTTAATACCAGTCTCTTCGCCTTCCATGTTTAAATCTTCAAAACCGGGAATATCTAATTCAGTATGGATCTCATAAACTTTACAAGTATCATCGTCTGAATAAGTTTTTCTGATACCTTGAATGTCATCGATCTCTTCTTGAATTTGATCGGTGCCTTCTAGGTCTACGCCACCATTGTCTAAGTCAACATCTCTGTAGAAGCCAACTTGCTGTAACTTGCGAATGTCGTTCATGGACATGTCTACTACGTGAGTCACACGAGTAGCGCTGCGTAAGTCAGTAGCACCGTAAGGTACGATCAAGTCTTCAGATGGAATAAACTTAGAGACAGCTCTGTTCATGGTTTGATCGTAGTAAACTTTTCTAAACGCTGAACCAGATAATGGTAGATAGAAAAGCATTTGATCGGTTTCAGGATCGTACTCTTTCATGACTTCCATAAGCTGGTAGTTCATAAACTCTTGTACACGAGCTGCTTGTTGTTCTACTTCAGGCGTAGCCATTCCCATGACTTGAGCTTTGACAGGACCTTGCGATGGCAATATTTCATTGTAAGCCTGAGCTTGGAATTGCGTAACTGACTCAGCCAAAAGCGGATGCATCACGCCGGATGCTCCTTCAAATGGTTGAGATCTTTCTTCGTACTTCATGCCAAGATACTCAAGGCCATCACGATAGGTTTGTTCCCAGTCTTCACGTGAAGCTTTATCAGCTTCGACATTGCCCATGAGATCGTTTTTGATTTGACCTAAGTCTTGGTCGTCTAGAACTTCTGCTAAGTTTTGATAGAAATCAGTAGCATCCAGCGGAGGAGCAACGGCACCAAAAACTAAAGTGCCATCCTCTAATTGTTCAAATGAATCTAGATCAAAGTTGTTCTCTTCGAGTTCAACCTCTACATCCATCTCTTTGGATCTGTCTCTTACCTTTAACTCAACTTGTTCGTCAAAGGTGATTGCCTTATCTACTGATGCCATTTATTTTCTCCCTTTTAGATATGCTTTTCCATATCCTTTTGTAGCTAACCCACCTTTAAACATTTTTTTAGGTTTAGATTGCACGGATTCTAAATGAGGCTGTTTGCTTCTAAGCTCATCAATTTCTTTCATAACTTTTTTATGAGCTGGAGAACCATATGGTAAATCCATTCCTTTGTTGTAAAGCGTTAAAAGCTTTACTCTATCTTCTTCTTTCATTGCGTTATAAAGCAATTTTTTTACAACTTTCTTTTTACCCATTTACTTTTTCTTCATGAAAGCTTTGCCGTGACCTTTAATAGCTATGCCACCGCCTTTATATTTTTTAACCATGCCACCTTTTTTGAAAGGTGTGGCGGCTTTTTTTAGTCCTTCAGAAACTTTACTTCCAGGAGCCACAAGTGTAGAAAGAGCAGCAGCTCCTTGTAGTGGAAGAGTGGCTTTTTTATAAGCGCCCCTAGCTGCTCCTTTGATTAGTTTTCCTAATGCTTTTTTCATTACTTTTTCTTTTTTGTAAAAGCCTTGCCAAGACCTTTCATGGCTAGCCCACCGCCAGCCATTTTCTTAGGTTTGCCTGAAAGAAGATCTTCAGCCATTTTAGTAAGTTCTTTATTGACGTTGCCTCTAGCATCTTTGATGATGGGCACGCCTTTCTCTGTGGTAACAACACCTATCTTGGTTGGCTTGCCGTACACATCGTCAATCATTTTTTGAATTTCAGGATCTTTGGATTTTAATCCAAGATTACCCTTACGCATTCTTTTCTTGACAGACTCTGGTATCTTTCCTTCTTTTAGAAGTTTGTAGCCTTCTTTGATAAATTTTTTCTTAGACACTTTGTTGTCTCTGTTGTCTAGCAGCTCTACCGCCGCAAGCCATGCCGCCATCTTTCATCTTAGCATAACCGCCTTTCTTCATTTTCTTAACAGAGCCGCCGTCTTTCATTTTAGCGTAGCCACCTTTCTTCATGTTTTTGGTTTCTGGCTTTTTAGTTTTAGATCTGTTGTATTCAGCCAAAGTATCAAAGCCTGCTTTCTTAACTTCGTCCATGGTCACAGTGCTGTACTTCTTGCCACGCCATGTGAAAGTTTTGTCAGTACCTAATTCTTTTCTAGCAGATTTGAAAGCTTCGTTGAAAGACATTTTATCCATATCTTTTTTCTTGCCAGCCATACCGCCACCAATAACACCAGCAGTGATTGCACCTGCACCAATCTTTTGTTTGGTAGTTGGAGTTTTAGCTGGTACTGGTTTAGCTTTTGCGCTAGGTTTAGCAGGAGCTTTCTTAGTTACGCCAGTAGCTTTAGGAGATTGCTTTTTAGTTACGCCTGTAGCCTTTGGTTTTGCTGTAGCAGATTTAGGTGGTCTGCCCGGACCTCTTTTTGGTGGAGTAGCAGACTTAGGTGGTCTACCTCTTTTCTTTGGAGCTGCCTTTGTACCTTTCTTTAGAAGATCGGTGAAAAATTTTTTTATTGCCATTGTTTGTTACCTCTAATAATAAATTCGTTGTTTGGGTATTGGCTCCTCATCTTCTTCATCGGTTGCCAATCTTACAAAGTTACCCTGACGAAATCTCATTATAGCTTGCGTAGTGGAATCTACAAAGTCATCGTTTTCTCCGTACGGAAAAGCTGCGCATTCTTCCATGACCTCATCCGCAAAGATGGTGTCCGGTGCCCATACCATGCCTGCTTCAAACACGGGCGAAACCGAATGCACACGAGTAACTTTGTCTCTTCCTTTCGTGGGACGATAGTTCACAACAGGTATTCCCATCATCCTCAGTTCGTGCGTCAAAGGCAAACCACTTGCTTGTGATTCTATCAGTACACAGTCAGGTTGCCAATACATATATTCGTCATAGGCCATGGCTTTTAATTCTGGAAAGTCCCAGCGACCCCTTTTTGCGTCTAAGAGAATGATGGATTCAGGAGCAGATTCGCTGGGACGGAAAACGCCCCAAGTGGTAATGGCACTAAAGTCAGCCGTTTCCTTGGCACTAAAAGCAGTATCGTACGATTGCAAAATGTAACTGCAATGCGGTGGCTCTTCAGCTTCCCATGCTTGCCACCATTCACGCTTAAGCAGAGCTCCTTCTTCGGAGGTAGGATTCTGCATGTACTGAGCATTCCACTTGGCAACCGGAAGCGATGCTTTCACGGATTCTAATTCTTCGATCTTCCAAAACCCTGGCCACAGAGGTTCCCCGTTTTCTAAAATCGCTGGAAGCTCCACGACCTCCCATTGATCGGCATGGGGCTCGGACATTCTACGGATCAGCTTCTCGGTGAGATCAAGAGTAGACCAGCGAGTCATGACGATCACGATAATACCGCCGGGCTGTAAACGCTGGCGAGGGCCAGAGGTGTACCACTCGTAAGCGGATTCTAGTGCAGACGCTGAGAGGGCGTCCTGTTCTGAATGAGGATCGTCAATGATAAGGAGGTCAGCACCTCGACCCGTGATGGCTCCGCCAACACCTGCCGCAAAATATTCTCCTCCATGGTTGGTTTCCCAACGTCCTGCTGATTTACTGTCAGCTGAGAGGCTAACGTTTTCAAAGATCTGTCTATACTCATTGGTATCCATTAGGTTCCGAACTTTACGTCCGAACCGTGCAGATAATTCTGCCGTATGCGTAGTTTGCATTATTTTCATGTCCGGGCGCAACCCCATAATCCAACTGGGAAAGAAAACGCTGGCGAACTCGGACTTAGTATGACGAGGTGGCATGTTGATAATCAGGCGCTTGCACTTGCCTTGAGCGACAGCTTCGAGCTTTTTGGCGAAGAGCTTGTGGTGCTCGCCTTCGATGAAGCCGTCCCAGACATGCTTAACGTATTTGATGAAGTCTTTCTTGGCTTCACCGCTGGTATCTAATTTTTTTATGCGATCTTGAATAGCTACAATCTCTTTGAGCTTTTCATCTGATACATGATCTAAGAACGGTCTCTTCTCCATATTGGGAATATGGTACCTCAATAGGGATCCTAAAAGTAAATTTTTGTAGATTGTTTGTGTAAATTGTTATTTTACTAGCCAACTATAAAACGGCACGGCTCTTTATATGGGGGTGGGGTCGGCTCAAAATGCTTTGGCAAAATTTGGGGTCAGACCCAAAAGAGACCCAAATATATATGTGTAAAATAATGTATATAAAGTGTTGACGATTTGTTATTAATCATGCTACAATTTACTTATAAATTGCTAGGGAATGAACCCTAACAAAAAGTGGAGATAAGAACTATGTTTAAACAACTAGATCAAATCAAAAAACTAACACAACTTAAAGCTGAGTTGTCTTACAGTGAAGATGTTAAAAACTACATCGAAGCTGAAAAGCAACTTAATAGCTTGAAGTCAGTTGTTAGAGGGGAGATTGCTAGCAATCTCATAATTAAACCTTCAGGCTTTGGAATTCCTAAGACTTTCAAATCTTGGACTGATGCCAACATGGTTGATGCTCATATCACCAAAGATAGAAAGCAAGTTATTGGCATTCTTAAAGGCGATAAAGTGCTAGCTGATATCAGACTTCAGCACTTTGCACCTAAAGAAGTCAAGGCTTACTCAGCTTTCTCAATCAAAGGATGGGTGGGCTAATGAATGTTGAATTATCTTACATGGAGGATAGCGTTGTAAAAGACGCTATCCAATTCATAACCTATGTTAGACCAAATCTGGCTGAGGGCATCAAATCAGTTGAAGACTATAACAGTGGTGGGCATTTCATTCACTTACTTCTTCACTTGAAAGATAATCGCATATTTGTGTTTCATCATATGTCAGATCCAAAATCACTAAAGTGCTGGATGTCTGAAATATCTTTTAAGTCTTATGAAAGTATTGATGATTACCTCATTGATGAAGATGGCTTTGGCTTTGAACCAAACAAAGACAACTATGACAATAGATGTTGGAGCATGGAGGAAGAAGAACTTAGCTAATAGGTGGGGAGGGCTTCAAGCCCTCCCTTTTTTAATGTATAATCTATGTATAACTACTAAAGGAGGACGTTATGCCAAATCATACTAGAAATATCGTTGACATCTCAGTCAACAGTGGGGAGACCAAAGAGATCTTTGCACTAGCTGAACTAAAAGCCAAGCTAGACATCGCAAACGGTAACTTTGATTTCAATTCATTAATACCAATGCCAAAGCCATTGACTGAAGCATTAGACCGTGAAGATGTTTCTGATCATCCTGATTGGGAATTAATCCACGGTTGCTATGTGCCAAAGTCAAAGCTTAAACGCCAACGATGGCTTAAGCTTTATGGTGCTACTAATTGGTACGATTGGAGCTGTGCAAATTGGGGGACTAAGTGGAACTCTTACGATGTTTGGATTGAAGTAGATACCAAAGATACGCTTGAGGTTGACTTCTCGACTGCATGGTCTGCACCTATTCCCATCTTCTTGGAGGTAGAAAGATATTGCCAAGAACATGGGCTTGGTCTCAGTTGGAGCGTGTCTTTTGAAGACGATGACTATGATAATAGTTATGAACTAACTGAGGAAGATTTAACCGAGTGGGCTTCTTAGCCCACTCACTTTTGTGGAGAAAATTATGCTTAAAGAATATAGAGTAGTACGCAGAAATGTTGTGCGTGAGGAGACTTTTATTTTAGCTAGCAATTGGGAAGAAGCTGAAGAGAAAGCCATTGAAAAAGATGAATGGGAATATCTCTCAGGTGATACAACTTTTGAAACAAGTGAGGAGGAATGATGAAAGTAAAAGATCTAATTAAAGAACTACAGCAACAAGACCAAGATAAAACTGTAAACATCTTTATTCCTAAAGTGTTTGGAGAAGACAGTATAGAAGATATTTATAGTGAAGATATCTTAGATGTTATTGATCAAGATGATACTGTAGAAATTTATTGTTTAAAAGAGGACTAATGCAATTCTTCTTTCAATCTGAAGAACTGGGGCTGATCCAATGGGATTATGCCCCAGTCCATAAGCAAGCCGAGCCTGGCCGAGTTGCCAGAATGTTTCACCAGACTTGGATACCCAAGGCCGCAGATATCCGGGTAATAACCCGGCTGGACCCGGAAGCTACACGCCGGGCCGCAAAAGAAATATACGCAGGCCTGGCCGAGAACCTGGAACTTACCAGATCGCACATTAACGCAACCGCACGCAAGCGCAGAGCAAAAAATTCTAATAAAAATTAATTTGTAATTCTGTGTGTATTGGGTGTATAATTAACTAGTTAACCATTTATACCATAAGGAGGGAACATGGGAACACGAAGTAACGTAGCATATGAAAAAGAAGATGGCACAATAGTCGCTACCTATTGTCATTATGATGGCTATCTTGAATATAACGGTGTAATGCTTTTGAAGTATTACAACGGAGAGAAGCAAGCAAGAGACTTGGTAGACAATGGCTACATGTCTTCGCTTTGCTCAACCATTGAAGAAATAAATAAAGGTAGAGTTCATAAGGAAAAGCCTACAACTTATCCAAATGAATTTGTATTCATGGACAGTCTAGATGCATTGTTCATTGAATATGTTTATCTTTTCAAAAAAGGTCAGTGGTATGTTGCAGACTCTCACAGACTAGATACACCTAACGGATATCGTGAGGGTAGCTATTATCATTCTGCTTTTGTGCCACTTCTTGAAGTGGTAACCGTTGACATGATGAAGGAGATAGCATAATGACAAAGCTAACCTTTAACTCTAACAAGTCTTTAAAGTCTCTCGCAAGGGAGACTTTGAAGGCTAGTGAATTCAAAATTCCATACGAGAATAAAACGACTGATGAGAAAGGCTTCTTTCTTGTCAAGGATGAAGGCATTTATCTTATGAATGCATTCAAGGCAAGCAATGGGAAGACACCCAAAGAAAATGGCTTTGTTGTCTATGCTAGTGGATTTAATCCCAAGCATGACAAGGGCGATTTATGGGACAGAACCCACGACATAAGTGGCGATGACTTCGCAGAGTTTATACCCTTCGAAGAAGAAGCCCTCATGCGGATTGCTAGTGGTGGCAATGTTCACATTAGATTAAGTGAAGAAACCTTGGAGATCACAGCATGATTAGATTAGGTTTCTTTTATGGAATGGCTAGTTCGTTAGGACTAGCCCTTCCTCTTATCTTCATAAGTCAAGGCCAAGTATCTATTGGTTATTGCTTATTAATATTTATGTCCGGAATTGTTTTTGGTATTGCGGTTCGCAAGCTTATAAGGGGGTGCTAAATGAATGACCCAAGAATACTAGACGCAATTCTGCTGGCGGAGGGGGTGACCCCTCCGTCTTCTGAAAAGGATCTGATCCAAGCCTGGCAACTGTTGGTAGATACCGGCATGGCCTGGCAACTTCAAGGATGGTTTGGCCGCAGAGCGCAAGACTTAATAGACGAAGGATTGATTAACCCTCCGGGGAACGCCGGGTCTTAGGACCCGGCACCCTTTACATTTGGGGTCGCAAATGTTATGGTGCGCAAATATCTTATCTCCACAAGATAGTTTCTCCAAGGAAACAAACACACACCAGGGGGCGCAAGCCCCCATTTTTTTATCCAGCACATACCAGATCGCAAAAAGCCGCCAGTATCCCGGCGTAAAAAAATGTTTGCAATTAAATGTATATCCGATGTATAATAAGACATGCTTTGATGAAAGCCGTTCTTTATAAAATCCAAGGTTGCTTGGTTAAGGTGAAGTGGATAAGCGGAAACCGGCTGCCACGCCAGAGCTAGCCAGTTAGGGTAATCGATAAACGCCCGGACGAAACAGCCCTTCCGGGACTGGCGCCCAGTAAGTCCAGAGCCGCAAGGCAATATAGGCGGACTCAATCTACCGGGCCGAATAGGTAGAACGCAAGAACCCGGTTCACGCCGGGTTTTTTTATGCCCGGAAGAACCTCGGAACAGTCCCGGCCGCAAGTAGCCGGGGGGATCAGATCCAAAACGCACGCACACGCACGCAGAAACACGCACAAGAACGCAAAAATAAAACCAGGTGTGCGCACAAGGACGCA
>Ga0222718_10004604_pt1 | contig 11395 bp, 13 predicted proteins | sample C33_27DmetaG_FD_165045 | JGI IMG/M metagenome (GOLD analysis project Ga0222718, IMG submission 165045) | Estuarine water microbial communities from San Francisco Bay, California, United States - C33_27D | ecosystem: Environmental > Aquatic > Marine > Unclassified | place: USA: California... | reverse complement strand
AGGAGAGAGAACTGTATGTCCCAGAGACAAAATCTTGTGCCATATACATTGAAACTGGAACAGGATATGTGGTCGCAGATAGACCGTAATAGATTATCTATGGTGGGTGTACTTCACCCACAAGGTATTACGAAGGTTGATTACATCCGCAATGCCCTTGATGCCTATAACCAATACTTTGAGGAACAGGTAATGCCACGAGTTGCTGTGGTCAAGGAAGAGATAGACCTTCCCTTGCCAGTGTTCATTGAAAATGGTGTGGATGTGGTTTGGTGATGAAGACACTGGAAGAAATAAGAGGAACAGTGACCACTGAACCAGAGTTCTTGGAAGAACGGTTATTGAAGAAGGGTGCTGGTTTGCTCTACGCACGACAGAGTAAAAATCACGGTGATGCTGCTGCTCGTCATTTCAATGCTTCAACCCAACACCTAAACCGTCCTGCGAATACTATGGAAGACCAACTCCTAAACATCACCAATGCGATGAAGGAGATGAACGATGGATTTGAGAGACTGCGTGACCAGAACGGAAGTATTACTGCTCTCAGTTTGGTGAGTGTCTTATTGAGTGAAAAGGGTAGAAGGTAGGTGGTGGTGCTGGAACACCCCGTAGGACTGCGTGTAGTGCGTCCTACGGGGTTTTCTATACATACCCAGACACACAGTAATACTGAAATAAAGGGTGTGTGATAACGTCCTTTCACAGTGTGAAAAGAAACGGGTTGATAGAGTGATATTTGAGGTTATTGAAAGACCACTTGTTTCACAGTTGTTTCACACATCCCTGAAACTCAATAATCACAATGTGGTTATTACTGAGTGGGAGTGATCGCATTACCTAAAAATCGCATAGTTATTGGGTTTTTATAGTTTCACACTCGTTTCACACTCTACCCGAACCCCTTGTATTGCCTTGCTTGGGGGATTACTCTTACACAGAATGTTTCACACCAGAGACACTATTGCGTGTCGTAAGGAACATCTGTGTCTGCGAACAGAAAGACTGATGCCGAATGGTTGCTTGGGGGAAAGGGAGAAATCTACAGGATGTCTCGTTCCAGTGCCGTGTATCAGTGCCGCATCTGGGTTCCCAGTGAGAGGAAGTATGTTCGTAAATCCCTGAAGACCACCGACTATGAAACTGCCAAGTTGAGAGGTGAGGAACTCATCTTCAAGGTGCTTGGTGAGGTCGCACAAGGTAAAAAACTATTCGGTATATCACTGGGTGAGTTGGTAGATAAGTTCCTTGAGTATCGTTGGGAAGATGTGAAGAACGGGGTAATCACCGAAGGTCGTTTCACTACCATCCAATCACAATGTCGTGCCTTACTTCGCACGAAACCAAGAAACCTAAAGGTTGCGGAACTTACCGAAAATAGTTTCTACGAGTGGAGACAGATGCGTCTAAAGGACAATCCGTCAATCAACACAGTCACCATTCGCAACGAGACTGCCACCATCGGTCAAATCTTTGACTTCGCATTCCGTAAAGGATATTCGCACTTTCCCAAAATGTATTTCCGTCCAATCAAAATCTCTCGTGCTGATGTAGGTAAGAGAGACACCTTTACGGTTGCTGAATACGAGGAAATGGTGAAGTTCCTACGAACCTACAGCAGTAAGAAACACTGCCCAGATGATGAAGAGAGAACTGAACGACAGAAGGTAAGGGATTACATCCTTACTCTGTCCAACACCTTGATGCGAACTGGTGAGTTGCGACAACTGTGTTGGGGCGATGTGCTTGGATACGAAGACCGAATAGATGAGACGGGTAAAAAGGTTTGCGTAGTCAATCTTCGTATTCGTAAGGAGACATCAAAGGTTCGCAGACCACGAACTATCTGGGTTCGTGGTGGTGACTACATCAAACGACTGAAGACCTATGCTCCTTTCACAGAACCAACAGACCTTCTATTCACCAACAAGACGGGAACACATCAACTTGGAACCAGAGAACTCTACAAACACTGGGACAGGGTGATGAAAGGTATTGGTATAGAAGACCACAGTGAGAGGAAACTTTCTTACTACTCACTGCGTCACTTTGGAATAACGATGCGAATGAAGAGTGGTGTGCCGATTGCGGATGTTGCTTCGGTTGCGGGAACAAGTGTGTCTCACATTGAGACCCACTATCGTCATATAGATGATGAGGTGATGATAGACAGTGCCCTACGGAACTTCAGACCCGTGAAGGAAGGGGTTGATAGGGAAGGGTAGATTACCCTGCTATCAACCGATAGACGGATGCTTTCGTTGAACCAAAGTCCCTCCTATAAGTCATCTTCCTTTATGTATTTGGGTGCCAGTGAGTTGTATATCACTGAACAGGAATACGCTGTCGTTGGTATTTCGTCGTTTGCCCCAAATAGTTTTATTGTCATATTGGAACGAGGTTTTGAGAACGTGGTGGAACCCCCACCTGTCGTGGTGCAACTATAACCAAAACAGTTGGTTTGGTAGGTGTTGTTGGAGATTGTTTGCTTTTTCGTAGATTGCTCTTGTGAGATGGGGATGAAATGAGTAAATCCATTTTGGGTGCAAAGTTCCGCCGATTTGAGTAATGCGTGGTCTTTACTCCTTGATGCTGATGTATAACCGTTTCCCTTTGCTCTTATTTCATATACCGACTCATTCAACGGGGTCACGCTGACACCGCCCATAAATCCGTTTTCTTGGTAAGGCGTCGCACACGCTCCAAGGAATGCTAATGCACTTACGCATAAAAAGGTTTGCTTGGTCATTCCTTTCTCCACTTCTAAGTAGTCTGCAACTCTATACTTCCACTCCTGCCCCGCTATATCAACCGATAGACGGATGCTTTTGATAAACCATATTCCTTCATCAAGTCCTTTATCATCATCCCGTCTTCTCGTTTCTTACGCATCTCAGCGACTTGCTCATCATTCAGTTTCTTTGGTGCTCCAAACTTCACACCCCGACTGACTGCTGCTTGTCTTCCTTCCTCGCATCTCTCCTTGCGTAGTTCATTCTCGAACTGTGCCAACGCACCCAAGACACTGAACATCAACCGACCTTCTTTGGTTGTTGTGTCTATGTTCTGCTGAAGAACCTTGAACCCAACACCCCGTGATGTGAGGTCATCAACAATCTGGTGAAGGTGGGAAACTGACCGTGCGAGACGGTCAAGTTTGGTGATTACGAGAGTATCCCCCTCACGCACATAGGACAGACACTCTTGGAGTTTGGGTCGGTTCTGGGTTGTGCCAGAAACCTTCTCTGCGAAGACCTTATCAACACCGAACTCTTCCATCAGTTGCTGTTGAACCTCTAACGACTGACCAGTGCTTGAAACTCTAATGTATGCGACAACTGCCATTCTCATAAATCCTAAGATGTTTTGATAAAATTATTATAAGACACATTATGAGACACAACAAGGGTGTGTCTTACCTTTTATAGTTTTTGAGACACAGGACGAGACTTACTTTGATCGGTCTGCGTGGAACCCAGAACCGAACCTGCCTTCACAGACCTCTGAAAGGTGGTGAATGCCACCTGTGTATTGTCTGCGAAACGCACCAGAGTATTTTGCTTTAGTCCTGCCATAGGAGAGAGACCCACCCGCATCCACACGGTCACCTTTCTCATCAGGTGCCCGAATGTATCCTGCTGGGTCAGTGAAAATGTCTTTCGCACTCATCCCGTTCATAGAACATACGACTGCGTTGTATCGGTTCAGTAGTTGCGTATAACGACCCTTACCCTTTACCTCATACTTGTAGGGTTGATTGAGATGCTTACGAACCTCACGGTTGAGGTAGGTGTGTAGGTCATCCCAGTTGAACCGTTTATCCAGTTTCAAGTAGATGTGGTCATCATCGGTCTTTATGGACTTTGAGGTAATCAGTTCAGGTAGTGCTGCTTCAAAGAGTTGGTGATGTTCTTTCCACCAACGGTCAAAGGTCTGGGTCAAAACTAAATCCAAATCCCAATCCGCATAGAACTCCCTATCCACCTTGAGAAACTGGGTCTCCCGTGGAATATGGTAAGTGTCTCCACCACGCAATCCTTTAGTGTCGGTTCGTTTCGTGTAGGTGTTGGGTTTTACCACTACCTCAATCTGTTTCTCTTCGCACTCCAGTGCCAACTTGAGGAAACGAAACCACATCCTGTAATACTGAATGCCCTTCGGTAGTGCTCCTGCCGAACTCACACGGACACCGTAGGTGCTGTCTCTACCTGTCTCTGGTAAGTCCTTTTGGACAACACCCTTCTTCACGGGTTTGGAGAACTCCAAATCCACACCATTCTCCGCATAGAACTTGTGTGTATAGAGTTTCTCGTAGGTTGAGACTTCACTGATTGGACGCAGATTTTTCATTTCCAAAGGGTCGCATATTAGATTTCTCAAATATAGGGACATCGTAACCTTTTACCACTTTTGGGATAATAGATTCATTCCTTGGGGAGATGCCGACCCCACTTCCCAAGGGTTCTTTTAGGGGTCAAAACTCTCCAAGGAGGAGATTAGAAATGATGATGTTTAGTGCGAGACAACAACAGGAACTCAAGTATTACTTTGACAATGAGTGTGTGGAGTATGCGAGGGATGACCGGAAGTTCAGTGACCTTACACAAGGTGATTTAGAGGAACTCTGGGACTTCTTCCAAGAAGACTACCCAGACGGGATTGATGGAGAGGTCTAATGAAACTTGCTGAATACCAACATCTGTCGTGTCGCACGACACCCTGCGGAGACACTCAAACTTTTTTCTAAAAAAAGTATGTCTTGGGATGTCTCCACGCATAAATAACTTTTGATGGGAAGTCATAGACCAGACCACACGGTCAGGTCACTCGTGTCTTCTGCTGACCTTACAAACTGAATACTCACCTTACTCTGCGGAGTGGGTAAATGGATTACTACACCCTAATGAAACTGAATGAACTACCACAAGACTTCTGGTTAGACACTCGCACTGATGCGATAGAACGACAGAAGATTGAATACATCACCAGAGACTTTCGTAAGACTTTACGAGATACAGGTGTCTCATATGTCCTCTATGGATTGACCATAACTGCTGACGAGAAGTTCGTTAGGGATGCTGGTATTTGGTTGGACGATGATGCCCGTAATGAACTGATGGGAAACATCTACAACTCATTCATTCACAGGGTCAGTAGTGCCATAGAACCCAACTACAAACGCAACACTCACGCAGACAAAAGGTTTGTCTCGTGGGGTGCCATTGAACACATTTCAAGGAAACCTAAACTCGTCACAGTCAAAGACCCTGATGGTCGGGTGGTGTTTATCAAAGGAATCCGAAAACCACTACGCAAACTGATTTTTCCTCGTGTCTCACCACACATACACGCAACCATTGCTGTCCATCCTGCCTGGGAAGATAAGTTCTTATCTTGCTTTCAACGGAACTTTTGTAGAGACCACTTCTCCTTGTCCCAAGACTTCATCAACAAAGGTATGACCAGTTGGAAGAAACAGGTTGGGGATGAACGATTGGTAAAGGTTTGGAATGAATACAGGTGGAGTAGTTATTGCCTGAAACAAGTGCCACATCAGTCACAGGTTGATGACTACGAAAAGTCCAACACTGGTCTCTTCAGTCACAACGGAATGACCAAGAAACCGATTACAGAAACCGAAGAGGATTTACCAATGCGACTTACAAAGAACGCAGTGATTACAGACATAAACCAAAGTCATTCAGTAGATGCTGTCCGCATCTCAAAGGATGAACTACCTGCTGATAAGAGTAAGACAGTGAATGACTTGAAGAGAGAGATTGACCGCAGATTGCGACAGAACAAAGACCTAACCATCGTGATCGTGGAGTAGGTCACCCAACCAACAATAACAAGGAACCTAAATATGACTACTGATATGCGAGAGGTGTTTGACCATCAGGTTGATGCCTACAAACAACTTCGTAATGAACTGAATGCTGATGTTGAACTGAATGATCAGGAGAAGGACTGGATACTTTCCAACATCCAACAGTCCATTCAATACCAATCCCAGATGCTTGAACTGGAACTTTCATAGGAGAGAGAACTGTATGTCCCAGAGACAAAATCTTGTGCCATATACATTGAAACTGGAACAGGATATGTGGTCGCAGATAGACCGTAATAGATTATCTATGGTGGGTGTGCTTCACCCACAAGGTATTACCAAGGTCGATTACATACGTAATGCCCTTGATGCCTATAACCAGTACTTTGCTGAAGAGATCATCCCCAAGGTTGCTAATGCTACTAAGGAAATCGAAGAACCCTTACCAATCTATTTCTCTAATGGAGTAGATGTACCGTGGTAAAGACATTCGAAGAGTTGCGTAGTGGTGCCGATGAGGTGACCGACCAAGACGTTCTAACCGAACGCAACCTAATGCGTAGGGGTGCTTCATTGCTCTATGCGAGACAATCTAAATCTCACGGAGACGCCGCTACTCGTCATTTCAGTGCTTCGACTGATCACCTGAACCGTCCTGCGGATACGATGGAAGACCAACTACAGAACATCACCAATGCGCTCAAGGAGATGAACAAGGGTTTCGAGAGACTGCGTGATCAGTCTGGTTCCATTACTGCTCTCTGTCTGGTGAGTGCCTTGTTGGTTGAGAAGGGTGCTAAACGATAGGTGGTGCTATGACACCCTGTAGAACGTCCTGTAGTGCGTCCTACGGGGTTTCGCTAGACATACCAAGACCCATAGTAATACCCAGAAACAGAGTGTGTGATAGGGTTTCAGGGTGTATCAGGATTTAGAGGAAAAGTTTTCCTCGAACCCCAAGAGAGTAGTGACATCATAAGAAACTTGAGTGACACATATAGATCAAGAATGGAAAGATCGATGAAAGGTTGTATTTGTCATAAACAACATAAAAAAAAGTACCGCAAATACAATAGGTTATACTAACATTATGTACCTTTCATCAGTGTTGTTAGTGAGTGGGAATAACCTCTCTGGTAAATGTCGTTTCAAATCAAGGACTTACACAAACACCTTTGATGAAAGGTCGATGAAAGTCTGAAAATAAGTCCTTGAAATAACTATAAAATCATCTATGGTCAAAAAGAATAGTGGAAAGATTTTGAGATCATCCTCTTTCATAGACTTCATAGGTGGTGGATTTGGTTTCCAAAAAGAACAAGAACCCGTCTCAACGCATCACGTACAGTGAGGACGTGATGAATGGTCGTGCTCTTCTTTACCTCAAAGAAGACTTCTCTCCCTACTACTACTTGAGGATGTGGGTTCCATCTGAAGGACAACACGTCAAGAAGTCACTCAAGACAAAGGACTTAGACCTCGCACGACAAAGTGCGGAACAAGAGGTTCTGGATATACTCCAAGACATCCGAAGTGGTAAACAGGTCTTCGGTATTACGTTGGGTCAGTTGGTTGAGAAGTATCTTGCTAAACGTGCCGAAGATGTTGCCCTCAACGAGAAGACAAAGGGTCAGGAAGGGATCACTGCCGAGAGACTTGGGACGATTAGGTCTCAACTAAATGCTCTACTGCGGTTGAAGAGTAGTCTAACGAAGTTGAGTGAGTTTGATGCCTATTCACTTTTCGAGTATCGACAAATGCGGTTCAAACAGAACCCAGACATCTCGTTGGTGACTATACGCAATGAGATCGCCACCATCGGTGCGATGTTCAAGTTTGCCTATCCCAAATACACGAACATCCCCAAGATGGAGTTTCGTGAGATCAAGATCACTGCTCAGATGAAGAAAGAGATGCGTCGAGATACATTCTCTCTTGAGGAGATGCGTCGTATCACACGCTACTTCCGTACTTGGGTGTCCAAGAAGGAATGTCCTGACCCAGTAGAACGGGTCAATCGTCAGTTCCTTCGGGATTACTTTTTGATCCTTACCAACACCTGTCTGCGGACAGGAGAACTGAAACAACTCCGTTGGAGTGACGTAAAAAAGTTAGAACCTGCCACGAACGAGGGTGGTCTCGATGTACAACTCATAACGCTGGTCGTTCGTCCTGAGACCACTAAGACAAGGAACGAAAGAACAGTTGTGAGTAGGGGGGGTGAGTACTTCAAACGGGTAAGGACGTACTCTAAGTTTCTGGAACAGGACGATTATATCTTCCCAAACTCCAAGGGGACGAACCCTATCGATGAACGGATGATGTATGCCCTCTGGGATGACCTAATGGTCAAGACTGGATTTCCCAACCATAGAGAGAGGAAACTATCGTTCTACTCTTTGCGTCACTATGCGATCACTGACCGATTGAGAGACCTCTCCATCTGGGAAGTATCCAAACTTGCTGGAACGGGTGTCCAATACATTCAAGACCACTATGGTCACTTCCTTGAGGAAGACGCAAAGATTGCCGCTCTAAAGTACTCTAGAAGACCGTCGGTCTCTGTGCCCGATGGGGTTCAATGGGATTGAGTGAGAGGTTGGTATGATAGGTTAGAGTAATCCAACCACCTTCACCTTTGCCTCACTATCACCCTCAATATATCTCTGTGTGGTTTGTAGTGAGGAATGCCCTGCGAGGTATTGAATATCACGCAGACTGCCACCAACCGAACTAATCTTCTTTGCTGTGTTTGTGATGAAGGTTCTTCTGCCAGAGTGCGAGGAACAACCCACCAATCCTAACTCCGCATACCACCGTGAAAAGGTATTCACTATCACTTGTGCTGAAGTTGATGCTGACCGTTCGGTTCGCACCACTGCGTCCTCATACTTGAACGATTTGCGGAGTTGCGATTGTACAAGGAGTTCGACCAATGCGATCTTCAACTGTTGGTTGGTAGGGATTACACGACCACCCTTACTGCCTTTCGATGCGTTGTTAGTAAGATTTATGAAATCACTTACTTCACCGTTCGCATCCACGACCATCTCCCAAGTCAGGGAACTGATTTCCTTTGCTCTCATTCCTGCTTTGACCGACAACAGAAAGATTACGGTGTCTCTCACAGGGTTTCGTTTTTCACCAATGTGGTGAAGAACTGCTCTCTCCTGTGCGGGGGTTAGGGTCTTGCTCTGTCGTTGTAATGCCATCTGCTACTCGTTATAAAATAATGTATTCTACGTATAGTATAACGAGTATATCCATTGGTCAAGAAGTTTATTGAAAAAAGTGCTGTGAAATCAGTTGGTTAGATGAACTGATTATGAAAGATAGATTATCTAATCAGTTGTATTTGCGTGGAACCCAGAACCGAACCTGCCTTCACAGACTTCCAAGAGGTGGTGGATGCCACCTGTGTATTGTCTGCGAAACGCACCAGAGTACTTTGCTTTAGTCCTGCCATAGGAGAGAGACCCACCAGCATCAACACGGTCACCTTTCTCATCCGGTGCTCTAATGTACCCTGCTGGGTCAGTGAAAATATCTTTCGCACTCATCCCGTTCATCGAACACACGACTGCGTTGTATCGGTTCAATAGTTGCGTATAACGACCCTTACCACGCACCTGATACTTGAAGGGTTGGTTGAGGTGCATACGCACCTCTCTATTGAGGTAGGTGTGTAAGTCATCCCAGTTGAAACGTTTATCCAGTTTCAAGTAGATGTGGTCATCATCAGTCCGTATGGACTTTGATGTAATCAGTTCAGGTAGTGATGCTTCAAAGAGTTGGTGGTGCGCCTTCCACCACTGACGAAAGGTCTGGGTCAAGACTAAATCCAAATCCCAATCCGCATAGAAGTCTCTATCCACTGACAGGAACTTGGTTTCACGTGGAATATGGTACGTGTCGCCACCACGCAAACCTTTAGTATCAGTGCGTTTAGTATAGGTGTTGGGTTTCACCACTACCTCAATCTGTTTCTCTTCGCACTCCAGTGCCAACTTGAGGAATGAAAACCACATCCTGTAATACTGAATGCCCTTCGGTAGTGCTCCTGCCGAACCCACACGCACACTGTAGGTACTGTCCCTGCCTGTCTCTGGTAAGTCCTTACGAGGAGTACCTTTCTTGACTGGTTTGGAGTACTCCAACTCCACGCCATTCTCCGCATAGAACTTGTGTGTATAGAGTTTCTCGTATGTTGAGACTTCACTGATTGGACGCAGGTTTATCATAGTTCAAGGGTCGCATATTAGAAGACCTATTATCAGTGACATCGTAACCCTTTGCCACCCTTGAGATAATACGCTTGAAGGGTGGGAGACAGGTTCTCGCCCCAGAACTTGAAAGGAGTTGAGAGTGTTGCCTAAACCTATCCTGTCGTGTCACACGACACCTTGTGGAGACGCTCAAACTTTTTTCTAAAAAATGTATGTCTTGGGATGTCTCCACGCATAAATAACTTTTGAAGGGAAGTCATAGACCAGACCACACGGTTAGGTCACTCGTGCCTTCTGCTGACCTTACAAACTGAATACTCACCTTACTCTGCGGAGTGGGTAAATGGACTGGTACACCCTAATGAAACTGAACGAACTACCACAAGACTTCTGGTTAGACACTCGCACTAATGCGATGGAGAGAGAGAAGGTTGAATACACCACCAGAGACTTTCACAAGACTTTGCGAGATACAGGTGTCTCATATTGTCTCTATGGATTGACCATAACTGCTGATGAGAAGGTCGTTAGGGATGCTGGTATTTGGTGGAACGATGATGCCCGTAATGAACTGATGGGAAACATCTACAACTCATTCGTCCATAGGGTCAGTAGTACCATAGAACCGAACTACAAACGCAACACTCACGCAGATAAAAGGTTTGTCTCGTGGGGTGCTATTGAACACATTTCAAGGAAACTGAAACCCGTTGTAGTCAAAGACCCTAATGGTCGGGTGGTCTTTATCAAAGGAACCCGCAAACCACTACGGAAACTGATTTATCCTCGTGTCTCACCACACATACACGCAACCATTGCTGTCCATCCTGCTTGGGAAGATAAGTTCTTATCTTGCTTTCAACGGAACCTGTGTAGAGACCACTTCTCCTTGTCCCAAGACTTCATCAACAAAGGTATGACCAGTTGGAAGAAACAGGTTGGGGATGAACGATTGGTAAAGATTTGGAATGAATACAGGTGGAGTAGTTATTGCCTGAAACAAGTACCACACCACTCACAGAGAGAAGAGTATGAGAAGTCCAACTTTGGTCTCTTACATCACAACGGACTGACCAGAAGAAAGACCCAACCCACACAATAACAAGGAACCTAAATATGACTACTGATATGCGAGAAGTATTTGACCATCAGGTTGATACCTACAAACAACTTCGTAATGAACTGAATGCTGATGTTGAACTAAATGACCAAGAGAAGGACTGGATACTTTCCAACATCCAACAGTCCATTCAATACCAATCCCAGATGCTTGAACTGGAACTTTCATAGGAGAGAGAACTGTATGTCCCAGAGACAAAATCTTGTGCCATATACATTG
>Ga0222718_10004603_pt1 | contig 11396 bp, 16 predicted proteins | sample C33_27DmetaG_FD_165045 | JGI IMG/M metagenome (GOLD analysis project Ga0222718, IMG submission 165045) | Estuarine water microbial communities from San Francisco Bay, California, United States - C33_27D | ecosystem: Environmental > Aquatic > Marine > Unclassified | place: USA: California... | reverse complement strand
CTCAGACGCAAATTTAACTTGTCCATAAGTATAAATTACATCTTTGTAAGGTCCATCCTCTACAATCTTAATGCAGCTAAAATCATCTACATCTCTTTGGGCAAAAATGTATTTCTTTTTATTCTGCACCATAGAGGAATTCTTTTTTGGCTGCCTCGTCAATTTGAGCGAGAATATCTTTAGTAAAGAATTTATCAGGTTCATTATTGATAGTTTTAGCATATTGTTTTGATCCATCTGGTAATTCTATTCTAGTAGAAACAGATTTAAATATGTTATGTTTAATAGCAAGGTCTAATAGTCCATAATACTTATCAAGGCCATCTTTATATGTTAATCTAACATCAATTAAAGCATTTTCTTTTGTCAACCTTGACTTATAGTTTTTACAATGAATTATATTACCAATAACTTCTTTTCCGTCTTTTTCTTTTCTTTTAGAAAGGTATACAATGTTACTTGCAGCGTATTTTAATCCACTACCACCACCCATCTCCTTTTGAGGAAACATTGAGCCGATAACATCATATGTATGATTAGTCATAATCATTGGCACTTTTGCCTTACCAAGTTTTAAAGTTAATACTCTAAATGCGGCCTTAACAATTTGACTTCTTGTCATATCTCTTGTTTCTTTGCCTTCAGCAGTATCTTCCATTTCTTTTGTAGTAGATAGCATTCCTAAACTATCTAAAACAAACATAATAGGTTTTCTACTTTTCTCGTCTTGTTCTAGGTATTTGTCAATAACTTTAATTGATTGATGTCTAAATTCTTGTACTGTGGCAACTGGTACTATGACCATTCTTTTACTGTCAATACCACGACTTTCAACTAAATCTTTTGTTAACGCACTTTCTGATTCAAAGTAAATCACACCTGCGTCTTTGTTCTTATCTAAAAATGCTTTTACAATGCCTAATGCAAAGAAAGTTTTACCTGTTGCAGCTTCACCTGCAATTGCTGTTATTTTGTTTGATGGCATACCACCAAAGATTGAACCAGACAGTAAAGCATTAAATGCTAAAGAACCTGTGTCTATAAAACTATCTACATCACCTGCTTCTACACCCTCACTTACTAGGGTTGCATATTCATTACCTGTTTCTTTGATTATGTCTTTTAAAAAGTCACTCATACATTATCTCCTTATTATGTGTCTATTATATCAAAATTGTTTTATTTTGTCAAGCGTCTTTGTATTTGTTTCTATTACCATATTTAGATTAAACCTAACATTATCATCTGTAGGTCCAATACCTTGATGAAGAATATTGCTATTAAAGACTTTTGCTTGTGATTCTTTATCTCTGTAAAAAATATTATCAATTTTTGTTCCGCCATCGGTATTGTGAAGATTGTATATAATAGAAATATGATTGTTTTTGTCTTCGTCTATATGAATAAAAGAATTTTGATTTTTATAGTACATATTCCACATAACTCTTTTTAATTTTCCTATTAAACCAATTTTATTAAATATGTGGTCACTTATTACTTTTGCTACATGATTTAATTGTTTTTCATTTTTATTAATACTATCATAACTAAATCCTAGACTTGTCTTATCAATCATTAGTACATCAAAAGGTTTTTTGTATTCTCTGGCTATATTCCAAGATATGTTGTTACATAGATGTGAAATGATTTTATTATTTAAATCTTTAGGTAGTATATTGTCAAATAACTTTACATTACTATTCATCATGTACCACTTTATCAGATTTGTTTTCCCATTCAAATCTATATTTTTCGTTTTTTGGTATCCATTCTTTTGAGGGTTTTTCATAGTCACTACTTTTTATTTTATCCCATATGTTATAAAACATATTGGTTGTATCTACTTCACCATATTGAGAAAATACAGTTTTTTGTACATTTTTTAATCTATGTCTTAAAAGTTCTCTATTATATTCTAATAGTCTTTGATAATCCCAATACTCTTTTAATTCTTTATATGATTTTTTTGATATGGCCATATTCATATTTATTTATTAAAAGGACACTTTTTTGCTTGTGCTTGACTCAACTTATAACCACCTTTAAATTTTGTATTTGCTTTCATAAAGGACTCTTCCCTCCAAGATAGAGTTTCTGGTGTTGGCCCTTGAATGACATAATCATATTTTTTTCTTTCAAAGGGTACATATAGTGCTAATGGTGTACCTCTTTTTATTACAAATTCACCATATCTTTTCATCATCATTTGTTGATTAATTTCATGGTGTACATCTGTCCAAATAGTACCAGGTAAAACCTCAAAGATAGGATTAAAATCATAATACATTGGAAGTTGCCACATAGACCATCCTTTTGGTGTTTTAACATGCCAAGGGCATAAAGCCTTTAACACCATAGATGTGTTATCTTTAACATGTTTCGGTATCCAATCTCTAAATTGTTTATCTGGATGAACATCAAAATTAAATGTTTTGATTGGTGTTTCCCATTCAAATTTTTCATTATCTATTCTAAGTTTCAAATCACACCATAAAGGCACAACAAAGCCATTTGAAAGAAATTCAGGCATTGATGGACAATTTTTTATTGAACCTTTGTTTTTAACTCGATTATCAAGCATTCTATCAACTCTTTTCCACCAATCTGGGATAACCTCTTTTGCTGGAACAATAGGTACTACCTTTTCAAGTCCTTCTATCATAGACCACCAAGTTATTTTAGGCTTCTCTCTTTTCTTCCAAAATGTGAATAGTTTATCTATCATAGTTATTTTTTAAGTTCCTCTATGTTACAAGCAACAACATATCTTTCACCCTCAAATGATTTAGGTCTTACTGAATGTTTTACATATCCTGGAAAGAACATTAGTAAACCTGGTTCAAATGTTCTTTCTCCACCTTGTTCTCCCATTTCAGGAAAAAATAATCCTGGTGAATCTTTTGAACCTTTTACAAAGTAAACTACTGACCATGCACTTGGCCAATGATGATGTTCTTCAGCATATTCTTCGCTTTTATACTTCAATCCCCACATATCAATAATGCTAGGTTTAAAACCCGATAACTCATACTTTGTCTTTGTTATTTCTGGTATAGTTTCGATTATAATGTTTGCTAATTTGTTAAAACCTGTATGATTCCACATTTGCCATTCTGTCATTTGAGCTTTAACTCTAGTAGATTTATTCTGTTTATCTTTTTGCTTATCTATCATTTTAATAATCTGTTCATCCATTTCAGAGTCATTAATTTTTTTTTCAAAAATTGTTAAGTGTGAATTATATGGTAAATCTTTTCTTTTTATTTCTATCATTTAAAATAACGTTGCCCTTCTACTGTGTCTAAAGTAATCTATTTTTTCTTTTGCAAAACACCACACATTTTCAATATATATTCGATTCATAAACTCAAATCTTTCTTCTTCACTTTCAAATAGTTTATCTGATTTAGGTCGTTGCATTATTCTCATACCAATTTGACCTACAAAGTGATCTTTTAAACTATCAACAAGTTCATCACTACTATAATACCTTTTGTTTTTTATATTAGGATCCATAATATTAATAAACATGTGCTTTGATCTTTCAAAAGCCTTTTGAGATACAGGTAAGTAAAAGTCATCACGCCATTTAGAATACTCATCAAATTTAAACCATGATTGATTTTCTTGTTTTTCACCACCCTCATTATATCTTTCTGTAGAAAAGTATGGTGGACTTGTAAATGTACAATCTATATTTTCTATTTGATCCCAAGGTAAGTCTTCAGCACCACAGTTATAAATTGTAACCTTTTTAGGTTTAGATAGGAAACTATTATATGTTTCTACTTGTTTTAAATATTGTTTGTAAGTGTTAGGATTGGGATCACAACCAATATATTCTTCAGCATCACTAGCAAAGAAACCTGCAAGTCTATCGCCCCAACCACATGATGTGTCCAATACTCTTTTAGCATTAGTCATTTGATATATTGTTTTTGCAACATTCGGTTTAAATTGTGTTGCAATATATGTACCTAATCTAAAGGCAGATAGATAACTCTTATCATCTAATCTACCACCTCTTAATTCTTCTTTACCATCAACTTGTACTGGTTTCATACCATTAATTCCACGCCAGATAGGACCAAGACATCGCCATATATCTTTTGCTGTACCATTTTGCCACACATCTAATGGTGCTTTAAAGCCAAAGCTACTACAATTCAATCTTAAACGTTGATGAAAATGATTTGACACATCATTGTAAATAGATGGTGCATCTATAATGCCTAGACCATATTCTTTAAAATTATATTTGTAATCATTATATTTTTCTTTGACATTTTTTTCTAACTGTTCTAATGGTTTTGCATATTGCCACACATCTTGTTTTTGTAGACCTTTAAATGCTTGTCGCATTGCCTCATAAGATATTTCTTTTAAAGGAAACTCTGGTCTATGTTTAGCAATATAATCTGCTAAATCCAATCTAAATTGTTCTTTACCTATATCATTTGTAATACGCTCAAATGTTTGTTGATCCATTATAGGTAACTGACCATTATATTTGTTTAAATAATCACTCATGTTAAAATTTTAAAGATTCATATTTATCCGAATAAAAATTACAACTCATTGACATTCTTTCTACATTTGATTTAAATGGATAAACTGCATGTTTTAATCTTGCTGGAAAAAAATATATGTCTTTTTCTTTTGGTTCTATAACTAATCCAGTTCTACAAAAATCAATATCTTCACCATATAAAAATTGTAGTCTACCTGCCGAAGGCATGTTGCTTTTGTTTGAAGAGTCTGACTTTTTATTTTCCTGTTCTATTTCTTTTGGAATTTTAATAAATGCAACGCATGATAAATGTGATTTGTGAATATGATTAGGATTCCATTCGCCACTTTTCATTATATTTACCCACGGAGGTCCTTGTACTCTTATATCTTGTAATGATACGTTAACATTATCGTTTTGGTTATGAGCTTCACCACCTCTATCAAAATAGTATTTTGCCATCCAAATTAACTCCTGCAAGACTTTTTTATAATCATCTGTAGAGAGAATTTTATCTACAGCATATTCTTCTTTTATGTTTCCTGCAAGTTTATTTCGCCAATCATATTCTTTTCTTAATTTTTTGTTTTTACGAATTTTATTAGTTGCATCTAATAAAGTTTCATACATTTCATTAGAAATTGTTGTTTTAACAATATATGGACCAAACGGTTTAAACCAATTAAATAATCTTTTTTCTAAACTCATTTTCTATTCCTTACCTTTAACAATATAATTTACATAAGTTCTAAACACAGGTGTTTTTGTTGACATTCCGCCATGTAGTAGGTGTGATGGATATATTACTGCTCTATTAGAAACATAATCAACTTTTTCATTATCAACTATTGTTTGTCCGCCCCAACTTTTTTCCCAATCAGGCGTTAAATAGTATAGAACGGAGTAGGTATCTTTGTCTTGTTCATCTGTATGTAAAATATCTTTTTGAGGGCCGACTTTACCTCCGATATGTATTCTTTTTACGTTTGATGATATAAAATTAGCCCTATTAGCAATAAAACAATATGCCATAGTACATAAGGCTTGTGCTGATGTTTCTGAATTTATATTACTATAACTATCATATAAAACTCTTCCAGCAATTCTATAATTCTTTTCATCTGACCACATATCTAAATTCCAAATAGGTTGTCTTGTTAGAAATCCATGTAGAAATCTAAAAGCACTATCAGGTAATACATTATCTATAATTGTAACTTTACTCATTGTTCCATTTCACTAATAACCACATTATAAAAGCATAGATCATTATAACATATAATAGAGAAAGAGTCAAGAGCATAATTAAAACTTATCTGTTTGATTTCCCCAACAATCCCAACCTTTTCTTTTAGTTCTAGCAAACAATTCTATATAGGGTCCGTCTAATAAGTTCTCTATATGATTATACATTATGTCTGGTTTTCTGCTATGTTCTCTACGCTGTTCTACTACTAGTTGAGGTACTGATTTACTGATTCGTTTTGGTTTACCTTTAGTTGCAAGTAAACACATTTCAGGATTACCTCTTGTCCAGTATCCTAGACCTGTAAAGAATCCTAATTTTTTTCTATTAGTTTTTGCCCAGGTAAATCCTACTGTCTTGTATTTGAATCCCCAAGCGTCTATTACTTTAAATGCCTTATCTAACAATGGATCAATAACCCACATTAATAAAACTGAATTATCGTTAGCAATATTGTTTACAGGTAGATTACAAATGTCTTTAAAGTTCATTGTAGAATAATGATTCTCTGGACTTCTATCCTTACCTTTATCAGAATAAGTTTTAAAAGACCAAGGTGGGTCTGCGTATATTACGCTATATTTTTTATCAATGTCCATAATAATAATATCAAAATTAAAAATGCCTCTGTTCGTATTCTTGTTAATGCAATTCTTTGACCCCATTGAAAAAAAACAAAAACTGAAAGGTATAAAAGTATTAGGTTGTTTATCATTTCTCTATAGTTTGTTAATTGTATCATTAATTTTAGCATAATTTGTATCTAAAAAATTTAAATTAAACGATATAACTGTTTTTCTGTTTTCTGTTTCAATAATATCTGATCTGTGGTTTAAATATGCAGGAAATGTTATAACATCTCCTTCCTTTGCATCAACTTTTATTATTTCTCCATTTGAATTGTAAATTTGTGTTTTATATTTTACATCTGGAAGTTCTAAAAAGAAAACATTTGTAAAGTGACAGTTGGGATGCACATGCCAATTATGAAAATTGTTTTTATAATATTGTTGATACCAACCAGCTGTTATTTCATATCTAGTCATACCCATATAATGCGTTATATTATCAAGTAAGCCTCTGATATGTTTATAAAAGTAATCTAAATATTCTCGTTTATAATCTTTAGGTAGTTCCCAATCTGTGTTATTTATGTTTTCCCACTCGGTACTCATTTTTGTCGAAGGTATTTTAGATATTAAGTCTAATATTATCTTTTTGTGAACACTAAAATTAGGGAACTGTTGTACAAACAAACTAGATTTATGATTTATAATTTTCATTGAAAGAAATCCTCTAGTGATGCTTCTTTTTCAAGTTTCCAACCAATAGAGTCAAGTATAAACCTTAATGGATCAGTAAATGTTTTTTGAAATTGCATATCATAATCAACATACTTGTGTAATTCAAATTCTTGTGGTATTTTTGTAGCAAAAGAAATAACTGTATCTTTAACTGTATTTGGCATTTTTAACATTAGAAATTTAATTTTATCGCCATTTCTTATTAAAGGATATTTTCTTTCGAGCTTGTATTTATGTATATTGTGATTGTAAATCAAAGCGCCTTTTACATGAATAGGTGTACCTTTGTTATAAATTTGTGATGAGTTTATATATCTATCTAAATTATTACAAGACCTAGGAAAAGCAACTTCTTCGGATGATAATGTGTTAAATGTAGATTTAAATTCATTTACAAACTTAATTAGGTCTTCTTCATTTTTATTCATTATAACACGAATAGCGTCTTTAATTTTACCTCTACATACTTCAGGTGTAGATGATTTAACTGCTTCAACACCCATAATTTTTAGTTTAGGTATGTCAAATCTAATACCTTCTTCATCAAATACATTCATCATATATCTTTTTTTAGCAACCCATATACCCTTGTTAGCAATTGCTTCTCGTTTCATAATCATTTTCTGTTGATAAGCATTTACATATTTTGCAAGATTGCCAAAACTATCATCAATAACTTTCTGTATTTTTTCTTCAGATGCTTTGTTTATGAAATCTGTAATCTGTTGTGGCGTTTTATCCTTACAAACCTTTTCAACAAGTTTATCTAATTTTAGATAGATAGAATCTGTATCAGACGCAACAACATAATTTACATTGTTTGTATTTAAAATATTATTCATAAATCTATTTACATCACGCTCTACCCAACGAATAGATAACTGACCACCTAGTGTGATTGCTTCTGCCTGTTTTACATCAAAGTATCTAAAGTATTGATTGCCGATTGCACCATAAGCGGAGTTAAGCGAAATCTTTTTAGCCATCTGTATATTGTGACATCTACTAATTTCATTTTTATAGATAGGGTCTTTTGTCTTTTGATATTCTTTTTTTGCCTCTATAGACTTCTTCTTAAATATAACCCTTTCGTTATACATCTTCTCCATTAGTTCAGGTAAGAAACCTTGTTTATCTCTTTTAAACATAGCGCCGTTTGGTGCAATAGTAACATCACGTTCTTTTGCCCATTTGAGATTTAATTTTTCTTCTAAAAAGTTTTCTACACCAACTGCCTTTGGTTCAACACCAACAAATGTTTCAGGACTTATATTGTATTGCATAATCAAATGTGGATAAAGTGAGTTTAAATCAAACGATACAATCCATTTATGTAAACCTAGTTGTGGGTCTTTTACATATGCACCTTCATATTGGGAATCTTTTATTTGTTCTTCTCTAGGTGGTATAATAATATTTTTTTTTAATAGATGATTATAAATTAATGTGTCCCAACATCTTACTTGCGAATATACATCTGTGTAATTTACTTTGTAATCATAGGCCATTGTTAAACAAAGTTCAATTAACTTCATTTTATCTTCAAGTCTATCAACCAACTCAACATCTTGTATATTGTATTCAACAAATTTTTGATAGTCTTTTGTATAAAAATCTTTAAATGTTTCATATGGATTATCTAATTTTTGCTCACCCAATTCTACTTTAGCAATATAATTTAGTTTGTAACTTTCTTGTCTGACATATGTAAATTTTTTATATAAGTCAAAATAATCTAATACAGAAACACCTAGTATATTCCATATCTGTTTGTTTTGATTACCAACTTGTATTCTATCAGCATTAACATAATTCCACGGTGACATTTTATTAATTGTATCATTATCAAACAAAAATCTCATTCGATTCATAAGATAAGGCATATCAAAAAATTTTACATTCCAACCTGTTACAATATCAGGATGATTTTTGCACCAAAATTTAAGAAACTCTAGTAATAAATGTTTTTCGTTTTGACATTTTATATAAGACGAATTTGCTTTTTTAGAAATAAAATCACCAGTACCCCATGTTAATATCTGTTTGTTGGTATGATTTTTTACAGTAATACAGATAATCGTTTCTTTTGCAGTATCAGGATCAGGAAAGCCGTTCTCACACTCGGTTTCTATATCAAGTGTGAATATCTTAATATAGTTTTTATTCCATCGCACATCATCTTTATATTCGTCAGCAATATATTGATAGTTATAACGATTCATACCGAAGACTTTATATTCAGGCAGGCCATTATATTCATTATAAAAGTTTTTAGCCTTTACAATAGAATCAAATCTTTTAGATTTTAAATTTATACCATCTAGTGTTTTAAATTGAGATTGTTCTTTTGTAGGTAGATATAGTTTGGGACTATAGTTAATACGACTTAAATACGATTGACCATTATTGACACCTCTTATAAGAAGTTTACCTCTATGCTCTACAACGTTTGTATAAAAACTACTTGCTAAATTCATATAATATTATAACACAAAGACTTAAAAAAGTCAAGTTATTTAGGAATATGTACAATTAAACCGTCAAGGCTCTTATCTAATACTATTTGACAACTTAATCTACTGCCTTTTTTAGATAATGGTTCGTAATCTAATAAATCTTGTTCAATTGAATTATCTTTAGGTGCAGGTACCTTTTTTAACCACTTATCATCTACAATAACATGACAAGTAGCACAAGCACAAGAACCATTACATTCAGCATCAATGGTTTCAATATAATTATTTTCTGAAAAGTATCTTGCAGCCTCCATTACAGTTTGATATTCAGGACATTCAACCGTTTCAATGCTGCCATCTCTTAACTTAAAATGCACTTTTACATTTTTCATAAATTAATTATTCCATCGTATGCGATTGATATTCTATCATTACTACCACCTGTAACATAATGTTGTAATTGGGAATTAAATATAACTAAATCTCCAGTTTTTGTAGGATGTGTATAGTATTCTCTAGTATATTCATTCCATTTACCAACCATATCACTTGCTAGATGTACCATCAAGGGTGTCATTGGATTCATTAATACTAGTTGACCATTGCTAGCACTAGGATAATAAACAGCCGATATAGATGAGGCCTTGTGTTGATGAGGTGTAACAATGTATTTGTCGCTACCTATATTTGTCCACGCTCTTATTAATTCTATATTACAAGTTTTTTTACAATATTCATTAATATATTCCTTCATCTTTAACCACACAATACTATTTAAATCTTTAAATAAAGGATTAGAAATTATATCTTTAATTTCTTTTATTTGATTTACTTTAGTATTTTTTTTCGCATAATCTATCAATTTTAAATTATCAATATCTTTGATTTTAAAAATACCGATACTGGTAGAAAATAAAGGTTTGATGTCACTCATTAAGCTGTAATGATAGATTTTTTAGGTGTAACTATTGAACTTGTATTTTTTTCATATGCGTCAAGCAAAGATTGATCTGGTGTAGACTCTGTTATAACATTCGCTTGTTTGATTTTAATTACTTCATCTTTTGTGTATGGGATGTAAGCATGAAAACCAATTTGCATTGCTTGTCCTGGTTGACCTTGCATTGGAATTAATACAAAAGGTTTTTTAAGTGCTTGATATGTTTCTGTTGTTTCTTCTTTAACTGGTTTACCAATCACGTCCTCACCTGTGGTAAGTCTATATAATCTAATCATAATATGCTCCTATTCAGTTTTAGTTTCTTCAGTATTTATTTTTTTGCCTATATTATATTTTGCTTGTAAATTCCATTCGTTCTTTTCTTTAAAAGCAATTATCTTAATTTGTGATAATGGTGCTTTGTTTTCAGCCGCAGTTGGATTTACAATTGTTAATAAATTCCAATCTTGTAATAAGATTGATATTGTATTTCTTCTTTGTACATCATTTTCTACTAAAGTGGCCTTCTTGCCATCTAAAGCAAATAGTTCCTTAAAATGTACTATGTAATATTTTCCTTGTTTATGTAGTATGTGACAAGATTGAAATAGTGTTTTATCTTTTCTACTTGCAACACCTATTCGGGATAAAGTTTCCCTAATCTTTAAAAAATCATCTGGTTGTTTTAGAGTGACCTCTAACATCTGTTCAGGTGACCAATTAAAACTTTCTTCACTCATTTTGTTCTCCCACCTTTATTCAATTTCTCTTTGATAAAGTTTAATTGTTTTGTGTCAAGTATGTCTAAGGCTGATTTTGCTTTTGCGTTGCTATAACCATAATATTGTTTTACATACTCTAAATTTTTCGATTTAGCAGTGGATACCCACTTGCCACCAAATCGTTTTCTTTTTCTTATACTATTTAGTAGAAAATGAAA
>Ga0222718_10004599_pt1 | contig 11405 bp, 23 predicted proteins | sample C33_27DmetaG_FD_165045 | JGI IMG/M metagenome (GOLD analysis project Ga0222718, IMG submission 165045) | Estuarine water microbial communities from San Francisco Bay, California, United States - C33_27D | ecosystem: Environmental > Aquatic > Marine > Unclassified | place: USA: California... | reverse complement strand
TGCCGTTGGTAGTAACGGTACTAGTCGTTTCAACTTTCTGTTCGATAAGATTTGGATTGACAGCTTCCTCTTGAGCGAATACTGCAGTACCAAAAGAAAAGAACAGAATGAAAACAACAACACCAAACAGAAGACGGAATAATGGTTTATCTAATTTGTCCATTGACATATCCTTTATATAAAGTGAGCCCAGCGCAATCATTCATTGCACTATTATATTAGATCAGTCAAAGACAAATTGTTAAAGCAGAATATAATCAAAAGATTATACTTACGTGTTTATTTATAATAGTCCGGTGCCTCTGAGCTCCCATTCTAAGTTAACTTCAACTACACAAGGGACCATTGGCACTTCGCCACCGAGAGTAATCTGACACTCGTCGATGTCTGGATTACCAAATCCTTCCAAGTCCTCAATGGACACAGAAACACTTGGCACTTGATTGAATGTAGAGCAGCTTGTCAAACTTAACCATAGCAAAGCAGCTATGGTTGTTCTCATAGTTCGACAACGCCCTCCTTGATTAGCTTTTCGCGATTAGCAAGATGTTGTTGTTGGATCTCTTCTTTGCTTCCGCCAGAGTATGGAACTGCGTATCCATCGCGAACCATTATCTCACCGAGAAACATCCAGCTATCAGTTTTGGAATCGTATACTTTAAACTTGCCAAGGATACGACCAAACTTTCCTTTGGACTCGTCACCACGCTTTTCAGTGACCAAAGTTTGCGCAGATCCTTTCTTTAGGATATCCTGTACAAACTTTTTACTGGCTAGACCAAACTTCTTTTCTACTTTGTCTCGAGTTCGAGATTCAGGAGTGTCAATACCATGAACGCGTACACGTTCTCCTTGAACCCAAATTCCAAATCCTAGATCAATGTCTACATCGACAGTGTCACCGTCGATCACCTTTACTATCTTGCACCTGTACTCGTACATCTTTATTCTTATCCTTATTGAAAATACGATCCCAATTAGATTCGTAAGTTTTACGATCTACTTCAACGGGTCTTGGTTTACTTCCTTTGCCGGCCACAATTTACTCCTTTACAAATAATGGAAGTAGCTACTTATGATGTATTTAGTACTGTCAATTGGTTTATTACCTCTATGTTTAAACATCCACATGGGAGGAAACACAAGCACGGTACCGCGCTTTCTTTTGACAGTATGAAATATTTCACCGCTCATATCTATGAAATCCGTATCTCCACCTTCACCTTCATTTAAATATATGAGAAAGGCTAAAAATCTTCGTGCGCTAGAGTAGTCGGTAATATCTACATGGGTATCAAAATGTCCTTGATTACTATGATACCTCTTCATTCTAAATTGTTCGATACCAAATTTTGTTGGGATTGCGAAGTCTAGATTCAACTGATATCGATATGATGATGCGCAGGATTGAATTAATCCTTGCAACTCCTGTACAATAGGCCACTCTTCACGCACTAGGTTTACTTCATCAAACAACATAGGTGATTGATTGCGAATTGTTTTATTACTATGAGATTCAAATTTATCTATTAACTGATCACACACATCACCATCTACAATGTTGTCATAGGTTTGAATAAAGTTCTTAAGTTCTGAAAAATTCATAATGATTTAATATCTACAATAAAGGTTAAACGATACCCAGATTCAATAAGAGGAGGGGTATGCACTATACCCTTTCGAAAAAAAGTCATTGTATTAGTCAAACCACCTATCTCCACTAGTTGATCATTTTCGGCAACAAATGTTCCTTTATTATCCTCATTATACATATAAAAAACTACAGTATCATTTGTGTGTTTATGCAAGTAATCCGCTGGCCATTTAAGTTGTAAATGAGTATACTGAGAATCGTTAAGGTAAAACCAAGATTTGTGCACTTGACCAGTGGTGTTAGTTTGATCAGCAAAGAAATCTAAAGCACGATCTAATACAATTCTAAGTGCTAGTAAGTTACTAAATCTTTTATGGATATCAGCTTTAGATTGGAAAAGAGGAGCACCTGGCTGATCTACTGTGTTATTTAAGCACTCGTGTCTGCCAATGTTTATAAGTGATGAAAGTAAGAATGGTGATAAAACCATTCGATCAGTATTTGCATGCATATTAAAACAGACAGATATCGACTGTGTCGTCCATAATAGAAACTTTATAGGGAGAGTATTGCACACTGTGTTCACGCTCGTGCAATTGGCTCATCAAATAACTAGTCCTTCTGATTGTCTCAACGTTGTCGGTTGGAGGTGGCTGATCTTCAATTGGATCTAAACAAAAGCAGCCGCCGTTATCACCCAAATCCACAGACTGGCCAGTTTCCGAAATGGGATATGTTTCGTCAATGTCGGAGAAACGACCTGTTGCAAGATCGGCATACGACATGATTGTGCCGTATCCATCATAGATGCCACCATAGTCGGGATTATTACTTTGGGGATTGTATCCCGACAGATTGTGGGCGTACGAATCCTCATAAATTCCTGGTTGGTTAGCATCTTTAAAATGATGTTGTGCTCCAAGCAAATGACCTATCTCGTGAGCAAATGTTTCGTGCGCTCTTTCATAATAACGAGTAGTAGCATTTTGTTGGAAAACACTGTTATGGAAACATTGCGAGATACCTCGTGTCTTATCTAAACCACGAGTTGCATCTAGGCTAGCAACGCCACAAGCTATTGGACTTTCTGGTTTCTTTTTGAACAAGAATGCGAGATCTGCCTGTGCTTCTCGTTGCCAATCGTCTAAATCTGTAAACTCATAGCGAGCATTGAAAAAAGCACTATATTGACGATAAAGATCACCAGCTGCTACATCAACGTCAACTATGTCGGCAACACGAAACCTAACTCTAATACTCGACAAATCATATATGCGATTTGCAACAAAGAATTGATACCTGACAAATTCTTCTCGGGTCATACCATCCAAATCTTCCTCACCAAGTTTAGTGTCCATTACTACAAGGATGTCTATTACAGCCCATCCGGGATGATCTAAAGAATATGGAAAGTTTACAGAAGTTCTTTGACGAACCCCATCACAATTGATATAGGGAAATAAAGGATGACCTGTATCAGTTTCTGTGGTTGGACAATCAGGAGGTGGCTCGGACATTTGTACGAAACAGGATTCGTCTAACTGAACTACGCGCTCAGTGTATGTTCCACCTTCACCATCAGCGTAATCTTGAAATCGATCATCACGCCGTACGTCATTTATTATATCAAAAAGATGTTGGAATCTGTCAAGTGAATCATCCGCTAACTCTCTACCGCAATATGAATCGCCTTCTGGTGTTCCTGCTGGTGCATATTGTGGTTCTTCGTATCCACACTGCTCTGAATTTTCCGTGGTCTCTTGTGTCGAACCACCGTTGCCATCAGCAATGGTTTCGATAAGTGTTGTACCGTCACATGAGGTTTCCAGCACGGTTCCCTGTGATGGGTGAGTTATTACAGAAGGTGAGGTGGTAGTATCCGATGATCCACCCCCGCCGCCGCATGCGGTGAGGAGTAGGGTAAAACAAAATAATAAAATCGCTTTCATAATGTTATTTATAAGGTGGTCCGGAGTGCAAGATTCGAACTTAGCGACCCCCGCGCCCCAAACGCGGTGCTCTACCAGACTGAGCTAACCCCGGATATTATTTCCATCCATTCTCCCAGTGATGGATGCGGTGACAATTGGCACAAAGAACAATACATTTTTCCATCTCTGCTAGTAGCTTTGCTCTGCCAACCTTAGTAAAAGCAGTTCCAACTTCAAAAGATTTGGTAGAAGGATCCCTGTGATGCCACTCTAGTACTCTGTTATCATTATTGCCGCAGCTTGAACAGGACTTCTCGTCCATTATATCATCAAACCACTTTCGCTTTTTTAGTCTTGCTTCTTTACTATAAAGTCGTTGTTTTTCTTTGTTGTCCCGATACCACTTCTTGGACTTCTCTCTATGATATTCTTTGCTAGGCATAATATCCTCCGGTTCAAATCTTATAAGATTTGAACTTTTGGAAAGAGCAGTTTTACCACTTGCTCAGGTGACAAAATTACTTCGTGTTAGAAACGAAGTCGTTTATGCGTGCAGCATACTCTGAAATTTCAGACAATGATGGGAACTTTGGGAATTGAGGAACTTCTGGATTCTTTCCAGCAGTGGTTTCCCAATCATACCTCATCATGAGTTCGTCACGTTTCATGTTGAACTCAAACTCTAGCATCTCAGATGCTTTTTGGAAAATTTCGAACCTGAGTTCGAATGGTGTTTTATTAGACATAATAGTCTCCTTGTGTTGTGTTAAGTGTGTTGAGCAGTTTCACCACTTGCTCAGGTGACGGTGCGTACCGACCAGGGCGAGTTTGAGGTCAATCCCGAGACTCAAATACCTCACATCGATGTCGATACGTTGGTGCATTGACGTGGACAATATCACATTTACGTTCCAACCCTGACAACGGACTTAAAAAACTCCAATCAGTAGTAACAAATGCAACTACTAAGAATGGAAGCATACCAACAATTAACAAATCCTTCATTCGTTCTTTTGTCATGGTTTCCCCCAAGGTGTTTGATCTTCTATGGCGTGTTGAGCACACTGAACATAGTCTCTATCTTCCTCAGACAAGATGCTCCAGAAGGGACTAATACGATGTATCAGATCGATAGCCTCGTATGGATTATCTAGGTGTTCGTTGTTCTCCATCATTGCTTGAAGGGTGTCGAGGCGATTATTAATCTTCTCTCGTAAGTCCATACTTTTCCTTTTTATGTAAACTAAGTTTATCTTTGTAACTCATGATAAGAGCGCTGATAGCCAATACTAATATACCCATGCTCTCAAACAAAATGTTGAGAGGCTCGTCACCCTTAGTTTGAAGTAGGATCATTCTAGTCAATGCAGTCATTGCAATAATCAGAGGTAGCGTTACTGGAATTCTATGACTGGTATAGAACGCACCTACCATCCCAAGAATCTCAGCGTAAATAAACAGCATAAACAAATCGGCCAGAGCCATCTTGCCCTGAGTGCCAAACATATGAATAATGTCGAAACCAGCTGCCCATACCGTACCTATTACAATAAAAAGCAACAACGCCTTCTCGGTATGCTCAATAAAAGTACCAACGTGCTTCGAATAATTAAACATTAGTTGCGCCTCATCTTGGCATTGTCAATAGCAGTCTGTTTATCAAACACGGGTTGCAGGCAGGACTTGTGTAAAGTACTAATACCAAGCAGTTTCTGCTCACCGGTGTATACGTTTGTGTTGGCTTTAGCAGTATTGCATGAGCCATCGTCAGCAGACTTGTACACCACACCCTCATCTCTACGAAAGGTTGAAGGCGGAATGTACGCGGGAGCGTTCTTACGATCGACCCTATACTTTTTGTACACCTCACCCTTAGGCTTTGACTTCTTACGCTTACGTCCCGTATAGTCGTAACTTGTACTAGTAGAGATAATCGGCACCGGCGACCTCCAACAACGTTTGATGTTGCCAAGTAGAGATGTGATCCCACTTAGACTCACTCAAGTACTCTTCACCTAGCTCAGAATACTCATTCTCGTCTTCATCGTACTCAGCAGCAATCTCAGCATCGTTGTCTCGAATATACTGATCGAGCTCGTCGCTATCAACCTCTACGTTTTCTTGAAGACCATAACAATCGAAAACCGATACACCAACGAAGTTTGGCATCTCATCTTCGTAGTTTACAATCAAGGTTGCATTCGAATCAACCTTACCGATTTCCTTTGACAGATAGTCATAAAAAACTTCAATGTATGACCAAGCAGAGTATGCACCAAACGCATCTTCTTGAATGTCTGTTGCATAAGCCCACTTAGCACCAACACGATCAATCATATCACCGCCATGAAAATCATCGATGGCGTCCCAAAAGATAAACCCCAAACTCTTCTCATAAGGATCGTCGTCCAGATCAAGACGACTCATAATCTGCTTGAAGCGAGTAAGACCAGCTTTGTTAGCCTTCACCCTACAGTAACTTGACACATGATTAGCCATAGCAAACAACCCGTACCTATATGACGGATACTATCTTAGAATTTGCTGATTAAGTCAACGCCCGTATTTGTCGCGGTAACTTGCGCGTTGTTTCATGAACTGATCGATATATTCGTCTCTGTGACCCTTATAGATCAGTGGATGGTCATTATCGACAGACATTAGAATGACAGTTTGTGTAATAGGAACTTTCGTCAGCTCTTCATACATAACGCAGTATGCAGATGCTTGCATGAAGTATCCACCAATATGATCTTTACGTTTGCGACGTTTAGAAGTTTTGAAGTCAATTACAGATAGTTTACCATCCCACTCGCCGATACAGTCAACGCGGCCGCCAACTTCTAAATAGTGCGAGTACAGTGGTACCTCTTGCATCACTACGTTGTCGAGGTGCTTATCGAGTAATCCTTTGAGAGTATTGAACGTCGCGACGTTAGCAGGCATATGCCCATCGAGATAGTCGGGGTCATTGTTAATGTAGTCCTCACATAACTTGTGTACGGCAGTGCCTCTAGCAGATGCTTGAGCAGAGATTCGATTAGCAACATCGTTCCCAACCCTAGCACGCCACGCTGCTATCCCTTCTGCTGATAAGTCTTTGAGAACAGTAGTGACGGACGGATAAAGTTTACCATCCGGTGTTTCGTATAATCGCTGTCCGTCTACTGTTTGAGTATTGAGCTCAGTGATATCCGGAGTCAGTACGTGTGTGAAGTTTGTCATTCAAATATCCATCTTTAGCTATAATGTAGTCTCGTACCAATCCAGATCTCACAATGTCATCATAACCAAAGTCTATGTGATCAAACGATTCAACATGCTTGAGGACATCCATGAACATATCTAAACCAGATTTGTCCCAAGGTCTGTCCAAGTCAGTTTGACTACTGTCACCACAAAATACTATCTGACTATTAATACCAACTCTGGTGATTATACTATCTAATTCATGAAAGGTCAAGTTTTGAGCTTCGTCGACGATAATAATGCTGTCGTCTAGCGTTGTTCCTCTGAGAAAGGATGTACTGATAAACTCAACTTGGTTTTTGGTTTTAAGAATTTCATACGCATCCCCTCTACCAAATAAATCAATACACATTGAGTGATAAGGTGCTTCATAGGTTTTCATCTTATCCTTTTCGCTACCAGGAAGAAAACCCATCTCTCTGGTAGGCACAATGGATCTAACGATTACTACCCTATTCTGATAACTGTTTGTGAACAGTCTTTGTAACGCGAGGTAAAGTGTGATAAATGTCTTACCGGTACCAGCCATTCCGTGAAGTACCAGATTTCGATTCTGTTCGAATAGCTGGTAAGCTAATTGTTGATTAGAAGTCTTGGGCGCGACATCCCTTAGCTGCAATTGAAATTTCTGTATCGGTTCCTTTTTTCGTTTTAGTTTTTTTGGCTTGTCAAACAGATCTTCATAATAATCGTAGTCTTGATAAGCTAAACCGAGATTAGACATTTGTTACCTCTATTGCGTTAGTTGACGGGTTTGCCTCCATTTCGCTACAGCGTTTTCAGTTTTTGCTTCCTTCGCTGTCTTTTTAACATAACGACTAGCTAAGTCACTAGAAGGATGAGCTTCACCTATCCGTTGAAGATTCTCATTCCATCCTTCATCATTTTTAATTCTTGAATCCAAGCCTACCCCTGCCACGATGTTGATGCCATCGAGCACACTGGTAAACCGAGGGTTATCTTTGAGGAACGAAACCTTATCTTCGTAGGACATGATCTCCTCGAAGGTTTCATTTGTAGAAGTATCTTTGAAAGTATAAGTCGGCACTATCCTACTACAGCCTCCGCCACTTGCTGGTTAAGAGACTGCTCAAATGAATCGTAGAACACACCAAACACATTTTTTGCATTTAAATTGTGGTACTCATCTTTGTTGCCGAACTTAGGAACGACAAACTTAAACTTTACCTTGCTGTACTTGCGAGCTATAAACTGCATGTACTTTACTCTATTTAGATTATCAACATAGCGCGAACGCGTTTCAATTCCGTAAGCATTGGTACCATCATATAAATTTCCTAGTGCCATCTTCGGAGACTTTAACATAAAGTCAAAGCCCAAGCAATACAATACATTATGCTTTGCCTTGATAGCTTCAAGCATAGCGTTAACCCCAGCATTCGATCTGAATCTGGAGTATGGGTTGTATTGAGGGTCTTCGAACTGTTCTTCTAAAGGAGGAACAATAAATCTATCTTTAGGAAAGTTACTAGCTTCAATCTCCTCAATGATAGGGGGATCGATTGCTACAAGATAGTCACAGTCAAAATCACGGTATAGTGCGTTGCAACCGTATATTGTTCCGTTACCCTTCAGCTTGTTTAGATCAAACTTGTCACGGCTTGAACCGTTACCAATAATAAATGCTACTGATTCCATTTCTCTTCAATCCCCGGGAACGCCTTGCGTACTACACTCTCAGTGATGTCTTTGAGCTCAGCCGGCATCTTCTTGTTCTTTACAGCAAGAAGTAACTTAGCATCATTAGAATCGATCGATTCTAACATTTCAATAAACAGCTGCTCGCGCTTAAACGGACGGAGCTGTTCGCCATCCGGTAAGTTTAAAAAGTATTTTAACTTACGAACGTCTCGCTTGAGTACGTTTTGGACATCGAATGCTTTATCGACTGGAGTGTATGGGGGATCGGTTTCTGGAAGCAAAAACTTAATATTAGGATTGTACATGAGATCAAGGATCACCTTAATAGGAAAATCATTTTGATACTTAGCCAGCTCGTCTGACCTAGCTCTGTTACCGTCCTTCTTTGCTACGGATAATAAAGTTTCATAAATTGATTTATTCATTGTTTTCCATCGCTTCAAAATATTTTTTAGATTGTTTGAGTAACATCTTGCTCAGTACGTGATCGATTTTCTTATTATGATATAGCACTGATTTTAAAACTTCAAGGGCGTACATATATCTTAAAATAAACTCATCATCATCGACGTCGAAACCATTGCGGTTAAGCTCGCCCGCTAACCCGTGGCCAAACTTCTCTATGAAATCCTCAATAAATGCTTTTTGAACCTCTTGTTCATAGAAGTCAGGGTGGTCCTGTTTTACTGGACCATCAAGGTTACTAGGAAAATTAATTATATTGCCCATTAACATATTTATGTGTCATCCTGAGATATGGACATTAACAAGCTATTCCATTGTTGAATCCGCGTATCCCATCCATAGAACGCATCAGCATAAGTTTTTTGGAATTCCATACGGTTGTCCATTGCAGCTGTTCCAACTTTTTGAATGGCCGCAGCAAGTACTTGTATAAAAATGTTAGCATGTACATTTGGGTCTTCGTGCATTGAGTATGACAACCCAAAACCAGCCAAGGTTTCTGGTAGCGCTGCGAAGTCAGGATGTACGATGCAACACCCAGCACTCATAGCTTCCATGGCAGCGATGCATGATGTTTCTGGCCAGATTGAAGGGAAAGCAAAAATATGAGCTTTCTTTAACGCTTCACGCACCACTTCATTGGGTTGATATCCGTGGTAGTTGATGTTTGGATGCTCGCGACACCTTTCAAACAAATGTTCATAGTCGGCATCGCGCTCACCCCACCCATAGATGTTAAAGCTAGAATATACATCCAGCGTCAGGTTGTCATAGTGATTGCACAACTCTTCAAATACAGGAACTAAGATATCAAGACCGCGGTGGGGAGTAGTGTGGTAAATTAAATTAATTCCTTGCTGCGGATCTGGTTTTTGATGATACTCAATTGGTTCAATACAGTTGCGCAAGATCAGCCCTTCACTTGGCTTCAATCCATATGCTAGCTCATATTGTGTCTTCTGAAAGTTGCTAACAAAAACCAGCTTTGCAAATCTTTCTCTTTGTTTAGGATCTGCAAGATGATTGGATTCTGGATCATTAAACATATCATGCAACCAAAGAATTGTTGGTCGGTCGCTATCGACCTCTCGCACTCGACTACAAATAATTTGTACTTTGTCACGTAAGTTAGGATCAAGGCGATCATATACACCGTGCTTCATCATCTCAGTGCCACCCATGGCATTTTGAGACAGTTCATCGGTAGTAACTCCAAATGAAAATTCGTCTCCTTCAGATACCATCTGTGATTCTGGTTCATTGTTAACAAACTTTAATTTTGTACTCATATTATCCTCGTAAAAATTGTGGACCAGTAAACCATCCAACTAAACTATACCGTATACCTTCTGTAACCTTGCTCACTCTATGTACATAGTTAGAGGGAAAAAATAGCACATCGCCTTTGTTAATAAACTCACTACAATTAGATTGATCTTTAAACTGTAGTTCGCCTCCTTTGTAATCTGACGGATTGCTCAGCTGAACAATAGCAGATATTTTTCGTATGGTGCTATCGTCAGTACGCGATTGATCCTTGTGCCAATCATGAATGCCATCTTTTTCATACTTGGTAAACTGTATGTCGTTAATGTTATAGATAAACGTCTTGAACATATTACGATTGCTTTCATTCATTAAATCATAAAGGGTGTGGTATACTCGTTCGAACATACCACCGCGATCAAGAAAACAGGTTCGAGCATTACGGGAATGTTTATCGACACGGCCATATCCATCGTTACCTATCTGTGCATCTTGTAGGTCAGTAGCATTGTCTACGATATAGTCGCATAGATCAACAGGGAAACCGTGTTTAATATAATACCACCTATTGTCCATTTTGCTCTAGGTATCTTGCGAGTTCTTTATAGCCACCAATATGCAAACCATCGTCCATAATCTGTGGAACGCTGCGCGCGCCTGGCACTAGTGACTTCAACTGCTCCACTGTAATGTCAGTATCAAGCGAAAGCTCGTTGTATGGTACGCGATGTAGATCCAATAGCGACTTTGATAGATCACAATAGCGACACCCAGCCCTTGTATAAATTGTGATCATTTGTTAAACCCTACCGTTTCTCTTACAATATCATCACCGATAAGCTCAGCATAATACAGCTCAAATGCAACACAGTCTTCTAGTACTTCGAACTGATGGTATACGCCTGGTGGCACTATACAATAGTCGCCAGCATTAAGAATAGTCTCATCAACAAGATCATATCTCGTTTGCCATTCTCTGATAAGCAGCTTTCCGCTTTCTACGTAGAATCCATTGGTCTTGCTTTGGTGAGCATGCTTGCTGCACACACCGCCTTTCTTTGCTTCAATTCGGTGAAACTCAAGAACACCTGGTACCAATGCAACCAGCTTCGTTTCACCCCACACCTTACCTTGTTTCATAATGCTTCCTTTATCGCAACAATCTTTTCGATCACTTTTTCGAAATCGTCTAACTTAATCATATTTGGACCATCACTAGGTGCATTGTCTGGATCATC
>Ga0222718_10004592_pt1 | contig 11421 bp, 24 predicted proteins | sample C33_27DmetaG_FD_165045 | JGI IMG/M metagenome (GOLD analysis project Ga0222718, IMG submission 165045) | Estuarine water microbial communities from San Francisco Bay, California, United States - C33_27D | ecosystem: Environmental > Aquatic > Marine > Unclassified | place: USA: California... | reverse complement strand
AGTGTAAGGAGTATGGTTGTCTGTTACTTGTGGGAGAGGCAACCTATGATAAGACAAAGAATGACTTCTTCTATCTCAAGGTCGATGAACTTGCCGTTAAGGGTAAGTCTGTGGGTATTCGTATCTATACAGTGCTAAGTGATATGGATTGGATGATGAAGAATACCAATTGGGGATTTGCAGAAACCCAGCATGAAAGAATGCACGAGTATTATAGCAATCAACAGTTCAATCACGCTATCCGATTGTGTAATGACTTGATGAATGAGTTTGATGGTAGAATGAAGAACTACTATACTATGTGGATTGAACGCTGTGAGTTTATGAAGACCCAACCACTGGAACCAGATTGGAATGGAGTATTTATAGCAACTACAAAATAAATATAAAGGAACACTAAAATGCTAGAAATGATTGAAAGAATGGCTGATGATCGGCTTTGGATTTACACCAGTATTGCTGGTTCTCTATTTGGAGCCGCTTTTTTGTTTTATTTTCAAAGCACTCGTATGGGTATTTGGGCTTATGGATGGGTTGATAGAATTTTAGACTATTTAGTAGAGAGATGGGGGTTGACTTGGTTTGAGCAACCAGTAGACGCTTGGAGGTCAAAATATCCAGGTGTTACTAAAAAAATTGATGAATTAGAAAAAAGAATAAAAGATTTGGAGGAAAAATAATATGAAAAAATTATTACTAGCATCTTTACTAGTTTTAGCATCTACATCAGCTTATGCTTTTGAAATTAAACAAAGAGAATTTAGAGGCAACGTTTGTTATGATGGGGATACCTGTTACGTTGAAGTACCTGAATTTCCTGAAAATTTAAGAAAAATGAGTATTAGAATTTTGGGAATTGATACACCAGAAATAAAAGGCAAGTGTGCAGAAGAAAAAGAATTAGCCTTAAAAGGAAGAGAATTAGCAAATTTACTATTTAGAGAGGCTAAAGAAATAGAATATAGAGATTTAGATTGGGACAAATATGGAGGACGCTTGTTATCCAATGTCTATTTAGATGGAGAATTATATTCTCAAATGTTAATAGATGCAGGATTAGCAAGACCATATGATGGAGGCACCAAAGAGAGTTGGTGTGACTAATATGAAACAGTTATTATTTTTACCAATCTTAGCAGTTTTACTAACAGGATGTCTCGCAGATATGGGATTATCTATAGGTATTACTGTATTAGACGGAGCTGTTGAAGCGAAAACAGGTAAAAATATTGCAGATACTCTTCTTAGCGAAACAATGGAAGAGGATTGTGAGTTAAAAAATGTATTTAAAGAAGGGGAACCTATATGTAAAGGAGATAATAAGGATGGCGGAAGAGACGGAAATAAAAAGTAATCTTCACCCAGCCGATACCAATGGCGACGGTGTAGTAGATGAAATAGAGCATAATATGTTTCTTGAGTTCAAACGCAAAGAGCTTGAAGATGCAGATGCGATGCGAGATGCCCAGCGTACAATGGCATGGTTCTCGCTTGGCGGTATGTTACTCTATCCAGCAATCGTACTGATTGCATCAGTATTTAATATTGATCAGGCAGCAAAAATTCTAGGCGATATGGCTGGAGTTTACTTTATTGCTGTTGCTGGTATTGTCGCTGCTTTCTTTGGAGCACAGGCAATTTCTAAACCTAAAAAATAAGGAGATTAAAGTTATGAAAATCGTAAATTGGGTAAAAGACAGAATTAAAGAACGTACATCTTGGGATGGGGGTGCGCTAATTGCAGTTGGCGTAATCGGCTTATTCTTTTCAGCAATCATTCCATTAAATCTTATTTGCTGGGCTGCTATTATTTGGGGAGTAATCACCACAATTAAGGGCGAGTAGGAGGACTAATTGATGTCAATTAAGAATCTTGATTTAGAGAAAGCCGCTTGGTTTTCTTTTCTATCTAGTCTTGTTTATAAGAAAGAGGCAGAAATTAAACAATTTTTTGAATCAGAAGGAATTGGAAATGTAAAATTTCTTGACAAAGATGGCACACAAGCTTTAATGTATTCTAGTAATACAGAAGTTGCTGTTGTAGTTAGGGGTACAGAGCCTACAGCTTTTAAAGATATTTTAGCAGATCTTAACATCAGAAAAAAGAAAGCTAAAACTGATGCTGGTAAAGTTCATGCGGGATTCCAAGAATCTTTAGATGATATTTGGAGAGAAGTTATCTCATTTATTGATAATCACGCAAATGGTCCTGACGGTAAAGACATTTATTTTGCAGGACACTCTCTTGGCGCTGCGGTTGCTACTTTAGCTGCTTTTCGCTGCCCTAGAGTAACTGAACTTTATACTTTTGGCTCCCCCAGAGTTGGTAATTCAACTTTAATAAAAGCTAATAAAGAAATTACTCACTGGAGATTTGTTAATAACAATGATCTAGTTGCAAGAGTTCCTTCTTTCTTACGTTGGACTCATCACGGAAAGCGTGTTTACATTAACCATAAAGGAAAAATTTCTGGAGTAACAGGAGTGAGACTTTTTTGGGATTTATGTAAAGGTCATGCATCTTCTTGGATGAGATTTAAATTTTTTGATAGCTTTAGTGACCATAGTATTGTAAATTACTACGAGCATATCAGAAATAATTAGTAAGAATTTACTTGCTTAGTGTTTAATTTTTTGCGATAATCTTTTTTCTCATTTAGAAAGGAAAAACAAATGGCAAAAGGCAAACGTTCATCAGGTAAAAATTATCAGAGCAAGGGTCAACATTCAAATATTAGTCGACGGCTAAAGAATGCGAATCGTCGTGATCGACGAGAGAACCCCACTCCTGAACAAAATTTTCAGTCATTCGAGCATCGTAGGCGTGTTATTGCAAGCCCACAAAATGCAAAAGAGCGAGAACTAAAACAAAAGTATCTTGCAGAAGCGACGATTGAAAAGCGGTGTGGAGAACTACTTAAGAAGTATGGCGCTGCAGGCCTTACTCGTGCTGGGGCAATTCAAGCGATTAAGACTGATTATGTTTCTACTCTAACAGAAAAATGGAATAATCGACTCGCAGCTTCTAGCAATAAGGAAAACACACAATGATTACTAAAAGTGAATGGAAAAAGGTAAAAGAAGATAAAATCGCACAGCGCAAGCTGTATGAGCGCGAACTTGAGGAGTACCTTTCTAATGGAGGTGCTATTACTCGATACGAGAAGTGGGGAAAGGTTAAGATTATAAAAAGAAATCTAGATGGTGATTTCTATGAAACTAATTCTTTCCCTACTCTTGAAGCGTATGAGAATTGGAAAAATGCCTAAAATTTATGAAAGAAACCCAGACACAGGAGAAATAAGAGTTAGAGAGTTAGGTGACTATGCTAACACTATTACTATTCCTTGCACAAACATAGATATAGATCCTGCACGTCGCGACTGGATGTACGACGGAAATGGAAACAAAGTCTATAAAGATAACTAGACGGTAGGATAAGTAACTCCTGTCTCTATAAAAACCTTGCATAATCCTCTGTTTTATGTTATTATAATATATAACATCAAAACAGAGGACTTTTTTATGATTATGGATCAAACAACTAAGGATGCATGGAACGCTTTAGTTGAGGAATATGCGCTTGATATGGAAAACTTTATTCAAGGATGGTCTTACAAAGGCTGTTCTGAATTTAAGCTTGGTCGAGTACAAGTAGACTGGAGCCCCCGACGTAGGGCTTCAAGAGGTGGGATTTATCGAGGAGGAAAATATCCATTTTGCGCTCCTGGAATTAACATAGCGATAAACTATCTTATACCTACTTATGGTATCTATAAGGCTTATGAGTATAAATCTTTTGACGCTGATCCAGTTATTGGAGGATTTTACTCTGATAATATGGAAGACCGTTTAATTATGGTAATTGCCCATGAAATGGCTCATGCAATTCAACGTTGGCATGAGTATTATTGTCAAATTCCATATTCTAAACCTCACGGTGTAGAGTTTAAAAAGTACTATGCTATACTACGTCAAGTTTACGTTAATCCTAACCTAAAAGACCAAACAAAGTTAAAACTATCGTATGCAAAAGCAAATAAAGCTATAGTTGCTGAAACCTTTGGGGAAAAAGTTTATGCAAGAAACTGAAGTAAAAATCACTGAAGAGTTAAGACTCTTAAAAGCAGAAAATGAAATTCTTAAAAACAATGTACGAGATTTACAAGAGGCATTGCAAAATGCTTACAAGAGAATTTCTGCTTTAACAACAAAATCTAAACTTTAATTATAGCCGCCTTTGTGCGGCTATATGTATTTGAAAGGACCTGCTATGACTATTGTTTTAGTAAGTGGAGGTTTCGACCCCCTACATTCTGGGCATATTGCCTATTTTAAAGCTGCTAAAGAACTTGGTGACCGACTAATTGTTGGAGTTAATTCTGATGAGTGGCTACAAAGAAAAAAAGGTAAGAATTTTTTACCGTTTAATGAGCGTACTGCTCTAATTAGAGAATTATCTACAGTGGACGAAGTGTGGGGTTTTCTTGATAGTGATAATACTGCTTGTGATTTAATTGAAAGAACTTTAAAAGAGTTTCCAAATGACACTATTTGCTTTGCAAATGGTGGTGACAGGGGTAGTAGCAATATTCCTGAGTTGGACAAGTTTATGGCTACTGATAGAGTTATTTTTAGATTTTCTGTTGGTGGAGATGATAAAAAGAATTCTAGTTCTAAGATTTTAAAAGAGTGGAAAGAACAAGTAGTTCATCGTCCGTGGGGAACTTATCGAGAAATAGCAAAAGGACCTTCTTATTTAGTAAAAGAACTAATAGTTAATCCTAATTCTGCAATGTCAATGCAAAGGCACAAACAAAGATCAGAGCACTGGGTAGTTGTAGAGGGCAAGATTTTTGTCAATACTATCAACAAATCAAGTGACTTAGAAAGACAAAATGTATTAGTTTCTGGACAGGGTTGTTATATTCCTAAAGAGCACTGGCATCAAATGGAAAATCTTACCCCCTCTCCTGCAAAAATAATAGAAACCTGGATAGGAGAAGAATTATCTGAAAAAGATATAGTAAGAAAATGATAGATAAAAGTACTTTCTGTACTAGACCTTGGAATGAGCTTCACATAGAAGAAGACGGACGTATTACTCCTTGTTGTGTAATGCCTACTATAATTTGTGAAACTCCTCCTCCAACTGGAATAAATAATTATCTAAAATCAGATTGGTTAGCTAGTTTAAAAAACAATTTAAAATCAGGAATTAAAGACAAATCTTGCAGAACTTGTTGGATGCAAGAGGATTTAGGATATAAATCACATAGAAAAACAACAGTAGCGGAAGGTAAAAAGTTAAATAAAGTTGAAGCAGTTCATTTACGTACTTCAAATGTGTGCAATTTCAAGTGTAGAATTTGTGCTCCAGACTTAAGTTCCTCTTGGCAAGCAGAAAATAAAAAACACCGATTTTTCAAAGATGATTATGTGATATTTGATAATATCTTAGACGATGAGCAATATTGTCACGAGCTACTCATGATTTGTAAACAAGTAAAACAAATTTGGATCAGCGGTGGCGAGCCTTTAATTTCAAAAACCACTCTAAAATTTATTGAAAAATGTCACGAGTATGGTATTACTAATACCAACATTGCTTTTAATACTAATTTATCTTCTTTACATTATAAAAATCACTATTGGCTAGACGAATTTAAAGGTTTAAAAGTGACATTGACTGTCAGTATGGATGGATTTGGCAAACAAATGGAGTATCATCGAACAGGATTGGTGTGGAAAACTTTGTTAAAAAATGTTCAAGACGCTCTTCCTTGGATATATAATATAAATTGTGTACTATCTATTTATAGCGTTTATACAATTCCTGAATTAATTAACTTTTGTCACGTGGCTGAAAAAGAATTAGAGATTAATCCAGTTATGGGTAGACACAATATACAATCAGTTTTTAACTTACCAGATGTTGAGAAACAAAAAATAGTCAATCATTACCACAAATATTTTGAAAACAAGCCTCTGCATCTTTTTGAACAAGCAGAAAAAGCAGTACTCATTCCGCTACTGTCTAATAAAGGGGACTTAAAAACAAATCAAGCGTTTAAACAATATAATACAATGTTAGATTATTATAGAAAGACTAACTTTTTAGAGACTTATCAGGAGTATCGAGAATGGTATCAAAACATATAAAACGCATTATCGCAAACGGTTGTAGTCACACTTCGGGGGCAGAAATAGAATATGCTTTTCAAAACTGCTGCTATGAGCGTGCTTGGCCTCGTTGGGTAGCAGATGACTTAGGTTGTGAATGGGTTAATATTGCTCAATCAGGAGCTAGTGCAAAACGCAATCTAAGAACTACAATGTCGTATTTTGGTCGTTTTCCTGAGCACGCAAAAGATAGCCTTGTAATTATTAACTGGCCTGGACCGTGGAGACATGAGTTACGACTAAATAGGGAATATAATCTAAATTTACCTGACGCTACTGCAGAACGGGTCGATTCTCGTAATTGGTGGCAATTTAGCGGAAGTCCTGGAAACGCTGAATCTTATGCTGCAAAAATTAAAGAGGGAACTCTTCGTAGATCAGAGTTTGAGTTTTTTCGCCACTGTATAACCGCTACAACAGATGATCAAATGTGGTTAGACTATGCTATGCATATTCTATCTTTACAAAATTATTTAAAAACTATGAAGATTCCTTACTTATTTTACAATTCAGTTACTGCTTTTGCTTTTGGTCATTTGCTTTCTCAACCTCTCACTCGTCAAATAGATACAAGATATTGGATAGGAAGCCTTTGGTCGTATGAAGAGGGGTATTTTAAACGTTGTGAAGCTAGGGGTTTTAACTTTGCTGAACCCTCTGTTAACAACCATTTTGGAGAAGATGCTCATCAGTGGTGGGCAAGCGTTGTCAAACAAGAAATTTTGCAAAAATACCCCAAACTCCAATTTAATTAACTCATTGTGTGCTTGCACCAATATTTTGCTTGATTTACTTTTCAGAATAAGCTATACTATAAATAGTAATGGTAATAACCGTTGCGAATGTTTCTCATACTAAATTGAGAGCGGCAGACAGTATCGCTTAAACTGTGGGGCCGGTCAGTACTACTCGCGAGAAACAGGGCGGGAGACAGAGTTCTTCCGCCTTTTTAATTTTTTGTTGGACACCACCACCATCTAATGTTAGACTACAAATCGTGGAGGAAATATACAATGGCTATTAGAAAAACTTTAACTACTACTTTTGCTGATGAGACAATTGCTACTTCTTATATCTCAACTCTTGAAGCTAACACCACTTTCAAATCTTTGTTAGAGACCTCGGGTAGTGAGACTTATAAAACGGGGAATACTACAGCAGTAGTAGATGGAACGGTGGTTAGAACATTAACTTATGAATTTGCCGATCAGGCGACTGCAGATACCTATGCTACTGCAGTACAAGACGTAACTAACTGGATTAATTCTTTAATTGAGGAAGATGCAAACATTACCCGATCAGTTACAGTAGAAGAAATTTAAATTGGACTATTTTAGTTAGATATGCTAATTTAGTTTATGGAAACGTTAGTGAATAACGTTAAACACAGAGTGTGAAAGCTGTGAAACATCGGTGAAACCCTGTTGAACATTTTATTTTCACGTTGTCTCGGAGAGACATAACGCCTATTAACTTTAGTGGGCGACGTGTACCTAAAGTTAATTAGGAGCTGCAAGACGTTTAATGGAATTAAACAACGTATTGCACGCTCCTTATTTTTTTGTTATTATTAAACATAATTGAAAAACGGAGACTAAATATGGCAAAAGTGTCATGGGAAATTAATGTAACTCGCGGTGACTGGGATGACGAAGATCATCTAAGGACTAGCATTCAGTTTAATTCTGAAGATTATTGGAAAATCAAGGATAAGTTTACAAACTTTATGGTTCACCTCATCAAGCAAGATGTAATCTATGGTAATTGGGATGATGAAGAATATTCTGACTCTGATCAATCAACCTATATGTATGGTCAACAATATTCAGAAGAAGATGAACAAGCTGACCTATTTGATGATGATAACGAGTATCCAGAGCCAGAAGTAGGCTGCTAATGGCAGCAAAAAGAAATAGGATTGATAAAGTTTGGATGATTCCAGAAGGAGAAGATCGTAAAAACGCTTCTTATCATTTTGTTCATCCAAAAACTATGAGTCAGTCTAGGGACAATCGAAAACTACGGATGAGAAAGTATCATCCTAAACTTCAAAAACACGTTTGGTTTGTAGAATCGCGGATGCCTCCGCACAGCAAATAAGGAATTATAAAATGGCAGGTAAAAAAGGAAAAGGTAATAATACCGCAGGACGAGTTAAGATGTCTTCCTATCGTCGAATTAACGGCGAGGAAGTAAAGCCAACTCTTTATGTTGGCAAATATGCAGGACATGGAACCTATATGGCAGGTAAGATTGGTGAAAAACTAGTTTTAGATGCCACAGGGCGCCCTGTTCCGTATAAGCAAATCACAGAGGGTACTACTCTTAAGTACTCATAAGAACAGTGATTGCTTGAGGAGAGTATATATGTTAAAGACAATTTTACTATCAGGAGTAGCAGTTATTGCTCTAGCTGGCACAGCTCTTGCAAATGATGAAAAGATTGTTGATGTAGTCGCATCAACAACAGATGTTAAAATCTTCGGAAACGCTCAGGCTTTTGTCGAAGGCGGTACAGCTGATGGGAAAGACCTAGAAGTTAAGACATCTGATTCTTATGTAGGAGTAAAGCTATCTACTGACCCTATTGGGATGGTTAATGTTTTTGGTGAACTAAGCATGGATGTTGATATTAATGGTGATGGTAACGATGATATTACTTCACGTTATGGTTATCTTGGTGTTAGCAACCCTGTTTTTGGTAAGCTAAGTTTCGGTAAGCAGGTTAGCCAAGCAGAGAAGTTTGTTGACTTCGGTGACGTTTGGATGGCTTCTGGAAATGCAGGAGTTCAAAAGCCTGGAGCAAAAGTTACTAACAGTCTTAAGTATGAAAATACTATCAAGGATATCACCTTTGGTACTCAGGCTCAGATGTTAGACGGAGCAACTGATGAAACATTAGATCAATGGCAGATTGGCACTAGCTGGAAAGGTATTGTTGGTGTAAACTGGGCAACTGATGAAATTAATGATATTAATTATTATGGAATCGGCGGCACATATTCTTTCGGACCAATTATGGTTGCAGGAAGTTACACAATTCAAGATACCAACACAACTGATGTAAAAGGATATGACGTTGTTCTAGGTTACACTCTTGACAAGGCTACAATTCTCGGTGGATTTAGTGACACCGATGCAGCTGGAGATGATGGTGTAATTACTGGAGGTGTTCATTACACTCTTTACAAGGACGCCACTCTTTTTGTAGAGGCTGACTATGATAGAGACGACACAGAAACCACTTATCGTGGAGGAATTAGTGTTTCTTTCTAAGAAAGGTCTATCATGAGTAATGAGATTGGAACCCCAACTCTTACAGTGTATGCTGGAGGAAAGGAAATAACCCTTTCCTCCAGCAATACTAGAAAGTTTATAATCCTATCAGGAACCTTTCATGAGGGTTTTGTAGCATATAGTCCGTTTAGCAGCTATGAAAGTGCAGTATCTTATTGTGCTTTTTACTTAAACCAGTATGTTACTAATAATATACTACGGTTAGAAGATGTTAAACTACCTGCTTAAAGATTCTCATGTAGATTTTAAAATTAAAATCTCTCCCACTCTTAGCTTAGTAGAAAAAGCAAAAGTTTTATTTGTAGATTATCCTTACATAACTATTCAAAGTTTATCTGATGGAGAAATTTACACTTTAAATCACGACAAAATTATAAGATTTTACAGAAGAAGGACAAATATAATATGGCGAATCATGAGAATGTACGTAGGATAATTAATTATATGCATCGCTCAGTAGATAATGCTATGGATGAGTTAGATGTTGTTAACGATGACGAAAAATTAGCAGTAGCTTCTGCGTTATTAGCGTATACTGTAGCTCTTCACCGAAATGTACTAGGAGCAGAAAAGACTGCGAATATGGTTTATAGAGTAGCTGATGAACTTGCAGTGGATGTGAGTGTTCCAAAAAAGATAAAAATTCCTAGAAAACGCTCTATAATCCGAAAGAAAAGAAAATGAAAATAGCAATTATGCAGCCCTATGTATTTCCGTACATGGGGTATTTTCAGTTGTATAATGCTGTTGATTTGTTTATTTCTTTAGAAGATGTAAACTTTATCAAACGAGGTTGGATAAATAGAAATCAAATTTTAGTTAATGGAAAACCTCAGTATATAACTTTTCCTGTAAAAAATATTAGTCAAAATAGGTATATAAATCAACACTATATGGAAGACTGGGAAAAACCTTGGTCAGACGATATGTTAAAGACTATCTCTGTAAACTATAAAAATGCCACTTTTTACAAAGAAGTTTTTCCAGTTATTGAAAAAATTTTTGATAGAAAAGGATCAGATAATCTAGCTTCTTTTGCTTTGTACACTGTAACAGAGTTTGGTAAGCATTTAGGTATTGATACTGAGGTAACCTGGTCTTTGACATACCCAAAGTTTAATTTGTTAGGACAAGATAGAATCGTTAATATTTGCAATAAAGTTGGAGCAAAAACTTATATAAATGCTATCGGAGGACGAGAGCTTTATACTCAGAAAGATTTTGGTAATATTAATTTACGATTCATTAAAAGATTAGATATGGAAAATAACTTGTCTATAATTGACATAGTTATGCGTAGAGGTTGGAAAGACACCAAGACTCTACTAAATCAGTATAAGTTAATAATGTAATAAACTTGTTGACTAATTCTACTTTGGAGGATATAATAATGGAATGGGAATGTGACGAATGTGGTTATATTTTTAAAGGACTTTGGTCTAATTGCCCAGAGAAATGTCCTGAGTGTGATAACAATTTTTGGATATTCGCAGAAAGGTCTGAAGACTTAGAGTTTGATGATGAAGACTCTTAAAGAAAGAAAAGTGATAGGGAGGTTTTAAATGAACGAACAAGGTTTACAAGAGAAATTAGCAACAGGATATAAAGTAGAAGACCCTGATGAGATGACACCACGTTATCGTGACGTACTTGTTAATACTATTCATATCGCAGCAGACTTGGAAGTAGTAACACTACCAACATATTTTCCTGCTATTAAAAACTCACCTACACTAGAAGATAAACTAGCAGTTGCAGCAGCTTGTCAGGACGAACTAGGTCATGCACAGGTAATGTATAGACTGCTAGAAGACTTCGGGTATGACACACACGAATTTTTGTTTGAGCGTGATCCAGAAGAATGGCGTACATTCCAAATGTTAGAATTCCCCCACGAAGACTATATCGAAACTGTAGTAAGTATGTGTTATGGCGATAGAG
>Ga0222718_10004591_pt1 | contig 11422 bp, 10 predicted proteins | sample C33_27DmetaG_FD_165045 | JGI IMG/M metagenome (GOLD analysis project Ga0222718, IMG submission 165045) | Estuarine water microbial communities from San Francisco Bay, California, United States - C33_27D | ecosystem: Environmental > Aquatic > Marine > Unclassified | place: USA: California... | reverse complement strand
GCGAGCGACATCCACATCGAGGAAACGGGGTCTGAGGTGCGCGTTCGCACCCGGATCGACGGCGTGCTTCGACCAACGGTCGACCTGCCGGCGGGTGTACGCCGCGCAGTACTTTCCCGTCTGAAGGTGATGGCTGGCATGGACATCGCAGTCCGGCGCCGGGCCCAGGATGGTCGGATCATGGTACCGCACGACCGCCGCACACTCACACTGCGCATCAACACACTGCCGGTGTCCACGGGAGAGAAGGCCGTCATCCGCATCCTGGACGGAGAGGCTGCCCCTCGTGATCTCGGTGCACTGGGTATCGCAGGTACCGACCTGCTGCGGCTCCGCAACCTCCTCGAGCGGGGCGAGGGCGTGGTCCTGGCAGCGGGTCCGACCGGATCGGGCAAGAGTACGACATTGTTCGCTGCCCTTTCGGAGGTGGACCGCGAGCAACAAAACGTGGTCACCGTGGAGGACCCCGTGGAATACCGGTTGCCCGGAGCAAGCCAGGTCCATGTTGATCGCCGGGCCGGCCTCGACTTCGCCGACGCGCTACGCGCCATCCTCCGACAGGATCCCGACGTCGTAATGGTAGGCGAGATCCGTGACCGAGACACAGCGGAAATCGCGATGGCCGCGGCGGTCACTGGGCACCTCGTTCTGTCGACGATCCACGCGACGGACGCACCCGGGGCCATCACACGCCTCCTGCATATGGGGGTGCCGCCGTTCCTCGTGGCGGGGGGCCTTGCAGGCGTGATCGCTCAGCGCCTCGTTCGTGCGATCTGCTCGACCTGTCGCGGCCGCGGGTGCGAGGGATGTGACGGTGGCCTGAGTGGCCGCACAGGCGTCTACCAGTTGCTCACGGTCACCGACGTCATGCGTGACGAGATCTCAGGAGGAGGGTCATCTGCTCGTCTTCGACGCCTTGCCTCCGACGCGGGGATGAAGTCGCTCGCGTCTGACGCGCGCCGTGCCGTGGCCGAGGGACTGACCGCTCCGCACGAGATCGGGCGGCTTCTCGGTTCGTTCGCGGAATCCGGGCGGCCATGCAGCACGTGCACTCACGTCGTCCCCCATGCAGCGAACGCCTGCCCGGGGTGCGGCCGTCCAGCAGTCCACACCTGTCCATGCGGGGAACGGCTCGAGCCGGGATGGCGCTATTGCGCAGCGTGCGTCCGACCGGTCCGACCCATCTAGCCGGAGCGCTCCGGCCCGGAACTCCCTGTACCGGAGCCCTCCTGCTCACAGTCAGCCAAAGGTCGCGACCCGCGTCGTGATCGATTCGACTCGGTCCGTGTCGATCTCGACACCGATACCCGGACCTGCAGGCACAGCCATATGCCCATCGGCCACCGTGAACTCGGGAGAGACAATGTCCGAGTGCCAGTAGCGGCTACTGGCCGAAATATCACCGGGCAGGGTGAAGTTCGGCAGCGAGGCCAGAGCCACGTTATGCGCGCGACCCACACCAGACTCCAGCATCCCACCACACCAGACCGGCAGATCTGCGTCCTGCATCATGTCATGGATACGGCGACTCGAGGCGAATCCACCGACACGACCCGGTTTGATGTTGATGATGCGGCAGCTCTTGAGCTCGAGTGCAAGCTCGGTATCCCATGGTGTCTTGATCGACTCATCCAGGCAGACGGGCGTCTCGATCTCCTCCTGCAGACGAGCGTGGTGAAGAAAGTCGTCGTAGCGCAGCGGCTGCTCGATCATCAGGAGGTCGAGCGGATCCAACTCCTTCAGGCGATCGACGTCAGCAAGCGTATAGGCAGAATTCGCGTCGGCCATGAACACGGTGTCGGGAAAACGCTCTCGCAGCCCCGCCAGCATCTCCACATCGCGCCCCGGCTTCATCTTGATCTTCACACGCGCATACCCATCCGCAATGAAGCCCTCCACCTGCTCGTGCAGTGCCTCATCCGTGGCCTTGAGGCCGACACTCACACCCACCGGTACCCGATCACGGACACCGCCGAGCTTCCTGGAAAGCGATACGCCGTCGGCCCGGGCCGCCATGTCCCATGCGGCCATCTCGACTGCAGCCTTCGCCATGCCATGTCCCCGGACCCACCAGACCGGCGAGAGGATGTCCTCAGGTGACTCTACGTCGGTACCCACCACATTGGGGAGAATGAAGTCGGTCAGGACGTGCCATGCCGTATCGGTGGTCTCGTAGGCATACGACGGGTCTGCCGAGGCTACGCACTCACTCCACCCTTCGAGTCCGTCACCCTCCAGCGTGAGGAGCAGAATCCGCCGATCTTGCGAACCTCCGCTGGAGATCTCGAAAAACTCTTTCAGCCGCAGCGGAATTTCGCGAAGGGTCGCGCGTTCGATCTTCATTCGATGTCGTCGGGGTTAGGCGTGCGCCGGTACAACCGGAGGTGAGGTGCTGAGCAGGCTGAAGACTTCGTCGACCTGGGCCCAGCCCACACGCAGGAGAAAGGTCGAATTTCGACCATAGGACTTGCTGCCGAGGATGTAGAAGTCGGGCTCGGGATTCTTCAAGGTATCCACACCCTGGCTCTCCTGCGTCAAGCAGTCGGCAGAAGAGGATGCCATCAGTGCAGCCGCCAGATTCATGGGCCCGGACGTAGCGTAACACTCGTGCACCTGGAGTTGGCGGTACATGCGCGCGTCCCCGACCGAACCAGTCATCGAAATGATTCGATCGACCACGACATGTTCGATGGACCCGTCGTCGGCTCTCAGAGACACCACAATGCCGTCCGGGCCGGCCTCCAGAGCGTGAACTGAGCGACCTAGACGAACGTCGAAAGGAGAGTCCGCACCGTAGGCCAGTGCGCGAGCCTGCTCGACCAGACGATCTCGGGCGGGTAAGGCGTCATTGTCTACGGCGCCGAACGTTGGAGACGTACGGCGAATGGTCCACGTCACGCGGGTTTCCGGCACGCGCTTGATCACAGCGAGGAGGTCGCGAGCCACGGTCTGTGCTGAGTGCCCGGAACCAACAAGAAGAATCCGCATTCCTCCCCAGCCCGGAGCATCACCCTTGAGAATAGGCGCCCCGAAATCCGGAATTTGTCGGATGATGTAGTCCTCGGCGTCTCGTTCTCCGGGCGCGGTAATCCCGCCGAGGCCCAATGCGTTCGGCTTGTCATACGTACCTGTGCAGTCGAGCACGACGTCTGCGTGTTCGACTCGCTCCTGCCCGTCGGCGCCTCTCACGAGGAGCCGGAAGGTGTGCCGAGCCCGGACACCCGTCCCGATCTCGTCGCTCTTGAGCAGCCCGTCCCGAGAGATCTCCAGAATTCGCGTGCCCAGCTGCATGTGAGGCGCAATCTCCGGTGCGGCTGCGAGCGGCTGGAACACCTGATCAGCCAGCTGATCACCGGTTGGGCACTCCGCTCCGTTCGGAGGCTCCCGGCCAAGCTCCGCGAGCCGCGTGCGCACACGAGGCGAGACGTTCATCGACCACGGCGTGAACAACTGAACGTGCCCCCACGCACGCACGTTGCCGGCGACATCGCTCGAGGCTTCAAATACTGTGAAGGCCCATCCAGCCTCAGCAGCAGCGAGCGCCGCCTCGAGGCCGACCGGACCAGCGCCCAGTATGGCGATGGACCTTGGTGTCATGACTCGCCCTCGGGGATGCAGTGAAGGAGGTAGCGGGACACAGATTGTCCACGCACGAATTCTCGAACCTCATAGCCCGAGCCCATGTAGTGCCTCAAAGCAGCCCGCGTCGCGATCCGCCATGCCTGTGCCAAGTCCAGATCCTCGTCCATCAGCGTCCCGACATCCGAAGGAATCGCGACGCTGATCCAATCGTTCCCAAGGTCGAGCTCGACCACCCCCGGACTCGGATGATACGACACCGAAGACGGTGAAGCCGAGAGCGCGATTCCGACCGACATCTCATCGAGAGATAACGGCTCGAACATCTGCGCTGGGTCGTCGACCAGCCGTCCTCCCACCCGCTCAGAGGGCAGTCGCCAGAGCGCAACGAAGCGATCCGTTCCGATTCCTCGGTGGAGCGGCGAGTCCGTCTGACCGTACATGTCCACCCGATACTCTCGGACGACCGCGCCGAGACGCGTAATGTTCAGATGAGCGTTTCGGCTCTGCAGTGGATCAAAGGTCCAGTACATGTGCTCGACACCGAGAGCCATCACCTCGTCGCGCTGATACGCCTTCAGCCGTCGCCCAAGACCCGCATCACGGACCTCCGGCCGCACCGCGAGCATATCCGACCAGTGCACGACCGTACCGTCTCGAAGTCCGGTGAGGCCAAATACGAAGCCGACGAGCCGCCCCTCCGCAGTATACGCGCCGGATGATACGCCTCCGAGCATACGACCAACCTTCAGAATGGCTGGCGCCACCCGCTCAGAGAAGCCATGGCCCCACGTGTCCTCCTGCAGGGCTACGCACTCATGGCACTGCTCCATCGTTTCGAACGGCCGGATGACGAAGTCGGTCATCCGTGTCCTCGAGCTCCCACAGCCTGGCTCAGACGCTGCCGGAGGCTGTCGTGCGTATGGTCGTCCATGAGGTTGAGCGCGGGCAGCCCAGCGAGTTCGTGCACCAACGCGACTCCGGCCAGTGTGTTGGAGGCGGGCCCTGCCACAAGATCGACGCCCCGCTCCCATGCCCCGAGAATCCCTGCGACCGCATACGGGTCCGAGGCAGCAAGAATCGTGTAGGCGATATGCTCCCCCAACATCCGGACCAACTCCCCTCCGTTGTACGGCTCGAGGGGCGAGGCCCCTGCCTCGATCACTGCAGCGGTCGCACCGGTATCGGCGATCCGTGACAGGAGTGGCCCGATCGCCGCCCTGTACTCCTGCGGGGATACCACGGTGGTGGGCAGGCCTGCGTCGATGAAGTCGAAGATGAAGTCCGCTCCCGCATCCTTGAACGAAAGCGTGTCGTGCCAGCGCCCCGCACCCGTGAGCTTCGCTCCCACCACGGTGTGGCCGAGGGCTTTCAGCTGGCGGACAGCAACCCGACCCGAGTACGTCTTCCCCGCAGACATGGACGTCCCGACGAGCAGCACAGTCGGCAACGCATATGGGGTGTCCGACGTTTCAGTGACGCAGTCCCGCATGTTGATCGACCGGCCGTCCCGCAGGACGTGCCCTCGATACCGCAGAGGAAGGAAGGCCTTCGAGAATTGCGAACTCGACGTCACAAGACCCATGCAACCCGCGGCGGTCAGGCAGTGCATGAACCCGTCAGCTTCTACTGCCTGGAACGATCCAGTGGCCTCGAGCGTGGCGGCACGCCGTGCGAGGGCCCCCACCAGCAGATCCCCCGTGAGCGGCGTACATGTGCGGCCTGAGGGCAGCTCGAACTGCTCGGTCATCGAGCTTCTGGGGAGGACTTCCGCCACGACGTAGTCACCCGAGCGCCAATCGAGGTTGTCGATCTTCTCGAATGAAAACGGCCAATCCGGAAGGTCTGCGATTCTGGTGACCGATCCCTTGAGCAGCAGGCTCATCGACGTCCTCCCGAGTCCTCTCTATTTCGTGATCATGGCTGGCGCCATGAGAAGCCGAGCCAGCAGGGCACATCGATCGAGGGAGGGATCGATGACAATGTGCTCGTGGTCGGCGTGCGCTCCGTCTCCGACACATCCAAGCCCATCAAGCGTCGCCGTGAAGAGGCTGGTGGTATTTCCATCCGAACCACCCCCCGCCATCCCGTGACCGAGGTCGAAGCCCAGCTCGGCGCCTCTGAGCTGAGCCTCATTCCAAAGAGCCACATTTCTCGGCGTACGCTCGAGGGGCGCGACGCGGACGCCACCCTCTACCTCGATCGTCACGTCAGGAGTGACGGGTTCGATGGCACGGACACGATCTTCGACCCACCGACCGTGGTCCATCGACGTGACGCGCACGTCCACGGACGCGGTCGCCTCGGCTGCAATCACGTTGGGCCGGGTCCCGCCCCCGATGAGGCCTACATTGACCGTAGTACCATGCTCGGGATCGTTCAGGAGATTCAACTCCTGAATGACATGGGACAGCTCGACGATCGCGCTCGCTCCGGCCTCGGGATCCAGGCCCGCATGGGCAGCCCGCCCACGTACGGTGATCTCGAAGCGCCCCAACCCCTTCCTGGCAGTCTTGATCAGACCCGACGGGCCCAGCGCCGGCTCGAGCACCAGAGCCCGGCTGGCCGCGCGGGCCAGTCGGCGTACGTGCTTCTTCGAGTCCGGACTTCCTACCTCCTCATCGGAGTTCACAAAGACCACAGGTGCGACCGACGGCTCATAGTCGAGGTCCCTCAGCGCGCGGAGGGCGAAAATGATGAGGCTGAGCCCGCCCTTCATATCGAGCGTACCCGGTCCATGGAGTCGACCGTCGTCAACATGCACGGGCATACGCTCGAGCGTCTCGAGCGGCCACACAGTATCGCTGTGTCCCATCAGGAGCTGGCTGGGAGTCTGCCTTGCCCTGCGCTTCGGCATGGCGAGGAGGTGGTTTCCGCTCTTCCGACCCTCGACGATCCGCACATCGTACCCCAGATCGGTGAAGGCCGGCTCGAGAAGCGCGTGCACGCTGGTCTGTGTCGCCGGATGGTCTGTGGGCGACTCAACGCGACAGAGCCCCGAAAGGAAATCCACGAACTCGTCTTTCATCGCGTGGACACGCTCGAGCGTTCGAAAGCTTTCCGCGGTGGTCCGCTCGTTTGCGCCGAGGTCGGAAGACATCAAGGTGACCAGCCGGTGTGGAACGGAAACGCCAGAGTCTCTCGCACCTCGGCATACCGACCCGGCGCGAGATATGCCAGAAGCGGATTGGCAGCGAAAACATCCGCGTCGTCTCGATCCGGATCCCGCAAAGCGTCCTCGGCCACCAACGCCTCCACGATTCGACCCGTAATGAGACTGTTCACACCGAAGTCATCGATGATCCGGTCAGTCTCGCACTCGAAGTGGAGGTAGGCGTCCTCGAGTAAAACACCATCGACCCTCGTCGCTGGTCGCGTGGTGAGCAAATCAAGAGCAGGCTTGGTGTCCTCCTCACAACGGGGCGCCGCTGCCAGACTCGCGAAGAGAACCTGAGACGGGCGAGGGAAGCTGACGGTAAACACCCCCTCACGCACGGCATTTCCGTAGGTTGCGTGCCTGGGCGTGCATACAAAGCCGAATCGATTCTCCCAACCCATCGGCATCGCCATGTGTTTGGGGGCCAGATCGAACGAACCATTCTCTTCGCGCGTGCCTATGACCACGAGCGGAAATACCTGAAAAAACCGATCCCAAACGGGATGCTCGGTACCGAGCGCGACGAGTTTCGTGATGCCGCCTGAGGAATCGGCCTCGCTCACCTGTAGTACCCCGCTCGCTGATAGCTATGGTCGAGAAGCTCGACCGGATGAACGACATCACCTCCGCTGCCCTCGATCCGAAGGCCCGCTCCGATCTGCATCATGCACCCGGGGTTTGGGGTGCACGCAAGGTCAGCCCCGGTTTCTCGTACAGCTGCCACCTTGTCACCTCCAATGTGTGCACCGAGATCGGGGTGCGTCATCCCGTAGATTCCAGCACCCCCGCAGCACTCATCCGCCTTCGCGACCATCCGAACCTCCACGCCCGGCACAGCATCAAGAACCTGAAGAGGCTCGGACGTCACACCCTGCGCGTGCATCAGGTGACAAGGATGGTCGTATGCGACACTGCATGTCACCGGCGCCCCTCGACGAGGTCCAACCGCAGCTAGAAGCTCCGTCACGTCCCGAACCCGCTCGGCAAATGCTCTCGCTCGTGCCTGCATCGGGTCGCCCTCTAAGAGGACTCCATAATCCTTCATTGCCGCTCCGCATCCGGCGGCATTCACAACCACCCAGTCGACCCCTGCTCGTTCGAATGCTTCGATGTTGCGGCGAGCAAGGCGCCGCGCCGACTGGAGATCTCCGCCATGGGCATGCAGAGCGCCACAGCAATCCTGCCGAGTCACGATCCGAACGTGGAAGCCGTTTGCGTCGAGCGTGCGCCCCGTGGCGTCGTTAAGTCGACCGTACAATCCATCTTGCACACAGCCCTGCAAGACACCAACGGTCCCACCCGGTGCATCCAGTGCGCGGTCGGGCACTGTCCCCGCCGATTCAGCGTCCACCGAGCCAGAGGGATGAGTCGCGGATGCCACGCCCGCTACAGCAGTATCTCGTCGCCGGAATCCTTCCGCCTCGGTCGTTGCCGCAAGCATGGCGAGCGCAAAACGCAGCTTGCCCGCTACGCCATCTCCCCCGAGATGTCTGACGGCCCAGCCCGCGAGACCGGTAGCACGAAGCAGTCGACCACCCATGAACAGCATTCCGCGCAGCGGGCGAGACCCCATGACGATCAGGAGCGACCGAGTGAGCATGCCCGGGGGACGCGCCTCAGCGGCGGCTTCACGGGCGAGCTCCAGTAGAGTCCCATATTCAACTCCGGATGGGCACACCGGTTCACATGCTCGACAGCCCAGGCATCGATCGATATGAGTCTGGAAGGCATCTGAGCTCGCGTCGAGGCGGCCCTCCACCACAGCCTGCATCAAGTGCAATCGCCCTCGCGGGGAATCGTTCTCGTCACCCAGCCGGTTGTAGGTGGGGCATGCCGGAAGACAGAACCCACAGTGCACACACGGGAGCAGTCGCTCTCGCTGCGCCTCGAGAGCGCCAGCGAGCCGCACACCTCCGGCCGTCACGAGCGGGCCGGCCACAACACACCGCCGGGGTCGAAGATGGATTCGAGGCGTTCGCTCAGCATGGCTGTTACCGCGCTCTGTGGAGTGCTTGTGGGAGAGTCCGCCCCGTTCCAGCGGACGATACGCAACGCACCTCCGGCTTTCTCTGCGGCCGCACGGAGCGTTCCGACGGGATCCACACCGAGGTCGGCTCCCCCAATCCGAATTCGGCCGGCATACGAGTCCACGACCATCGGTCCCAGACCCACATCTGCGGCGCAAGACACGAGACCCGAGAGCTGGGAGGGCAATACGGAGATCTCGATGCACCGCTCCTCCGCAGCCCCGAGATCCTGCAGTTGCGAGAGGATGCGGGCTGCCCCGTCACGGACGTCCATAACACGGTCGAAGGGTCTACCTACGTGCGTTTCGAGTGTGGCCTGATCGGCATCCACGGTCGACTCCGCCCCGTGAAGACGGACGACGAGCGCCGCGCGCCCATCGAGTACGTCGAGGGGTCCGGCGACCACGATTGAGGCCGGGAGAACAGGCGCAGTTCCGACAGCCAGCGCAGACTCGATCAGCTCCGCGACCGATGTGCCCGACATCAGGAGGACTCGTTCCTGAGGCGGCAGCGGGAAGGCCCGCAGGCACACCGACGTCAGCACACAGAGTCGTCCGCGACCACCGACAACCGACCGGAGCAGGTCATACCCGGCGACGTTCTTCACAACCTTGCCGCCGAGTCGAAGAACACGACCGTCGCCAGTGACGACCGTCGCCCCGAGAACATGGTTCTTCAGGGCTCCATACCCCGCCCAAAGCGAACCATGAGCAGCCTCTGATACGAGGCCACCCATGGAACGACCGCGCGCAGCCGGTGGGTCGAACGGGGCCCACTGCCCATTGCCGCGGAGTGCGTCGTCAACCGTGGCGAACCTTGTCCCGGCTCCAGCCGTGATCGTCAGATCCGCCGGCTCGTATTCCTCGATCCCGGAGAGAAGCGACGTATCGAGCGCGACGAAGCGTCCGTTCGAAACGGGATCGGCGTGCGAGCCGCTGGCGACCGGCAGGACGCCTAGGCCTTCCTGCGCCGCCCACACGAGCAACCTGGAAACATCTTCCGTGGACGACGGAGAAGCGATGAACTCAGGTGTGGCACCGTGCCAGGCGGGACTGTCCGGCTCAGAAGGATCTCGGACGGCCACGTCCGGGAGAACGCTGCGCAGCCCATCGACGAGGGTCACGGCAGCACCTTGCCGGGGTTGAGACTCCCGCTCGGGTCGAATACCCAGCGTGCACGGCGCAACATCTCCAACTCGACCTCGTTGTGGACGAGCGGCATGTAGCCACGCTTGTCGACGCCGACACCGTGCTCACCCGTGATCGTTCCGCCGACGGAAACACACAACGACATGATTTCTTGCGAGGCCTTCTCCACTCGGTCCAGTTCGTCGGCATTCTGGCGATCGAAGAGTATGTTCGGGTGGAGATTACCATCCCCTGCGTGGAACACGTTGGCGATCTTCAGGTCGTACTCCTCGCCGATCTCGGTGATGCGGGCCAGCACTTCCGGCAATCGCGTCCGCGGGACCGTGGCGTCCTGGACCAGGAGGTCCGGTGCGATGCGACCCATGGCGCCAAAGGCCTTCTTGCGCCCCTTCCAGAGACCGAGACGCTCCTCCTCGGAGGTCGCACGCCGGATCTCCCTGGCACCCGCGGCCACGCAGCATTGCTCTGCGCGATCCGCATCCTCGTCTAGTCCGGCCTCTGTACCATCGAACTCGATCACGAGTGCGGCACCTGCATCGATCGGATATCCCGCAGCGAACACGCTCGCTTCGACAGCAACGATCGTCGCATGATCCACGATCTCGACGGCGGCAGGCATGAGCCCCGACGCCATGATGTCGGTAACCGCGTGTCCCGCCTCCTGCATGGTGTCGAAGATCCCCAGTAGCGTTCGCACGCCCTCCGGGGCCGGGAGCAGACGGACTTCAATCTCCGTGGCAATTCCGAAACACCCCTCGGATCCAATGAAGAGGCCCACGAGATCCAGACTTGCCACGGCCTCCGTTCCAGCTCCCCCGAACCGGACGATCTCGCCGTCGGCGAGCACGACGGTCAGGCCCGTGACGTAGCGAGATGTCACCCCGTACTTGAGGCAGTGCGGCCCCCCGGAGTTCTCGGCCACGTTGCCGCCAAGCGTACAAGCCGACTGTGATGAAGGGTCGGGCGCATAGTAGAGACCATACGGTGCGGTGGCCTCTGTCAGACGAGCGTTGATCACGCCCGGCTGTACGGTCGCGAGCCGATCCTGTTGGTCGATGGAGAGTATCCGATTCATACGAGCGGTCCCGACGATCACACCGTCAGGTGTCGGCAGGGCGCCTCCGGACAGTCCTGTTCCCGCCCCCCGCGGAACCACCTCGATGCCCTCTTCATGAAGCAACGCCAGCACGCTGGACACCTGCTCGGTGGTTTCCGGGAGTACGACAGCTCGCGGCACCACCCGATATGCGGTCAGGCCGTCGGACTCGTACGCAACGAGTCGGTCCGGATGCGTGATCACGTGGTTGTGCCCGACGATAGCGCGAAGACGGTCGGCCATGGTCGTAGAGAGAGTCTGAGTCATGACAGAGGATATCGTGAGTTCACGAGATGTCGCCATCGTGAACGTACTCGACCAGGGCGCTCAGGGAATGTCGAGCAGCTCCTCGGAGGGCGTCTGGAAGCTCCAGGCCATACACAGCATCAAGCAGGCCTTCGATGTCTGCGTCGGG
>Ga0222718_10004589_pt1 | contig 11423 bp, 20 predicted proteins | sample C33_27DmetaG_FD_165045 | JGI IMG/M metagenome (GOLD analysis project Ga0222718, IMG submission 165045) | Estuarine water microbial communities from San Francisco Bay, California, United States - C33_27D | ecosystem: Environmental > Aquatic > Marine > Unclassified | place: USA: California... | reverse complement strand
GTAACAAAAACCACAGTCCTAATGACAGCGATATAATCAGCTTCCCTGTCCGTTCTTCCATCTTTCCTACCTAATGCTAGTGACCAAATTCTCCACATCACCAACCAGGAGGAACAACAACCATATCCCGATAGTAATCCATATTATACCAATAACAATCCAATAGTCTTAAATTATTGATTGGTAATTGATTACTATCATAAGGGTCTAACATTGTAAACTCTGCACAATGTTGAATAATCTCTTGAGGAACTTCTATTTTCTGCCAAGTGATTGGTTCTGTAATAATAATAGGTATCATTTGATATAACCGTTTTCAATTAACCATTTACGTGTGAGTGGTGTAGGATCATAACCACCCTTATTTGGATTCCACATATTACCACTAGCACAAGCATTAAGTGCTTTCATAGTCATTCCCTCAGTCAATCCTGCCCATTTGGCCTCTGATTCCCAAGGAACTGAATGTTTTGGATAAATGTCTTCTACCATTTCTCTCCAGATTTGAGGAACATCCTCCTCTGGTAATATAATAGCAATTAATGAGTTTTTGATACTTCCTGCCATACAATCCTGAGCAGCATGCCAACCTTCATGTCGTATAACTGTCATCAAGACATTAGGACGATGCATAAAAGCATCATTCAGATAAAAATTATTACTTACGGTATGATAAACACCACGATGCCCAGGTGGGAAATATTTTTCAGGAGCAAGAAATACTTTTACTCCTACTTTTTGAAGTGCATCTAATATATTATTAAATTCACCAGAAACTAAAGAAAAATTCGATTTAGGATATTTTTTTGAAATATCACTAATCGAAAATATTTCTTGAACTCCGTCAGTGCATTCTCTTAGGATCATACAACCCATCGCATCCATGGTATAATAACCCTGAGTGGGTTTAGCCATGGCTGGAGGGACGATCAATAGAGATAGTCCTAACAAAACATTCTTCAGTTTCATGTTTAGATTTCCTTGTTTTAATATATTCTAATTCATCCCAATACTGACTATGACAAACAACTAGAATATGATCGTTACAGTGTAACACATTTTTTACCAAATTACAATAGGGTTTAGGTTTTATCCCTACTTCAATAGTAATATATTCATCACACTTAAAATATACCCAACCCTCATCAATACCACCATAATGGTGCCATTTTACATAATCATTGACTTCTACGTCAAATGTTTTCATCTCTGATTCTAGGTGCTCCAATGAGAGAGATTGTTTCTTGTTGACGAAAGTAGAGTTTGACATAACAACGAAGAGCCTCTTTTAATATCACAATATCGTTACAATCACTTATCTCACGAGAAAGTTTCTCATAAGCAAAAGACTTAGAAGGTGTTTCTAATGTAATTTGTGATGGGTCTAAGTTATTCATTGAAGGCAGCCATGAGTGGATTCAAGTTTAGTTGCATCGCAGAATAAGGAGTCGTATTTTCTGGGCTTACAACTTTACCAGGTTTGTCTTTATGTATAGGTGCCATAAAGACACATTTACGACGACAGAAAAAGCCCCATACAGAACTTGGTCTTTTATCTGTATATGAAAATTCAGTGTCTAGATTTCTTATCCAAATACGTTTGATTGTCTTTGAATAATCATCAGTCCAGTATTCATAACCAGACGGAGCTTTATGAGGAAATTCCATTGTCAGTTGATTCATTATATGATTGAAGAAGATCTAACATCTTCTTTCTCCACTCCATGAGCTCATCATAACATCCCTGATTATATGCACAACCACGGAGTTTGGCGTCAGGTTTGAGGACACTCTCAATCATAAGATCAAGAGCACGTTTTTCGGATTCAGTCATCAAAAACTTTACATTGTGGAGAACCTGGATGGGTATCACAAAAATCATCTAGGAGTTTATCTCTGTGACGTGAATGCCAATCATTGATAACACCTTCACTTTCTTTTACCTCATCTTCCTCATGAGGTTCATTTGAATGGAAGTCAACCTCCCACTCAGAATATTTGTCGTTGGGATCCTTTTGTTTAGTCATGTTAGGAAACTTTCGATTACTTCAGATGGTTCATTATCTGTTAAACCATATTTAGTGGCTTTTTCAATATTCTCTCTGAGCTTACCATAAAACTCAGGATACAGATCATTATCGTGTGATGTAATGAGGTCAAAACACTCTTCTTCATCCGATGCTCTCACTGCCCAAATGCCACCATATTCTGATTGTGGAAATGGTACGAAGTGATCAACAATAAAAAGATACTTCATCTGCTCCTGTAGTTTACTCTGATAGTATAATAGATTTAGACTTGTTTGTCAATAAGACCTAACTGACGCTCAAATTCATACTTAAGTTTATAAAGTTTACTTTGAATGTAATCTTTATACTCAAATTCCTCTGTTAGTGCAAATAGATTTTCCACTTGCGCATGTGCAATTACAAGTTTTTGTTTCTTGTCCATCATTTTGTTCAGTTAATTTACTTACAAGATACTCTGCGAATGCTTCCATTCGATTTGGATGAATGGCACGAATGTCGGATTGTTCTAATGCTATCCCAATAGATTCGATTTCTTGTTGAGAAAGCTTGTTGTCTTTAGAAGGAAGAGTCATAGTGTTGTCAAATCCTAACATATCTATCTGAATTTTAGACAAATTTATTCAGTAAGACCGATTTTGTTAAAAAACGTTTCTTTATGAAGTTCGACAACAGTTTTCTTCCATGCAATCTGAAATTTTTCATCAAAATCTTTCTGATATACAGGAAGAAATGCAAGCAATGCATGACTAATGTCAACTACATCCTGTTGATTACCACTGTTCACTGCATCATTCAGTTTTTCTGAAAGAAAATCTACAGTGCTAATTTTATTGAATGAATCTTCAAGATCATTCATTGCTTTCCAAGTTTCATTGTAATTCATTTGATCACCATCCAGTTGTTGTCAGATTCTTTATCCATCCAAAAGTGATAACGACCACTGATAGAACTCAAAAACATTTTATCATCAGTTTCTTGTTCTACTCTACAAGAATGCAACTGGTCCATCATGTTATGAAAACGATTCTTAGCCTTGGTAGACTTGGGTTGGACACAAATAAACTTTGGTTTCATTGTTTGGGGTCTTTAAGATACTTAAACTGTTCCTATCTTCCAGGACAAGCCTAGTTTACAGGGATTTCTTGAACTTGTCAAGTGATTGTTCCTCACTAAGATTTGCACAAATCTCACATCGAGGAATGTTTACCATATGTTGGTAAAGGTGATATAATTCATGGAATAGTGTTTTCTCATGTTCTTCACCTTCGAGATTCTCATCAATTTGAATCAGAAACTCGTTGTCATCTTCTCTCATACACCATCCATCAACACCTTCATCTGATAGGTCCATATAGACGACAGTTACGTCTACAGTGTAATCAAACAGATATTCCAATAAGAACCACTGAATGTGTGATTCAACGGTCTTGTAGGGTGTTTTAGGCCGCTCTGAGGGGAGAATACTAATAGAATGCATGAGACAATCCTTGATAAACAATTCTGGTACCCCAATTCATCATCCACATAAAGGATGCGATGAAGATTAGTTTATGTGTGGTGGTCATCTCCTTTGTGTGTCTCCACATACTATAAGACCCCTCAGGGTGAGCTGAGAGGTCAGGTGTGCCAGTTTGTCAAGTGGTTTTTGAGTATATATGAGCCGTTGCGGGCTTAGTCAACAAAATAAGTGAGCGTGCAATAGGATTGGTTGTGAGCACCACTGCTTGTATCGAAGGCAGTTTCGGCAATATTGTTAAAATCACCGTTCAGATTATTTGCGGAAGAATTGGTAGTTGTCTGGAGACTAAGTTGCGCAGTAGCCTCACCTTTTCTTCCTGTGCAAGCGGTTGGATTTAATCCAGCAGCCCAATTGCTTGACCATATTTGTGCAACACCGCGCTGGTCAAAATCAGTGTTACCAATAACAAACGGCAAATTTGTGACATAAACGTCACCTGTACCTGCAGAGGCTATTGGACCTGTAGTCCTTAACCTCCAACCTACTGTCACCAAATTACCAACTTTGGTATAAACACCAATTTGTATGTTGTAGGTAATTGTGGGCGCTGTAGTGCTGCAAGTGTATTCAGGTGTCCAAGTGCCTTCCTCATAGTCATCAAGAATATGTGATGTTGCAGTAGTTGAACTTACGCCAACGGATTGGAAGTCAATACCAGTTCCTGATGTTGAGAAGACTAGGTTTCCGTTGGCAATGTACAAAGAACTGCCCGATGATACTTGTGTATCACCATTTGCAGTAATACGTAATGCTTCAGTATCATTAGTTCCCAATACTAATACATTATCAGAAGGGGAACTTATTGATGTTCCAGTCCCAAGACTTACAACTCCATATGTACCGATACCACTGAAATCAGCATCAGTACCATTGAGTTGTGCCGTGTTCAGTGTGACATCAGCAGTAATTGTACTGATACCATTGATAACCGCACCATTAGGAAATGTAGGAGCTCCAGTACCAGCACCATTGACAATGTTATTGGCTCTTATTCTAGACATCTGAAGACTTTTTAGTTATTTATTCAGAGTCAGCAGGTAATGTTCAGTCAGCCAACAAAGATTTTAGTTCTTCAACTGTAAGTCCAGCTGCGTTAAGTTTCTCTTCTGCTGTTAATGGTGCAGGTTCAGGTGGTGCGACATAATCAGCAGCAGTAGCGCCAGATTCAAGGAACTCGGCGTAGTCGCGGTTGGCTGGGTCAGTGGGAACCCAAGTGACATTTCCTTGATCGTCTTCACGCTTGAGGCCAGCCTGTTCTGCGTCGGTCCAAGTGTAGGTGTAAGTCATTGTTAAAAGGAATGGGTGTTAATTGAATAGGGCTGAGTGGTGTTCAAAGTTCAACGTCGGCAGTGTAGTCCAATATTGGACCACCCCACTTAGCCGAAGTCAGCGTCGGCGGTGTAGTCCAATGCAACCGCACCAGATCCAGCAGCCGCTCCTGAAAACGACAGCGACATGGTTGTAGCCGAACTATTGAGAAAAGTGATATTAGCTGCTGCATTTGTTTGTGCTTCCGTTGGAGTGGCTCTCATCGTCACAGGTCTTGGGGCTTCATAAAGTCGCCCAGTAGTATCTGTAGCTGATGGATACAGGCGAACTCTTGAGCAAGTATAGAAATACCTCTGACACAACGCCAGCTCAGTGCCGATAGGGCGATGTTCAAAAGGAGTGGCTCTGGTGCCTATTTCCATTTGACAACCTGTTACGGACCAATAATTGCCAACTGATGTAACTACATCATTCTGTACATGTCCATAACATAACTTTCCATCAGCATATGCACCCCAACTTGTATTGTCAGTATTTGCGAAATCAGAACCTGAAACAAGAGTAAATTGAAAACGTAAACCTTCTCCATTATCATCATTAATTGTCCCACCAGTATCACCAGGGAATGTTATCTCTTTAAATTCCCAAGTATCTGCTGCATTGATCGTATATGTAGTACCAATTATTCTATTACCATCTGATTGATATATTTGAAATCCATAAGTACCAGTTTCGGATGATTTTACATGAAAAGAACAGGTAATATTTTTTGCTGTAGCATTACCATAATCTAAAAATTGAAGATTTTGTGCTTCAACTTCTTGGTAGAATAAAATACGATCAGCAGACTCAATTCCAGCTTCTGCAGTATTATCAGTTGTAAATCTCCAACATTTACTATATCCAGATGGTCCATCTGAGAACTGTGACATAATACCAACCAGTTCTTCTATACTACTTCTATTCCAGATCCATCTATCTACAGTATTATATTCAGTTACATTTGAACTTGTGGTGGAAGTTATGCCTCTCTGAGCCACATTCATCTCCCCATTGATGATGAGGTTCCTGTTACTTAGCGGACCAGCAGTAGGATAAGCTAGATTATTAATAGATTGAGTGGTAATATTGGTACTACCAATCGTAACTGAACCCTGACCAACTGTCAGAACTCCAGTGATTCTTGCATCACCATTTACCGTAAGAGCAGTCTGTCCAACTCCAGTCACAGTTGTGATACCAAGACTGGAGATACCAACAACGTTCACTCCATCAGCAAATGTTGGAGCTCCAGTGCCTTCTCTATTGGTATATCTGTCAGCTCTAATTCTAGACATCGTGAGACTTTTTAGTTATTTATTCAACTGGTCTGACAGGCCAAACAGGGTTAGTTGGATCAGTAGTGTTTGCAGGCAGATCTCTCAATGCCTGACGATAAGTTGTCATTTCGGCACTCATAGTATTGTCAGACAGTGCTAAGTAGTCAGTTTCAGCAATAAGGCGGTTACGCTCTTGACGTAGTTCTTTCCACTGATATTCTGCTTGAAGCTCGACAGCGGCTGCATCTACAAGGGTTTGATCAATGGTAATCAAGTTACCGTTAGCGTCTAATGCACCGATGTTGTCATGAATCTCAGAAACTTGAGGGTAAACTCGTATAATTGCTTGATGATTCATTGGGCCACCTCCATTGCTGTAATAACTGAAGTACTTCTAACCCTCGTTCCAGAAGCTAAGCCATCTCCATTGTCATTGACATATATGGTGACAGGAGCGGAATATGGTTGGAATAGTTTTACCCCATAAGTAATTTGGCTCGTAGTACTTGGGCTATCTAAAAACTCAAAAGGAATAGTTTGAGTCAAGCGGTTGTCGTCAGGGTTGCCATAGCCAGCAACCGTAACTCTTGTATTTGAATTTCCTGCGCTGCCAATTGAAATTTCGGTACTATCTCTTAACATAAAAAGACCAATACCATTTGATGAAACATTATTTGTACTAAAGGAAATAACCCCTCTGACTAAAATCTTGCTAGATGTTGCTGTAGGCGTAATGTCTACGTCTAACCCAGGTACCGCAGCAGTTGGCCCACCGCTTGCAGTAACAAATGTAGATGTATCAGTTTTAGTTGTACTAACAACTTGCAAGATATTTCCAGCACGCTCAAGGCGGTCAAGAGTACCTCCAGAACTTGGAAAGACAAAAGAATTTCCGTTACTCTTAAGATTTCCACCTATAGAAATATCAGTTCCAAAACCAACTGTTTGACCAACACCTGTTGTAATATTTCGATTAACACCATCAATTGTAAGATTATCTCCAACAGTTGTCACACCAGTAATATTGACACCTCCACCCACTGCCACCTGAATGGCAGGAGTAGAGGCATCTAAGTGTTCGATATTATTAGTCTTTAAGGTACTCATCTCAATATCTTTTTAGGTATTTATCAGAGTGCGTCTCTGGTAGCAATCAAGTGTGCCTTATATGCATCCTTGACTGCTTGTGTCCATGCAGCGTTACAAATTGCTTGAACGTCTGCATCTTCACCACTGATGTCAGTATCAGTCCAGTTGTCATCTGCATCAACTGAACCAGGCATCAGACAATGACGATGGAAAGTACGTGCAATCTCTGTACCGTCTCTCTCAACGATATCAGCTCTACGTACTTGAACAGCTTTAAATGAACCGACAACTTCAATCTTGTCGTTTTCTTGTCTTTCAGAAAGTGCCATTAGGATAATCCTCCGAATTAAACAGGGTTAGGCGTGAAGTATTTATGAGCCGTTGCGGGCTTAGTCAAATTCAAACTCTGTAAACAATGCTAATAAAGATGTCAGTAGCGCCGCTAGTAATGTCACCGACGTTAGTACTAGAGTCACCTCTATCATCACCTACCTCAAAAATTAGCATAGAGTCAGAGTTATTACTGATAACTGGCACCAATCCGTCAGCTGCATCATTGACATTAAATGAGTCATATCTAATTGCTCCTTGTGATGCAACGCCGGTAGCGGAAACAAAAGGAAGACCAGCAATTTCCAAGTTGCCAGAGCCAGCCGCACTTGCGGTGATGTTGCTCATTTGAATATCAATTGAAACCAGGTTTCCAATTTTCGTGTAAAAACCGTTAAAAGTCCCTGTGTAAGTTCCTGCTGTGGTACTACCTCTGAAAACAGGAGTAAACTCGCCTTCCTCGTAATCATCAAACAGTTCATTTACGTTTGTAGCGCCGGTTCCATCAGCAGTGGCACTAAAGTCAATGCCGTTGCCGCTTGCAAGTACTAAGTTTCCACTACTGATACTGACTGATCCTTGGACCTCAATATCTGTACTAAATCCGACTGTCTGACCAACACCTGTAGTGATAGTTCTTGTTGTACCATTAATATCAATGTCACCAATACTAATCACACCCGAAGAACTTTCGGTCATTGAGGAGTGAGTAATAATTCCTGCAGTATCAGAATTCTTATAGAACTGATTAGCACTACCATTGCCACCAGGTAGTGTGATAGTATTATCACCAGCTACAGCTGGAGCGTTGATATCAACTGCTCCAGAAGTTTGTCCTCGTAAACTCAGTCCCATGGGATTATACTTTTTTAGTTATTTATTTACCAAGAAGACGGTAAATCCGTTGAAGGACCACCAATCACTCTATTCAGTCTTGTTTCAATCGCATTTTCGAGAGTATCTGCTTCTTCTAATGCCTTGACCCAATCAATTACTTGGTCTCTGGTAAGAGAATTAAAGTCTGTAAAATTACTCGTATTTGCAGGATTAAGTCCCACAGTATCACCTAACTTTGCAGTCTTTCCAGTTTCACTATCGGTTCCCACAAGTTCCCATGAAACAGTCTCAACAACACCATCAGTGTTGGTCATACCTGTAATATTCCAAGTCTTTGTGATCGCCATTTCAGTTTTCTGTAGTAATTTTATTTATTATCATGTTGCACCAGGATATTTGTTCTCTCGCGTAATGAAATGACAAGCATGATCTGTAAAACCTCTTACATTAGTTGTATCAAATGTCATTGTAACGTCAAGATTGCTGTCTGGATTATTAGTTGTTACACTATCCACCGTCATATTATTGGTCACGATATGATTAGCATCAACATCAGCCAAATTAGTTTCCTGTCTAGTAATATTCCATAGACCCATATACTGACTTTGTTGGTTATATGCTGCTGTGGTATTACTTCGTCTCATTGAAAATGTTACTAAGAGTGTAACTGATCCATTAGTACCAACTCCATCTGTAAGATCATTTAAATCAACTTTATATGTATGATTATTAATACCATCACCTGCATTCGTTCTAGTTACAAGTCTGTCAGGTACTCTTGACCATCCACCATTACTTCCAATGATACCTTGTGGAGCAAGAATTTGTTGTCCTACCTGAATATTTTGAGTGGTTGAACCAATACCAGCAGTTCTTGATACAAGTAATTCACCACTTGATAGGACACGAAGTCTCTCTTGATCATTTGTGGCAAATTTTAAATCAGTATTATCAACATTCCATACCTGAGCTGATCCATCTATCATTTGTTGGACATCAAAACCAGTATTACCTCCATACTGTAATCTTAAACTTGCAGGTATAGTATCATTAAAAACTTGTAATTGATATGTTGGATCATCAGTTCCGATACCAACGTAACCACTTGAATTAACTCTGAATGTTTCAGTACCACCAATAGATATTGCAACTTGACCTGCAGAAGGGAAGAATACACCAGTAGTTGTATCAACACCAACTAAACTTGGTGTTGCTTCCGTACTATAACCAACCGATACTGCCGCACCAGCAGATACTGCAAGACCATAAGGGAACTTAGGTGCCTTAACACCACTCTTATCTGTTATATTATCAACTCTTACTTTACCTTCACCATTGGCAAGAATACCAGGAGCATCTACATCTGTACCAATACCTAAAATGTCAGGAATAAAGTCATCACCATCACCTACAATCAGGTCTGCATCACCTTGAAGGACAATGTTAGTATATTGTGTATAAGCTGCTGAAGCAGATGCTGGTGGGTCTACAGTAATAGTAGAACCAATTGTCAGGTTTGCATCAGTATAATATATCTTATTCAGCGGACTGGTAAGGTCATCTGGTAACAATGAAGTACCAAGACCACCAGGAGTACCAGTCAGGTTTGAGCCGTCACCATAATATTCGATTGCAGTAACAATCCCTAACCTGACATTAACAGGATTTTGAGGGTTAGTTACCGCAGAACCAAAACCAGCAAGATTACGAGCTCTTGACATTTTATCTACTTTTTAGTTATTTATTCAGAGTCAGCGGGTAGTGGTTCAGGTAGTAGGTATAGGTCATTGATTTAGGAATGAAGGGACATTGGAGTTACCTCCAAATTAAAGTTCGGCGTCGGCGGTGTAGTCATTGATGAAAGCTGCTGTTCCTTGAGCCACATTGTCAACCTCGATTTGATACATCGATGCACTGCCAGTCAGGCTCAAATCTCCAGTACTGGCTGTCGCGTCTTCGTCAGGGTTTGCTCTCATAACAACTGGTCTAGGGATTGATAGAACCTTGTTAGTGGCGTTACTGTTTGGAGCAAAACACTGCATTCTGAACGACACTTGGTAGTACCGCTGACACAACGCCAGCTCAGTGCCGATGTGGCGGTGCTCAAACGGGGTCGCCTTGGAACCTACTTCTAGTTGGACGCCAGTCAGGAACCATTCATCATTACTTGCAGAACCAATAGCAAGATTATCTGAATTACGATTTGCATTAGCAATTGCTCTCCAGCCTCCTTGCGATCCTCCTGTAAAAGAAGAACCACTATTTAACCACCAAATAACATCCAAGCCACGACCATTATCATTGTTAATAACGCCAGAACTGTCTCCTGGAATAGTAATTACCTTTTTTTCCCAAGTATTTGCTGCGTAAATTGTGTAACTTGCACTAAATTGTTTATCGCTATTATCTTCTTGAATTAATTCTACAGTGCCAGTACCAGTTTTACTTGCCCTTACCCAAAAAGATAAAGTCATTGTTTTTGCATTTGTAGTTCCATAATCAAGTTGTTGTGCATCTTGACCTTCAATAAAATATACAACTTTGACAGTATCAGTTGCGCCTGGAGAGGCTTGTCCTGTGGTACAAGTCAATCTCATTGAATGCGAAAAACGTTCAGTTGAACCACTTTCATAAGTATCACCCTGAGAGTTAGTCATTCTATCAGATGTCCAAGTTCCTATAGAAACATCTAATCTATAACGATCAGCAGTATAATATTCAGTTCCCGAATTGATAGATGATACAGTGTTACCACGCTGCGCCACATTCATAGCCCCATTGATGACGAGGTTCCTGTTACTTAGCGGACCGACAGAAGGATATGCATTTTGACCTACTGTCAATTCACTACCGATATAAGCTGTTGCTACACCAATAGTGGCACCCACACCAGCAATATGGACATTACCTCCAGTAACTTCGATACCACTACGTGCAGTGATGATACCAATAGAATCTACATTAGTGACATCCTCATAAGTGACTGTACCACCTACAGATACACTCTGGTCAAAGGAATAACTTGTAGTT
>Ga0222718_10004586_pt1 | contig 11430 bp, 10 predicted proteins | sample C33_27DmetaG_FD_165045 | JGI IMG/M metagenome (GOLD analysis project Ga0222718, IMG submission 165045) | Estuarine water microbial communities from San Francisco Bay, California, United States - C33_27D | ecosystem: Environmental > Aquatic > Marine > Unclassified | place: USA: California... | reverse complement strand
TTTGCGATTTGATCAATCGCAATGAATCGCAATGAATTGGATTTTTGGGGAAAGGATTTAAACTGAAATGCCTTGATTTTTTTACTTTCGGAAAAATAATTTTTCAACACAAATTTTTGTGTGTTATTTATTTCTGTATTTTCAAAAAAGTTCTATTTTTTGAAAAAAGGATATTTTTAGATTTTCAAGGATTTTATAATTTTTTGAAAAAATTTAAATTATAAAAATTATTTTATGAAATCTATACATTTCTTTATTGTTTCTGAAAATAAATCAATCTTTCTATCAACAGGAAGAATAAACCTCTCTCTATTGGCCTGTTCTCGGTATACTTCTAACTTGTTGAAAACCATGCCTTCAACCACACTCATTTTTTCTTTATTAGGACAAGAAGAATAAAAAACTACTTCATGTTCATCTGTCTTATTGTAGGTAGATAATCGGTTAGTTAGATTAGTAGCTTTTCCAAGTATATAACGTCTTTCTTTTTTTAGTCCAGGAGTAGTAAGAATATAGATTACATTTTGACCTTCATATTTAGTTCTACATCTTTTCTTTAAAAATTTCTTGTTTAATCCGTCTACTTTATTCTTACCATCTATAATATATAATTCAGCTAAGCGTTGATATGCTTCTAAGAGTTCTTGGTATTCTATTTTAATCTCTTTATAATCTTCATATTGTTTTTGGTAATTTTCTTTAAATGTATTTCTTTCAGATTCTACCTTTAATAATTGTTTTTTCATAATAAAAAATTTTTCAATAGAAACACATTTCTCCTCATGCCTTATTAAATTAAATTTTTTCCCGAACTTTTTACCACATGTTCCACATTCATATTTAAGTTCTTTATCTTTTCCTTGTATTTTTAGACAATATTTAGCAGTCCTCTGGTGTTGGTTTAAATTTGTTTTAGTTGAAAAATTAGCCTTACAATATTTGCATTCCATTTAATATTATAATTTTTAACTTTATATACGTATTTCTCATGTATTTCTCTTTATTTGATCAATAGCAGTGCATCCGTAAGGGCATATCCTTAGATTATCTACTAACATTTTAATATTTGGAGAATTTAAGAAACAATCTTTAGATCCACAATTACGTTGTATATAAAATAAATGATCTCCATCTTCTTCTGGATAAGTGAAGCAATCACAATTTTCTATACCAGAAGGACATTTGTTTCCATATGTTGATACTTTACCTAAATCGCAATGGTATCCAGAATCCTTAAACCAACCATCTACCTTTCCTCCATGATCACAGATTGTTTCATCTGGTTTAATGTTATTTTTACAGTCTGTTGGAGCCATGAAAACAAGATAAAATGGGAATTGTTCAATTCCTCCATTATTTTGTGCATAATTCATTAACATCTTGTTATAATCTCGAGTAAAATTTTCTTGATCTAAATTACATGTATTTCTTGGGCCGCACTCTTTTCCTATAAGTTTACCACTAGATTGTAAGATAAGCATATTTTTTGTTCCTGATAGTTGAATTTTTCTGAAAAAGTCATAAGCCTTGGCCATCTTATCAGCTTGGCTCTGATTTGTTTCTCTATAACTACTATAAAGATCCAATCCAACAACATTTATCATAGGATTATCATATAAGAATTGAGCCCATGATAATTCACTCATTTTCCACCCACCTCCTTTGGGAATTGGAGTCTCAGGGCGGGGTGCATCTGTAGAAAATCTTATTTTTTCATAACCTTTTTGCCATGGCCAAGCAAAACATGTAAGATAATAAACACACGTTCCAAAAGTGTCACTAATAAGTTGTAAATCAGTTCTATATAAAGAGTACATATCACCTTCAGTTGTTACATCATTTCCATTTGTATCAGGAGCCATACTATTATACTTTTGAATATATTTATTGTGATCGTAGTATTCACTAGCAGGATATATTTGTTGTGTAGATGAATTCCATTTAGGCCACTCATTTTTAATAAAATATTCAAGCCAACCTAAAGGTTCATCTAAGAGATATATTCCTATAAGAAGTCCCTTGTATTTTTCATCGAGTAATTTTTTTAATTTAAATATATTTGATGCTGACCCTTCTATCCAACCACGATCAGTTTCCCCAGATCCTACTGATAATATTAATTTTATATTTCTAGAAACCAAAAATTTAAAAATTTTTTCATAATAAGTAATATCCTTCCAAAAAAGAAGATCTACTTTGTAGACACCGTTAGTTTCTCCCAATATATTCCCTATCCCAAATGTATCTGGAAATAAATTTGCTTTATAAAATCCGAGCCAAGGTTTATTATTTTTTGGTTGGGGCAAGTCCTCACATTTCTCAAAAAAATGTACCCCAGGATCGCATTTATCTTGATGCTGACCTGGTAAGGGAACTAAAACACAAGGTCTTTCATTAGTTCTTTTTATAATTTCTTCACCTTCAACCTTAGTTGGCCACCACCACATATTTTTATCCCATGATCCAACACACGTCCTACATTCTTTCTTAGTTTTACAAAAGTTTTTGCATTCTTCTAGTGTTTTATTTCCAGGGTCAGACCATCCTGGGATAGTTTCAGAATCCCAACTACCAGGGAATCTACATTTGTTTGGAAAACATTTAGATCCTCGCATGAAATTAAAATTCTCTTTTTTTGAATATTTAATTAAAATCAAAGTTATTATACCTATTAAAATTAGTATTAATATAACTATTATAATTTTTATCATTTATTAATTATATAACAAAAAATAAAATTCTTGTTTAAGGGGGGATTTTAATGTTTGCGTTTACTATCCTTTAAGGATAGTAAAATTTGATAAAGAAGAGTTATTTTTGTAATATTTCATCCATTTTTTCTTTCCATCCGGGTACAGAAAAATGGATGAAAATATTTACATAAGAGTCTCCTTCAAATGGATAGGGCCTACCGTGCATGATACCTACAGATTCGTATAGTACAAGATCAATGTTATTATCTAGTAATATATTTTCTTTATTCCCTTGATGGTCCCATACAGCGAGGGGCCAAGGTTTTTCTTGTTTATGTTTTACATGTAAGATAGCTGATAAGACATGTGTATCATATCTATCACAATGAACTTTAAGGGTTGCACCTCTTTTATATTCTCTAATCCCAAATGTGGCTGTATGGATTAAATTTTGTTTCCCTGTCCATTGTGATAGTTGATTTTTAATATAGTTTTCCAAGTCTTTTTTAAGAGAGGGATCGTGTGTGGCAATATCTAGGTTATAAAGAAGTTCATTGGAAGAATTTTCTGTACCCCAGATTACTTCGTGGGGTACTTTTTCTGGTTTTTTAAGATGTTTCTTTTTTTCCCATAAATTTTTGAGTCTTGTTTTAAGGTGGGGAGATAGTTTTTTAGCTATATATCCTTTTTGAGTGAAATTAGGGCATAAATTGCGTGTTTTTTGTTCTTGTTGTGACATATTTTTATATGCCTCGGAAAAATATATAGAATTTATACCTTTTTTTCTATAAAAATGATGTTTATCATTGCATGTAATATTTTCTTTGCTAGGTTTAAATATTAAATAAGCAATTATTCCTAATGTAACGATAATTACTAAACCAAAAATTTTATATTTATAGGAAATCATTTATTTTATATAAATCTTTTTTAAATCTTTCTAAATCTTTCTAAATTATCCTATGTTAAAAGGTTTCTGTGGAGTCCATGTTTGTTCCAATCTAGAATAACTTCCATAAGGACTATTAGAGTTATGAGCCATTCCAACCTGGCTAAAATTTTCTTTTTCCCCGCACTGTCCTGGTACCGGTTTAAATCTCGAAGGAACATCCTTAGTTACAATTTGTTTCCATATTTGCCCTCGCGGGGTAACATTACTAAATGCGGACCACCCTAGAGCAAAATTTGGGTATGTAACATCTCTTTGTGTTCCACATGATCCGCAATAGCCTTCCTTAAATTTTTGAGGAGGAGCTTGTGAGGGTACGGCAACATCCCACCCCCATGGAGACCACGCACTGGGTTGTAAGGAACCTTGTGAGGTCCAGGTTTGTTTGACTGGTAAGAAGTCATCATTACAGCAGTTATTTTTACCATTCATCTTTATATATGGAAAAATAAAATTTTTACGCTAATCTTTATTAGTTTGATATAGAGAATATAATTGTATTCCTTGAGAAAGAGGATATTGTTGATTAATATCCTTACATTGTTGCGGTGATAGAGTGAAGCTATCGGATTTTTCTTTTATACAATCCATAACTACTATGATAGTATTTTCATTGTAGGAATATTTAGTGGGTATATTGGTTTCTAATATCCCGTAAATATGTTCTACAGAATCTACGGGCAATTTTTTATAATCTTTTTGTTTATTTTTCATTAATTTTTCCATTGTTTCGAAAATAACTCCTTCAATGCATTTTCCTAGACATAATAAGGAGCATAAAAGTTTTTCGTAATGAATATTTTTGGGGTTACAGTAGTCAGCTACTTTATGAACAATAGAGAATAATTCTGCTGCAAAATATTTAATAGCCTTTTCTCTAGTGTGTGGTCGGGAGTAATCACTTCTAACATCCCTAGCAATGTTTACTATACCTTTTAATACATATAAATTATAAAAGGGGAAATTACCGATGGCTTTTTCTATTTTAATAAATTCTTTAATAAATATGGAAAAAATTTTTTCTATTTTACTGTAATCTTGTTTTTGGAAGGGTAATATTACTAGGCTTTGTAAGATGTCGATACAAAATATATCATATTCTCTAAATAGAGATGAATATTCGCTTATATTTTCTAACATATCAAGAACCTTTTCACTGGCTGAAATATTTTTTTTATTTTTGTCCCAGCCTCTTTCCCAGTTAATATTTAACCTCCCAAAAATATTTTTCATTATATTACGAAATATTTGATATTTCTTCCCGTACCTATTGTATTGCAGATCTAGACATGTAGTGACCATAAAAAGCTTGGGATCAACTACCCAATCAAATCTATCGCTAGTGAATCCGTGATGGGTGTGACCCATGGAAGGCCAAGCGGGTCCGTTGTCTAAGTCAGAAATATAGGAATACCCGAAATCTATAATTATAGGATAATATCCATGAGTAGGGATAGCGTATTGATTATCCTCATCAATTACATATAAAAAAACCACATCCTTTTTACATTTTTTCATAAGAATATTACCAGATTGTAGATCATAATGGGAGAATTGTTTCTTTTTTTGAGCAATAGCTAGGGCCATCATAACCTGTTTAATAACAGAATATATAACTTTGTCTGAAACCCCTTTTTTATCTTTAATTAAATGATGAAATTTAGTAGAACTAACAAATTCTGTCAAAACCACTTCAGTTTCAATAGGATGTTTAGATGTTATTTCAAAGGGATTAGTCCCCTTTTCTTTTTTATATTTAAAGGGGTTAATTTCGGCTAAAAAAGTTCCTATTACTTTACAAAAATGTAGGCAATATGGGGATATTTTATTTAATCCTTTAAGGACGCAATATTCATGCCTACCTAAATAATCAATTTGCCCAGAAATTTTATATATTAATTTTATGTTATTTCCCCCTTTTAAATTTTTTGTTTTAAACATTCCTACAGTTCCTTGTTTTCCAGATTTTTGAAATTCTTTTTCATGTATTAGCCATTCATTCCAGGGAGAATATTTATTTGTTTGAAAATATTTAACCAATTTATTATAATCAGTGTCTTCACTAGTGGTTTGAGGCATTTATTCGCTGGGTATAAATGTTTAATTGGATTTAAATACTATTATATCCCAAATATAAATGCCTCACAGGAAAGATAAAAAACCAAAAATTCGTTCTCCTTCTCATAAATTGAAAAAAATTGCTTCAACTTATACATCATTTATGAGAAAAAATATTAAGAACCGATCTACGAGTCCTCGAAGAACTCGTAATACAGAAAGTATGAAAAGAGTTGTTCCAAAAACTATATATAAACCTCTTAATGAGTATCAAAAATTTGTTCGAAGTGAAAGCAGGAAATTGGAATATAGAGATATGTCAGGAAAAAGTCGTATGATAAAAATAGCCAAAGCATGGAAAGAACGTAAACATATTCATCATCACTAATTTAAAACATCAAAAAAAATAAATAAATGGAAGTAAAATCTTCAAAAACAGAAGTAAAATCTTCAAAAACAGAAGTAAATCTTATAAAGAACTATATCGACATAGAAATTCCACCTGATGTAAATATGAATGCGTCAGAACCCGAAATCAGAAAAGCCCTAGTAGAAATAATACTTGATATGTCCTGGAGTAATTACGTACGTATGAAATATCTAAATATATTTATACAAAAATGGCCCAACCATGAACAGCTTGTAGAAATAATTAATAAACTTAGTCTCATGTTCCAATTTAGCGGAATTAAAAGATTAGAAAATTATCTTTATTCTATTATCACTGAATCAAAAATGTCACCGGTATTAAAAATACCACCAATAAAGAGTTTATGCACCTTTAGAGACAGACAAGCAGGATTTAAAGCTCTTAATATATTTTGTAAAAATATGAGTAAAGATATACCAACACCCTGTCAAATTGAGATAGTAAAAATACTCATGGAAAAGAAAGAATATAAAAAACAGGCTTTAGGCTATTTTATTAATATTATAAACAATCAATCTATAGCATGTGACTACCGCTATAAATCTATCTTATCATTAGAAAATTTAGAAAATGTTGAAAATAAAAAAATTTTAATTAAACATGCCACTCTTAGCTTCTTTAATAATTCGTTAAATAGAACTTTATATAGAATTTTAGCAGGGCAAATGCTTATGCAAAAAAAATTAGTACCTTTTAAAAATGAACGAAATCACGTTCAACTCACTATTATGTCTTTTGCTCAAGACCCAGAACTTGATTATAATCTAAGAGCCGACGCAGCTGATGTAATATTAGGATTAGGAGATCTTTCAAACAAATTAACAGCAAGAAAAATAATTCAAATGTTAGGTAGGGAAAATAGAAATGTTAGAACTATATTTGATAATGCTCAAAATGTTCATGTTGACGAAATTGAAAAAAGTGTCAAAGAAATAATAGAATTTCTATCTTCTATTGTTATTCGTCCAAGTGATAAAGAAGAAAAAAAGGAGATTACCTTTGATGTTATCAAGAAAAATGTTAAGGATCTATTAGAAATAGAATTAAAACAAAAAATAAAGGAAATAAAGACTCCAAGAAAAACATGTGAAGAAATGTATTTTGAATCTGTAAATATGAAAGAAGATCCTAATTACGTATCCAAGGAAAATAAGAAAAACAAGGAAAATAAGAAAAACAAGGAAATAAAGGAAAAACAGATTACTGATTCTCACGAAGAAAAAGTTGATAAGATTAATATATCTCTTAATCGTATCTTAATAGATAGAGCTCTTTATTCTCAATATAACTGCTCCTTATTATATATACTTAAAAGGATTTGGATTTACTTAAGTTCTCACAAAAACAGGAAATCTATGGAACTAAGACTTCTACAAGAACTAGTTGATATGTCGGGAACTTGTTCGTCGGGTTTTGCTAGTCGTTTGGTAAATGTTATATCAGGGTTCGGAGAATTTAGTCTCCGGATTAGCTGGAGAGATCAATTGGTATCCAATTTTACTGGTAGATTAAATTCTAGGGCTAGGAAAATGACTGAAAAGGATCAATTAATCAAAAACTACAATATATATTGTAAAAAGAAAAGAGAGAAACAAATTGAAAGTTATAAAAATTATATTAAGAATATAGAATCAACAGGATTTAATTCATGTCAAAATAAAAAAGATTCCCATATTACAAAATTCAGATCCAAATATATTAATGATAAAAAAGAAAATAAACTAAAAGCTCTCACTTCTTTTCAATCACAAGTTATTCAAGAAATGTGTTTAAACACTAATGATTTTGCTTCTAGACGTAATTTCCTCAAATTCTTTCGAAAGAATATGCTAAGTATCAGAGAAGAACTTTACGAAGAATTTAAAGATTATATTGATGATACATCATTCGATCTATATTTTAGAGCTGCTGTATCCATGTATGAAACTGGGGGGTATGTTTAACATTTTCTTCCCAATCCTTTATAGCCTTATTGTAATACCTCAGATCACATTCGTATTTTATCAAGGGATCTGTTAGACACACATTATAACAAATGCTTGATCGTAGTTGTCCTTCCAAATCAGGGTTATAAATTATTACGGAATTATATACTATGTAGATAGGAATAAAATAAATACATATTTTCATAACATTTTTAAATCCTCTAAAAGCTCCTAAAAACATTACATTTATTAACAGCCAATAGGCAAACCTGTTTGGAGTATTTAATATATATAAGATTGTGTATAAATTTTTTTTAGTGATCATTTTGAAATTATATCGGTCGGTATAAATATAATTTCATTTTTCATTTATATAAAAATAATAAAATAAGAAGAAAATAAGAATAAATATGAACTCTGATACTAAAAATATTAATAAATTCTGTAAAACATTGGAGACAAATTATTTAGATAATTTATCATCTCAAACTAAAAAATATTTTTTAAATTTTTCACAATCTCATTTTTATCGCTTGAAGAAAAGTAAAGAAATAATAGCTAAAATAGTTATTAATCACCTAGACAAAAAGATAAAAAGAAACTATGATAAAGAATTATATAAAAAGGGGTACACTGTCATACCAGTATTAAATAAATCCGAAACTAGTAATCTAAGAGATAGATTACTAGAAGAATTAAAAAGTATGCCTGAATATGACTATAAAAATATGGTAGACGAACGATTTGTATTAGGAGGATTTGGCGCCTTAGGTAATCCTTCTTCTTTTCATATACCTTCTACTAGAGATGTACGTGAATGGGCGTTGTATGCTGTGATCAGTAAAATATTTAAGAATAGTAAATACTTTAAAGGATATAAAATAGAAAAATTATTTGATAGAATAATTTACAGACCTAGCTATTATAAAAATCCTACAAGAGTGGGAAATAATAAAAAAGGAGAAAAAGTAAGAGCCGGTAAATTAGGTAAAAAAACTCCCTTAAAACCTATGGCTGAAAGTTGGCATAGAGATGAATCTGTATTTGCTAGTAAAGATGATCTAACTTTCGGTGGATGGTTAAATATTTCTAAAGGCATTTCAACCTTTTCTTGCTGCCCTAAGACCCATAAAAATGTATCAGGTCATAGGGGATTTGCAACTATTAAAAAGGATACTAGAGAATTTAAAATGGCTGAAAAGAATAAGGTAAAAGTAATTATACCAGAAGGTCATTTACTTATATTTTATGAACAGCTTGTTCACGAAGTATATCCAGGTCATTTAAATTATAAAGTAATAAGATATCATACTGGATTTAGATTAACAAAATCAAATAAACCAATGACTCCTAATCTTGAATTTATAATTGAAAATCAAGGAGTACCACCTTTAAAAAGCGGTCAGATACCTCCTATATTCGGAGCTAATCATCAAGCAGCCTTTATGTACTTGGTGCAATGGTTCTCAAAAAGATTTATTAGAAAAGTAAAGAATAATTATACTATTAAAAAATCTAAATATGATCACGAGACTGGAAGAACATATTGTATTGTTGATAGATATATGAAATCATTAAAAGAATATAAATTACCTTTGTATAAATCCTATAACAAATATGAAAAAAATATTTTTTACCCATCTAAAAAATTTTATTTGAAATACCCTGGAAAAGAAAAAAGAATAAATATAAATTTATAAATAATTCAAGTATCACCACAGATCAGTAAATCCAATCCTTTTAGACTTTGGAGGACCACCATCATTAGTATTATGTTCTCCCTTCCACCACTTCCAACAATCCACAACCCAATTTCTAAGATTAGCAATCCTCTTCTTATTAATTTTTTTCCTATCAGCAGGTTTTTCAGGTCTATCTTTTTCAGTAATTTCTTCACAACCAATTCGTATCCATTTCACCTTACATTCATCCCACGCTTTCTTCTTTCTTTCGTACTCTTTCAGATTGATATTATATTTTTCATATAAAGTTGGTTCATAAGTTGGTGCTGTACCACAAACTACTCTACCAAATATCCCCGAATTATTCATACAACCATCATAAATAGTTTTAGCAGTTTTGTAAGACCCTTGATTATAATACTCATAGGCCTCGGCAGAATATACAAGATCTCTAAAATCTTCACCAGCCATTTTATAACCTTCTAAAGCAGGCCGAGGATCTATACCACCTTGTACAACTATCTCTGTTCCTCCTAATATTATACTTCTCATAGCTTGTCCAGCTCTTAGTTTTAGATTTAAAGCCATAGAAAGCCCTACATCTTTTAAGCATCCACGCGGTATACCAGGAGCGGTAAAAAAACTATCTACAGCACAACGAGGAGTAGGTTTATAAGGAGTAACTGTAGGAATTGCTACATTCCACACGTGTTTAGTACCAACCACAAAAGGTTGAGGAACGTAAACAATATGAAGAGTTTTTCCAACTACAATAAATAACATGTATAACTGAAATAGAAACCATAATGGACCAGTTATTTTCTTAAATCCTTCATAAGCATTAGCCATTATAACATTAGTAAATAAATATTTAGGAACAGTTATAGGAGCAAATGCTAAATTAACACACTGCTCTTTAAACCCTCTATATATTTTTTGTCCCCAAAGACTTGGATGAAGATTCCAAAATGGTTCTTTATTAACTTCCTGTTTTTCCAGCATTTGAGTCATTGCACGTATATCTTTCTTTGACGCCAGTGATGCCTCGACATTTAAACCAGCATCGAAAGACTTTCTTTCTTTGTTCTCAGCCAATATATACATTTGTTCTTTCATCATTTGTTCCATCCTTAATTGACTTTTCACTTTCTCTACCTGTATCTCTTGTATCTGTTCCGGAGTTAATCGGGTGTTTTTTTCATCTATTTCACCTCTTTTAATTCTGATCTTCTCCCTGTTTTTCATAGCGAATCGAACAGCAATTCTTTTCTGAGCACTCAATCCTGATCTTGTAGTCTTCTCTATATCTCCATATCTATGTTTAGAGATAAATAAAGCTATGGATCGGCGCATTTCATTCTTATTTTTTTGACCATTTTGGAGATATTTTCTATATAAATTTAAAAGTTTTTCTATTTGAGTTTTTTGATTAGAATTGATCTTTTTATTTTGGTATAATTTATTAGCAGAGAATGCAAAGTCGCACATCCATATGTCTATATCAGTTAAAACAAGAAATTTCTCCATTTTCTTGGATCTAGTAGTATAAAAAAACTTACTATTAAATCCAAATTTTGTTGGTCTTTTACGTGATCTTCTTTTACGTGATCTTCTTTTACGTGATCTTCTTTTACGTGATTGTTTACGTGATCTTCTTTTACGTGATCTTCTTTTACGTGATCTTCTTTTACGT
>Ga0222718_10004584_pt1 | contig 11434 bp, 11 predicted proteins | sample C33_27DmetaG_FD_165045 | JGI IMG/M metagenome (GOLD analysis project Ga0222718, IMG submission 165045) | Estuarine water microbial communities from San Francisco Bay, California, United States - C33_27D | ecosystem: Environmental > Aquatic > Marine > Unclassified | place: USA: California... | reverse complement strand
CATGAAAACGGGCCGCAACATGCATTCAACGGCCTTCGGCACTATGGATGAAGTCATAATTAACAGCACTCAGTATCTTACCGACGACGATCTAGACGCGATGGCGACCTATCTTCTTTCGCTTCCCGCAGCTCATAGTGACGGTGAATATAAGTATGACGACACAACGTTGGCGACATTGCGCAGTCCTGAGCGGCGTAACAACTCTGGTGCCAATCTGTACATGCAGAACTGCGAATCCTGCCACGTCGATACTGGTATAGGGTATCCGCCGTACCTTCCGCCTCTGGCTGGAAATCCCCCAGTCATGGACCCAGACCCGGCTTCACTGATCAATATTATCCTTAATGGCTCATCCCGCTTGATCGTTGACGGCACGCCAGATGCCTACCGTATGCCTGGGTATCGCAAATCGCTTAATGATCAACAGATCGCTGACATTGTGACGTTTATGCGAGAAGGCTGGGGTAATAATGCATCCGAGGTAACGGCAGAGCAGGTGGCCGATTTGAGGGATTTGACTGAACCGGCTGGTGATCGCATGCCCGTTCTCAGAATGAAGTGATTAGCTGAGGGCCTGCCTACAAAAGTCGCCAACGGCAGTGCACCATTCGTCTGTGCAGACGTCGATGGTGTAGATGTTACCGCCAGGAATAACATGAGTCGGAACGTCGGGTATGAGGTGTAGTACCTGTTCGATATTCGGCGTTTCAACGTCTCTATCACCGTAGACAATGAAGACCGGGCACGTGATGAGCTTGATCCGTTCCGTCAAATCATACTTGTAGACGGCGTGATACGCAGATATTGATGAGTCGCCGGTGGCGATGGCGGTCAGAAATCGTTTCTGGAAAGCCTTTGGGTCCATCGGCGCAGCGACCTGCCATCGCGCCTGCCAAAGCTCACTCAGATGGTTACCATCCTCTCGCGGCGGCGGCGGCGGTTTCATACGGGGTTGGCGACGCGGGGCGCCTTGGTGGGGCAAGGGTGGATGTAACGGTGGAGCTGATAAAGCCACGGCAGTGACTCGGTCGGACTTTTGTATCGCCACCTGAATGGCGAAGGTTGCACCGGTATGTACGCCGCAGATTGCAAAGCGACCCAATCCTAGTGCGTCTGCGACATCCAAAATTGATTGGGCGTAGTCTTCCGTTTCTAGAACACGGTCCGGCTTGTCTGATTTTCCGTAGCCCAGTGTATCTATCGCAACAGCCCGGAAGCGTTCCCCCAGGATTGGCAAAGCCGCCTCGAACATATTGGCGGCCTGAGGAGATTGGTGTAGCAGGAGGAGGGGCGGCAAGTCATTCGACCCCGTATCGTAATAATGAATTTGTCCGAATGATGTATCCGCATAGCCCCTGCGGATCTTTATCAGATTACTCACCAGGTTCCCTGGTCAGGCATTGAGGCCCACGGTTCTTCTACGGGGAGAGGACCACCTTTCTGTAGAAGTTCGAAAGATATGCCGTCAGGCGATTTAACAAAGGCCATAAAACCATCGCGCGGCGGTAAGTTGAGGCTCAGACCTTTGTCCATGAGTTCTCTGCAGGTTTCATAAATATTGTCGACCTGATAGGCGACGTGGCTAAAGGTGCCGTACTTCTCGCGATCAGCGGCATTATGGTAATAGACCACCTCGATTTGTGCTTGGTCATCACCGGGCATCGCTAGAAAGATAATGTCGCACGGTCGTTGATGCCCTTTAAAACGCCGTACTTCTACCATGCCCATTTGGCCACAGTAGAAATTCAGTGCTTGATCAAGGTCCGTTACGCGTACGGCCGTGTGGAGATATTTCATTACGTCGTATCCCCAATGTGTCGAATGAGCGCGCGAAGGCTTTTGGCAGGACGTGTGCCGTTATTCGCCGACTTGCTTTCTGTTTGCGGGTGGTACCCAGCTGACTTCGCCATCCTTAAAGCGCTCAATAGCGGCTTGTAGAATGTCATGGGCTTCGCAGCCGCGTGGGCAAAGGTTTGACAATTTTTGCAAATTTTCTGCCGCGGCCGCTTGGTTGCCCATCTTCAGGAACAGTTCGCCTTGATACTCCAGAGCACCCTTGTGTGTTGGATCTGAGGCCAGGGCTGCGTTGTAAGTATCCATGGCTTCATCGTGGCGGCCCATGCTGCGCAGGCTGTAGGCTTTGAGGGTCAAAGCTTCAGCATTCTCTGGGTACCATTCTATGACCTCATAATCGAGGTAAGAAATGGCCTTCTGATACTCACCCGCATCAATCATTTCTTGGACCTCAGTAAAGTCGAGATCATCTTCCAAAGGAAAGTCGACCCCGGCTATGGCCCAGGCTTGGCTGGTTAAAGCGCCAATGAGAACGGCGGCTATCGCACCAGCAGAAACAAATTTGGAAATTGAGAAGGGCATGTCTTAGTCCTCTTTTTTTGAAATCTATTTTGGCTGTGAGCCCTAACGTTATCTAGGTACACAAAACCCCGCATTCAAGCGGGGTTTGATGCCAGTCCAACATTTAGACTTAAAGTATCGCGAATAGGACTTACTTATTTTCGCGTGTGAAGTCTGCGGAGACGGGAAGGTCTCCTTCGCGCAGCAGCGGCGAATAGGTGAGGTCGATAAAGCGATCCCGATCTTTCTGCCATTCAGCTTCTTGTTCGGCTGTTGGCATATAGGTTTCGATCATTTCAGCGGTGACACCTTTCTCAGCCAGTAGGGCTTCAACAACCTTCATGCGACGACGGTTCGACCACACTTCTGCCCCAAGGGCGATGAGGCTGGTCATCATGTTGTCGAGAACCGGATTGCCGAGGAATACGGCCCGCTCAACATCTGACGGAATAAAGTCAGAGGCATAAGTCGGACGATCAGTCTTGAGTTTGCTTGTGGCCATGGTTCCCTCTCTCTTACGGTAAGGCAGCTGCCTAGTTGTCACTACAATAGTGCGCTCTTTCGAGCGGTGCAATTGTCGTTATTGCAGCGGTCATTAACCGGACCTAATGCTCTGCTTCGCCAGACATTCCCTAAGTATTTGAATCTATTAATGAAATGAATCTACTCCTTGAATGCTAGCCAGCGGGACGGATAGACCCCGCGTGCATTATCAACCCAGCCGCTGATATTAGGACGTACCAAGCGCCTCCCAGAATAGAAATATAGGGGAATCATGGGCTGGTCGGCCAAGGCCTGTTGTTCGGCTTCATAAGTTAATCTGGCGCGTTCTTCCGGATCGTTCACGTGCCAGGCCTTCAAGAACAGGGCGTTGAAGGTCTCGCTGTCATATTGGGTAAAGTTTCGGGAACTAAGGTCGGACTGTAAGAACTGAATAAACGAGGCTGGTTCGTAGTTTCCCGCGACATGAAGATAACGGGCCACGCTGAAATTATTATTCATGCGATCCGATGCCAGCATCTTACGTTCGGTGTTGAACAACTCCGTCTGGACACCAATCTGCTGCCACATGGCACCGATCGCGGCCGCCTGTCGCGCCTGTAAGTCCTGGGTGTTGTAGCGCAGTGGAACAACCAACGAGTTGCCTGGGCCAAAGCCGGCTTCTGTCAGCAGCCTTTTCGCTTCCACGCGTCTTTCTTCCATGGTCAGGTTGGCGAAGTCAGCTTTGGGGCGTTTTTCGTAGTTGCGCACTGTGGGAGGGATGTAGCTGTAGGCGGGAGTTTCACCTGTGCGCAGGACACGGTTCACCAAGGTTTCCCGATCCACCGCCATCGATAAAGCGCGTCTAACCCTGACATCGTCGAATGGGGGTTGCTTCGTGTTGAATAGGTAGAGTTCTGTCGTCAGCCCTGGCGTGACTCGAAGGGACTCAGGCATAGTTTCTTGAATCACACTGAGTTGATTTGGCGGGAAGAAGACGAGGGCGTTCAGTTCCCCTGATTGAAACCGTCGGAAGGCCGTGTTCATGTCCTCAGAGGGGACATGGTAAACCTCATCCAGCTGAACATTCTCAGCATCGTAAAAGTAATCATTCTTCACCAGCTTGACATGTGACCCCGGTGACCACTCGGCCAATTTGAATGGACCGTTTACGACCATGTTCTCCGGGCGGGTCCATTCAGCGCCGAACTTCTCGACAACGTGCTTGGGCGCGGGGCGCGCATCAATAGCGAGAATGTCCATTAGATAGGGCGCCGGATATGCGAGCCGGATAACCAGCGTGTCTGAATCAGTGGCTTCGACACCAAGGCTTTCCACGGGTAAGTCTCCGCGGAGAACGGCCTCGGCATTCAAGATTGGTGTAAAATACTCAGCAGTACGGGATGCCGTGGCAGGGTCGAGTTGGCGGCGAAAGGTGTAGAGGAAATCATACGCGTCGATTGGCGTTCCATCGGACCACAGTAATCCATCACGCATGTCAAAAGTATAAGTCAGACCATCGTCACTGATTGTCCACGATTCCGCTGAGCCTGGGATTGGGTCGTCCTCTGGCGAAGTCGTTGCCAGGGCAACAAACATGTCCGTCATGATCGTGGATTCAAAAGCACTGAGAAGTTTGTGCGGGTCGAGGCTTTCTGGGTCGCCACTGCCGCCACGCCGAAATACGCGTAGATCCTGAGCCAAGACGGACGTCGCCATTAGGACTACGCACATCGCAAAGGCAACAGCCTCAATACATTTTTGGGAACGTGCCATTTTCATTTCCTACTAAAGATCAGTGTCATTGAGTATCCGGTGGGCCGAACACAAAGTTGCCAAATTACTTGGTCATAACTGTCGGCGCTCCTTGGATACGTCCATCATAGTGCAAAAGTGGACACCAAGTCTGTCAGTAAAGGGAAGGGGAATATGCGCATTTCCTCCATTCAGTTGCATATCTTGATCTTTGTTTTGGCACTGCTTGCGTCGACTGGTTCTGCAGGGGCAGCGAAACTTGTCGATCAGAATGTATGTATCCTTGAGCATATGGGGAATACGCGGTCGCCAGCCGCTCGGGCTCACATTAGCAGTATGTGTAACTTCTTGTCGTTGCATTCAGCGAGCTTGATGTTGAACCGAGAAGAGCGGGAGTTCTCCTAATGCGTACTTAAATTTCAGACGGGTGTAGAAACGGATTTCAACGCATTTGAATTAGCGCGGTCCTGCCGACAGTTGGTTTGGGAAGGCAAGGCGATCCCGTAGTGTCCTTCCCCTGTCCTTCCCCCTTAAAACTTGGCCAAGTGTTGCTCTTAGCATTTGGTCTGGATTTTGGAGTGCTGGAGATGGCGCGGAAGGGGTACTCGAACGAGGATGTATTGAATCTGCCGCGGCAGATTGAGCTGGACCTAAAATCAACCTTAAAACCGCAAAGCACAAGGCAGAGATTCCTATGCATATACGAAATTACTCGACTGAATGACCATGCATTCCTGGCCAATCGCTATATGCCCCAATAAAGTCACCCATATTAAGCCGACATAGACTCTCAAATTGCGAGAATGTTACACCTTTCAGGCTTTCTTCTGGATGGGAAAATATGCAGTAATCTTGCCATTGTCCCCTCTTGACCAACCAACAAGGAAAGAAACATGAATTTCGGTAGAGGCTCATTGTTTGGCGCCGTTTCGGCTGTCACCCTCATAATTGGATCATTCTCGTCCGCAAACGCGGCTGACAACACTGATGCACGCTTGCGCAATGCAATTGCCGGTGAACACCGGTCTGCAGCAAAAGTCGCTCGAGATGCTTACCGCAACCCCTATGAGACTCTAAAGTTCTTTGGTCTTAAAGAGGACATGACTGTCCTGGAAATTTACGCACAAGGAGCGTGGTATTCAGAAATTATTGCCCCAGTGGTTGCTGGAACTGGAAAATTTGTGGGGGCCCTTCCTGACCCGACCGTTAGCGAACGGTCTAAGAATTCGTTCGATAGATATTTAGCCGCCTTTGATGAAAATAGAGATCTATATGGCGATGCCGAGGCGGCAGGCATTGGGGCTGAAGCTACTCAACCGATTGAGCCTGGTACAGCCGATCTAGTTCTCACTTTCCGCAATATTCACAATTGGATGAGCGCCGGTACCGTCGAACAAATGTACGAAATTATGTACAACTCTGCGAAGCCAGGTGGTTACTTGGGAGTAGTAGAGCATCGTGGCAACCCGATGATCAAACAAGATCCTAAAGCACGGTCAGGTTACGTCAACGAAGGTTACGCAATAAAACTCGCTGAGGACGCAGGCTGGCAACTCGTTGCGGTATCGGACGTCAACGACAATCCGATGGATGATAAGGATTATGAAGGACGCGTATGGCGTCTGCCGCAAACACTTAGGTATTTTGGCCGAGAAGGTTTTCCCGAGCTAACGGGCGCAGACCGCCAGAAAAGCTTAGCGATCGGAGAAAGCGATCGGTTTACACATCTTTTTGTGAAGCCCGTAGAGTAATTAATTTACAACGTGCTCATCATCAGAATGTGGTGATGGGCACGCATTCTTTCGTTCCTGGCTAATATCGTGACCATTCGACGATCTTATTACGACTGCAAATACGGCCAACTCCACATTAGGTCCGCCTTACCTGATACTGAAATCAAAGACGCAGTTCCGCTCATCTGTTTCCATCAGAGCCCCCAGTCTGGGAAAGTATTTACAGAAATACTGAATAGCTTTGGACAGACGAGACCGGTTTACGCACCTGATACGCCTGGGTTTGGTGAGTCAGATCCACCTACATCCGCGCCTTCGATAGAGGACTTTGCAGATGTAATGGAAGAACTGATCGATCAACTCGGACTAAAAATCTTCGATATTCTTGGCTACCATACAGGTGCATTAACAGCGACAGAAATTGCTCTGCGACGACCTGAACTGGCTAGGCGCCTTGTATTGATTGGGCTCCCCGTCTTAACACAGAAAGAGATAGATGCTTTCTTTGAGCAGCCCTGGCCTGTTCAAATGAACGAAGATGGATCACACATCACTACGGAATGGGAAAGGTCGGTCAAATGGGCTGGCCCTGGCATGACCCTTCCATTAATTCAGCGCGGTTTTGTGGACAAACTTAAAGCTGGCGATTGCGCATTCTGGGGTGGGCAAGCTGCAATGCGTTATCCGTTTTCTGAGAAATTGCCGCGTTTGCAACAGCCCATTCTTGCTATCGGTCCAAAAGATGACCTTTGGGAAATTTCACCTCGGTCAGAACCCCTAATTAAGAATGGATCTTTCGAGAAATGGCCCGATCACGGCTTTGGGCTTTTCGATGTAGCAAAGAGCGCGATCGTGAAAAAAATTAGCGCCCATCTCGACGTCTAAACCATGGAAGTTCAGCGGGCACTAGTCCTAGTGATGGAAAATCAAACACTTTTACTGAAACCCCGAACCGGTTAGAACAACCTCCAACTGCCACAGCTAGTTTTGAGGCACATATGCCAGACGACGCTTCTCAAATGAATACAATCCCTGTCAAGAACCCTAGAACGGGCGAGATTGACTACCATGTCACTCCTCCAACAACTGCTGAGATTGCAAAGGAATGCCAATCTCTTAGATCAGCACAGGTCGCATGGGCCGACGCACCCGTAGCAGACCGTATGGGTATCATGCTTAAGTGGGCGGATGCGGTAGAAGCTAATCGCGATGCAATTGTAAAGGCTGAATCTAAGGATACGGGTCGCTGGAGATTATCCAGTGAAAGCCCAGACGCCGTCATTTGGGGAATTAGGGGCTGGTGCGAACGCGCAGAAGGCATCATTGAGAATGCCCTTATCGTTGGCGAATCATCGACAATGCCGTCCATAAAACTTGCCCAACAATTAGTACCCTACCCGTTATTGGGGGTTATTAGTCCCTGGAACTTTCCACTAATGCTGAGTTCAATAGACGCGATTCCGGCACTAATCGCTGGATCAGCCGCGATTATTAAGCCAAGTGAAGTCACGCCTCGCTTTATCGAACCGATACAAGAATCAATATCTGCCGTGCCGGAACTCGACAAAGTTCTTACTTACGTCGCAGGCGGCGGGCAAACGGGTCAGGACATAATCGACAACGTCGATATAATCTGTTTCACAGGGTCAGTCCCTACTGGCCGGAAAGTGGCTGAAGCCTGCGCTCGCAATTTCATCCCTGCGTTCCTTGAACTTGGGGGCAAAGACCCGGTAGTAGTCACGAAGACGGCTGATATAGAACGCGCTACTGACGCCGTTCTTCGTGGATCCGTTCACGCAACAGGTCAAATTTGCTTCTCTATTGAACGAGTCTATGTAGATGAATCAATTCATGATGCTTTCGTCGATCGTTTAGTAGAAAAAACCGAAGAGATCTCACTGAATGACGCAGATATTCATAAAGGGCACGTTGGCCCCCTCATCTTTGACAAACAAGCAGGAATCATTGATCGACAAATTGATGACGCCATCGCGAAGGGCGCAAAAATTAGGAGCGGTGGAAAGTCACAAGAAATAAAGGGTGGTAAGTACGTGCCGCCAACCGTACTTACGGACGTTAGTCATGATATGGTTCTTATGCGCGACGAAACGTTTGGACCGGTAATGCCCGTCATGAAATTCTCTTCGGTTGACGAAGCTATTGCATTGGCGAACGACACCGAGTTCGGACTTTCTGCAGCGGTCATAGCAGGTGACGAAAATGAGGCTGTGGAAATCGGCAAAAGAATCAATGCGGGCGGCGTAAGCTTGATGGACACGACACTTACAGGCTCTATCCTGCGTGATGCAGAGAAGACATCATTTAATCTATCGGGGCTCGGTGGCTCAAGGATGGGTGGCGCATCTATTCTTAGATTCTACAGAAAGAAAGCTTTGATGGTTAATCCAGACATGCCCGTAAAGCTTCAAGACCTGCACGAAACATAGGTTTATTGTATTAAGGCAATCTCAGTCTTTCGATTAAGCTGGAAGTATCCCATCGCCCACCATTCCGGTTTTGTATATCTGCGTAAAATTGGTCCACTAAGGATGTAACTGGAAGGTCGACTCCAGATTGACCTGCTTGCTCAAGGCATATACGCAAGTCCTTACGCATCCAATCAACGGCAAATCCGAACTCATATTTTCCTTCAATCATTGTATCCGCACGATTTTCCATTTGCCATGATTGGGCAGCGCCTTGTGAAATCGCACCAATAACGGCCTGCATATCGAGGCCGTTTGCTTGCCCAAAAGCGATTCCTTCTGATAGCGCCTGTACAAGTCCTGCAATGCAAATTTGATTGACCATTTTTGCAGTCTGTCCACTTCCGCTTGGTCCAATCAATTGATAGTTCTTGGCATATGCACTGAACACCGGGCCGCATCGATCGAATGCGGATTGAGTGCCGCCACACATGATTGTGAGGCGCCCTTCTTTTGCGCCGGATTCACCTCCAGATACAGGCGCGTCAACAAAATCGATGCCGTCATTTGATAGCTTCTCGTTCAAAGATTTCGCTATCGTGGCCGAAGTTGTAGTGTGGTCGACAAGAATGGCTCCAGAAGAGAGCCCCGCCCGCATACCATTCTCACCCTGCACAACCGCCTCAACATCTGGGTCATCTCCAACGCAACAGATCGCGATGTCCGCGCCTTCGCAAGCCAACCTCGGCGATTCAGAAACACGTCCATCATGCATTGCTGCCCAGGATAAAGCCTTTTCATTCGTACGGTTATATACCGACACGTTGTGTCCTATGGCAGCCAGGTGCCCGGCCATTGGAAAACCCATCACACCTATACCGATAAAAGCTATTTTCATACTTCCCCCATCAACAAATTCCGAGCATTTAGCGCTGCATCATCCAGTCATCTTCGCCTTTGAACAGTTGCCCGACAAATGGTCAAAATAGAACCTACATCTCGTTATAGGATTGGCGAATCAATTTTTGCCTTATTATCAGCACGTCTCAGCTGTCCGGCGATCATACAAGTTTCATAGCTTTACAATTATTGGATTCAATCGATGAAAAACGTTTTGAAGACACTTGCTATCTTAATCGGAGCGACATTGCTGATCTTGATGATTGTTGTGATGTCATTTTTGATCAGAGGGGGGGCTTTTGAGGAAACCGCCTCTATATCGCCCGGCCAATGCCAACCTATTGACATCGAAGAGGGAAGCGCGGAAGACCTGCAAATAGATTGGAAGTCGAGCACCGCTTTCTTATCAGTTCTTGATAGAAGAGGCATCGTAGAAGGAAGGTCTGTAAAGGGCTCTATTCTTGCAATGCCCCTCAATTCTGAGAAAGTTGAAGCAAGCAAAGCTCTGTTTTCACAGCCTGAAGACTTTCGCCCCCATGGTCTCAGTATTTTTGTTGCCGATAACGGCACTCAAACTCTTATTGTAATCAATCATGCGATAGCTGGTGAACGAATAGAGATATTTGAAAAACAAGAAAGCCAGCATTTATTCCATCACGTAGAAACTATAACGAGCCCTCTGCTGCGCGAACCTAACGATTTAGTCGCAGTTGGTCCGCGACAATTTTACGTGGCCAATGATTCCGGCGCGACAAATGGACTCGAGCAGGCCGCTGAGATGATATTTGGGTGGGGGATGTCTCCACTATTTTATTTCGATGGCGCTGGACTTAGAGTTGTGGACACCGGACTCAAGTCCTCTGGAGGTATAAATGTCAGTCTTGACTATACAGAACTCTACGTCGGTGAAACTAGTGGTGAATCGATCCGTGTTTACAGACTCGAGCAAGATAGATCATTGGGCGAGCTTGCGGGCACAATCAACCTTCAGGCTGGCGTAGACAATATTGACGTCGCATTGAACGGAGATCTTTGGATCGCAAACCACACTAATACACTTGCTCTCGTTCAGCACTTTGGAGATTCCGACTCACCGGCGCCTACTCAAATTCAAAGGCTACAACTTTCAGCGGATTCTAGCGCCAGCATCACAACGATATACGAAAACGATGGCACGGAGTTCTCAGCAGGAAGCGTGGGAGCGAAATTCGGCGACGAATTCTTGATAGGGTCAATTACTGAGCGAAAACTATTAAGATGCCAAATGAATAACTAATCTGATTCTTAATTCGTGCGGAATACGCCAAACATCGAATATACGTAGTTGGAGTTGGATCGATGAAGTATTTGCGTAACCTGGCGCAGGGTCTCTTAATTCTCATTTTCGCCCTATTCATAATAGGTGCAGCTTTTACCTGGCACTACCGTGATATTTCAGCCAATGAGTTGCAAAAGAAATATGCGAGCATCGAATCCAAGTTCCTGGAGATCGACGGAGTCAGGTTTCATTACCGCGATGATGGCCCCCGTGATGGACTAACTGTACTGCTCGTACATGCTCATTGGGCTAGTCTAATTATGTGGGACCAATTGGCGACTGTTCTTAGTGACAAGTATCGAGTTGTTCGTTTCGACATGGCTGGACACGGATTGACCGGAATCGATCCAAGCGGAGATTACACACTTAGTCGTGGTGTCGAATTGATGCAGCAATTTAACAAAGCCTTGGGGTTATCGAAATTCGATATTATTGGAACATCACTAGGGGGAACTCATGCGATA
>Ga0222718_10004583_pt1 | contig 11434 bp, 11 predicted proteins | sample C33_27DmetaG_FD_165045 | JGI IMG/M metagenome (GOLD analysis project Ga0222718, IMG submission 165045) | Estuarine water microbial communities from San Francisco Bay, California, United States - C33_27D | ecosystem: Environmental > Aquatic > Marine > Unclassified | place: USA: California... | reverse complement strand
AAGCATTAAACTCTACAGATATTGTAATAGTTGCAACAAATCATAAAGAATTCAAAGAAAATATTACTGAAATTAATCAAAGCACTGCAAATATCATTTATGATGTTTGGAGTATGTTTGATGACATAAATTTTCCAGAAAAGAAATACTTTAGATTTGGACGAGGATTTAATTAAATTATTTTTGGAGTAGGTAAAGGAATAATGAATTTACCTTTAAATCCATTTTGACGTAATTTAGGAATTATTGAATCCTTTAAATGCCAAGATAAAAGTAAAGCAAAATCAGGTTGTTCATCATTAAGAAAAGAATCAGATTTTATAGGTATATGAGTACCAGGAGTATATTTTCCTATTTTTAGTGAACTAGATTCTGTTATGTAATTTAATAATGAAGAATCTATTTTACAATAATTCAAAACGGTACAAGATCTTGCAGGTGCACTAATACCAACAACTTTCTTTCCTTCAGAACGTAGTTGATTAAGAAGAGAAAGAAGTTCGGTCTTATTTTGATTTACCCTATTAGCAAAAGACAGAAGTGTTTCTTTAGAAGTTAATCCCATTTTTTCCTCTTCATCTAAAAGAGATAAAACATTTGAAGTGATTTTATGAGTATTTTTTTTACACGAAAAAACACGAATAGAACCACCATGGGTAGAAATCCTCTCAACATCATATACTTCCATGCCATATTTTTCAAATAAAGTTACAAGCTGAGTTAATCCATAATATCGTAAGTGTTCATGATATATGGTATCATATTCTAATTTTTCAACTAGATCTTTAAGATAATGATTTTCAGAAACAAATGAACCATCATCATCTAGTAATAATTTTATTCCTTTCATTAAAGAATCAAGTTTATGAATATGCGCAAAAACATTAGTTGCCGTAATGATTTTTGCCTTACCCCATTTATCCAAGATGGTTTTTGCTACACTTTCATCAAAAAAATCATTAACAGTAGTTACACCCTTTTGTTCTGCTAATTGCGCAACAGTAGATGGTTCAATTCCTAAAACTTTAATTTCAAATGGTAAAAATCCTTCTAACAAAGTTCCATCATTTGAAGCAATATCAATGACTAAATCAGTTTTAGTTAGACTAAATTTATTCACTAGATATTTTGCAAAATCATGAAGATGATTTTTGAATGAAACACTTGCACTAGAAGTATAAGAATAATTTCTAAAAAGTAATTCAGGATCAACGGCATCTTTTAGTTGAACTAATCCACAATTCTCACAAAAAAATAATTTTAACGGAAAAAGAGGTTCAGTTTTATCATCAAGTTCACTTTTTGAAAGAAGTATTAATGGGGGAGGATGATTTCCTAAATCTAAAATTTCAGTTAAATTATTTTTTTCACAAATATAACAAGCCAAACTAGCATATCATTTTAATCATCTAAATATAAGTTAGATATATTGACAAAAATTTGTGTACTTGGGGGGAGTGGATTAATTGGCAGTTCAATTTTATCAGATAATTATCCTTCAAAAAAAATATGTTATACTTTTCGAAAAAATATGATAAACACCAAATCAAATAGTTTACAATTTGACATTCAAAAAGATTTTAAAAAATTAAAAGAGTTTATTGTGATTGAAGAGCCAGATGTCATTATTAATACAATTTCAAATTCAAATCCAGATTATTGTGAAATGAATCAAAAAGAAACATTAGATATCAATGTAGATTTTGTTAATAAATTATTTGAATTAACAAAAAATAATAAGAATATTAGATTAATTCAATTCTCTACAGATTATGTTTTTGATGGAAGTAAAGGAAAATATATTGAAACGGATATCCCAGAACCCATAAATTATTATGGTTATACAAAATATCTTTCAGAAAAAATTGTCTTAAAAGATTCATTGAATGTGGTAATTAGAACATCATTAGTATATGGAAAAAATCCAAATTCAAAATTTTTTAATTTTATTTTTAATAACCTAAAAGAAGGGAAAAAAATTGATGTTTACGACGATATTTTTTTCTCACCTACATTGGTAGATAATATAAGTACTGCAGTATACAAAATTTTAGAAAAATCTCTAAATGGAATTTTTCATATTTCGGGTCCTGATTGTATTAGTAAATATGAATTTGCTCAAAAGATTGCTGACGCTTTTGATTTTGACAAGGATTTAATTCATCCAACATCCATCAAAGGAATAAAATCAAAAATGAAATACCCTCAAAAAACATGTTTAGATAGTTCTTTTACATCAACTAAAATTAAACAGGAATTTTATTCTATAGAGAAATCACTCAAATATATTAAAAATTTAATGGAAAAATAGGTTTTTTGCCTAGTAAATTAAATATAAAAAACAATGAAAATTTTAGTCACGGGAGGTAGTGGTTTTATCGGTAGTCATTTAGTAAAAAATCTAACTGATGGAAATAAGATTATTATTTTTGATAATGGTTTTAGAAATAATTTCCAAAATATTGAAAGTAACGAAAACATTGAAATAATTAATGGAGATATTTCTAAAGAAGCAGATTGGATAAAAATTCCTAAAGATATAGAATTAGTATTTCATTTAGGAGCAATTAATGGTACAAAATACTTCTATGAAATTCCTGAAAAAGTCATTGATGTAAATGTTTTAGGTACATTAAATTTTTTAAAATGGTTAGAAAATACAAAAGTTAAAAGAATTTTTTATGCTTCATCTTCAGAAGTTTATGGATTTCCTAAAAAATTCCCAACTCCAGAAAATGAACCATTAACTATTCCTGATCCAGAAAATCCAAGATTTTCATATTCATCTAGTAAAATAATAGGTGAAATAATGATAATTAATTTTGCTAAAAAACTTGGAATAGATTACACTATTGGTAGATTTCATAATGTTTATGGACCAGGTATGGGATTTGAACATGTAATTACTGAATTAGTAAAAAAATGCCATGTCAGCAATGAAGTAATTGTTCAAGGAGATGGAAAAGAATCAAGATGTTTTTGTTATATATCAGATGCAATTGATGCAATACTTCTGTGTACCAATCATAATGATGGCAAAAATAAGATCTTCAATATTGGAAATCCTGTAGAAACAACAATTAGTGAATTATTAAAAATAATTGAAAAAGTGGGTAAGAAATCAATTACACCTGTTTTCAAACCATTTGAAAATGCAGGAACACGAAGAAGATTTCCAGAAATAACAAAATTAAAGGAATTAGGTTTTGAGCCTAAAATTGATTTAGTAGAAGGAATTGGGAAGACATATGATTGGTGTTTAGAATATGTGGGAAAAAATGAATTAAAATGAAAATTCTTCTGGTATCTCACATTTTAGGCGGATTTGCTGGTGATTCTGGTCAAATGTGGCACACAGCTAATGGATTGATAAATGCAGGTCATCAAGTAGATATTTTTACAACTGATGGAAATCCATGGTTTTATGATAAATCAAAAAAAGAAAGTTATGAAAAGATTAGAAAAAAATTATTAGAAGCAAACGGAAAACCAGTCAAAATAAAAAATGTTGATGTATACACAGTTTCTTGTACATCACCAAAATTAGCCATGTATTCCAAAAATACTACAAAATTTGCTAGAGAAAATATTAAAAAATATGACATTGTATATGCGATTCATTGGTATAATCATCCAGTTATGACGTTTGCAAAGATAGCACATGAAGAAAATGTACCATTTATTCTTGCAGCATATGCTTCATTAATGGATCCTGCAAGAAGTTTGAATAGTAGAGGTAAGAAAATTTTAGATTTTCTATATACTAAAAATATGATTAAAAATACACCAGGATTTCATTCTGTTGGGGAATTAGAAACAGAACAATATATTAAATTAGGAATTAGTAAAGAAAAAATCCATTATATTGATCATGGTTTAGTTTTAGAAGATTTTATTATTAAAAACAGAACAGATATTTTTGAAAAAATAAAAATTAATCCAAAAGAAGATAGATACATCATATTTGTTGGAAGAATAGATAAAAAGAAAGGAGTAGACATACTAATCAATTCCTTTGTAGAGATAGAAAATAATTTTGACGATGTATCTCTCGTTATTGTAGGAACAGGATTACCAAATTATGAAATAGAATTAAAAGAATTAGTATCAAAATTGAATCTAAAAAAAGTGATATTCACAGGATTTGTTTCTGAAAATGAAAAATTAGAATTATTAGAATCAGCAACTTCATTTATCACAATTTCCCATAGTGATGTACATACAATTGCTGCTCAAGAAGCAATGGCTATGGGTGTACCTATAATACTATCAAAAGCAAGTGATTGGCCTGAAATAGATGAATTTCATGCAGGTATATCTATTGACATAGATGTAAAATCAGTTGAAAATGCAATGAAAAAAATGTTAAATGATGAAAATCTCTCCACATATGGAGAAAATGCAAAAAAATTGATTAAAGAAAGATTCCTAATTGATAGTTTAATTCCAAAATATGAAAAAATGTTTCGTACTATAATTGAACAATTTAAGAAAAACGAGTAGTAGAATTAATTTTTCCCATAATTGATTGTATTGCTTTAGCAACTCGTTTTGAAGACATTCCATCTGTTTTAAAATAATTTTTTTCTAAGAAATTTTCTATAAATTTAGAATTATTTTTATTTAATTTATTACTATCTTTTAAAAGTTTTAAAAATGTATTTTTGTCTTTACAATCAAAAATTACATGATCAAATTCTTCATAAGAATAAAGATTATAAAAATCACAGAATATTACAGGTTTTTTTTGAATTAATCCATAAATTGCTGAAGAAGCTACTTGACCATTTGAAATAAGTATATCAGATTTATCAAGATAATTTTCAATTGAACCTTCTTGAAAAATTTGTATAGAATTATCTATGGATGTAATTAATTTTTTGAAATAATTAAAATCATGATATGATGGATGTAGTTTAATTGTTAGTGAAAAATTATCTTTTTCGGTTAAAATTAATTTTATTATATCTAGAGTAATTTTTTTTTGAAAATCTTTATGGTCTTCACCATAATGTTGAAATGGAGCAAATAAGATTCTTATCTTTCCTTCTAAATTCTGTTCAACTTCATTTCTTTTATTAAAAAATTTATCAAACATAGGATTTCCAGTAACAATTAATTTTGAATCATCGTAGCCTTTTTTGATTAAAGTTTCTTTCAAGGTAATGGAATTCAATAATTCCATATCTGTTTGAATTTTTGAATTAATGAATGGAGATTCTGTAATTAGGTTCCATTTTATTGAAATTATTAAATAATTTAATTTTTCAAAAAATGATAAATTAGATAAAAATAATGATTTAAGAAAAAATGAATATTTATAAAAATAAAAATTTCTACGTTTTACCGATTTTTTTTTCTTATCATCAATAGGAATATTTGAATTTAAGCGAGATAGGGTTGAATGCAATTTTAGTGGTACTTTAAACATTTTATGACTAGAAAATTTTCTGACATAAAATGAATTATTTCTAGATGCAGCTAAAAAAGATAAATCAATCAAAGTAGGAAATTCAGAATCAAAAATTAAATCAGGTTTAATTTTTTGTATTACTTCAACTGCATTTTTATAATCTTGAATTTGAACAATATTTTCATGATCTTTTAAAATAGGTGTTTTAATTTTTTTTGGTGAATAATAAAACCATGTAATTTTGATTGAAAAAAAAGTAGAAAGTTCTGGAAGTATACTTTCTAACCACATACTTGATTGGTGGGAGGAGGTGAAATCATAATGTCTTGGAATTAAAATATGTAAATCTCTCATCATAATTCATAATTTTTTAAATTATTTATTTTAAAAGTATGATGATTAGTAAATACTATCTTTTTATAGAAAATCAAATAGATTAGAATATGAAAATATTGTGTATTATTCCTGCTAGAGAGGGTTCAAAAGGCATAATCAATAAAAATATTCAAAAATTAAATGGTAAGCATTTGATTGAGTATTCAATTTCATGTGCAAAAAACTCAGATTTAGTTAATCGAATTATAGTTAGTACCGATGGAGATAAAATTGCTAAAATTGCTAAGAAAGCAGGAGCGGAAATTCCTTTTAAGAGACCTAAAAAATGGTCTACTGATAAAGCATCACAATTGGACGTAATAAAACATACCATAGAATTTCTAGAGAAATCAGAAAAATATTATCCAGACATAGTTACTGTATTACATCCTACAAACCCTTTTGTAACATCTGAAAATTTGGATAAATCTATTAAAAAATTAAAAAGATCTAAAGCAGATCTTGTATTAGGAGTGATGTCTGTTAAAACACATCCATTTAGATCATTTTGGCACAGATCTCAATTTTTAGAAAGATTCAGTAAGGATTTTGATAAATATTATCAACGTCAAACATTTCCAAAACTTTATTCTCCAACCGGGGACATTTACACATTTAGATATAAGTCATTTAAAAAATATGGTAAAATATTTGGTCCAAAAATTGAACCATTAATTAACAGTCATGAAGAAATAACTATGAATATTGATTCCCCATTTGATTTGTTTCTATCAGAAATGACATTAAAGTATTGGAAAAAATACAAAAAAAGTAGACATTTTTGATGTTAAAATGTTTTTAGAGAAGGTACCAAATTACTAAACAATGATTAAAAAAATTAGTAGTTCAACAATCAAAAAATGTACAAAAATTAAGTTAGTAATAACTGATGTTGATGGTGTTTTAACTGATGGTTCAATGTATTATTCAAAACAGGGAGAAGAATTGAAAAAATTTAATACAAAAGATGGAATGGGGGTAGAATTATTATCAAAAATAGGAATTAAAACAATTTTTTTAACCAAGGAAAAATCAATAATTGCACAAAAACGTGGAAAAAAAGTTAAAGCTGCATTAGTATTTACAGGAATAGAAAATAAAGAATCAATGTTACCAGTAATTAGAAAAAAATTCAATGTTTCAAATGAGGAAATTGCATATATTGGTGACGATGTGAATGATCTTGAAATCATTAAAAAGATTGGTTTTTCTGGATGCCCAATAGATGCTATTGAACAAATTAAAAAAGAAGTTGATTACATTACTAAAAAATCAGGAGGATGTGGTTCTTTTCGTGAATTTACAGATTTAATAATTAAGTTCAAATAATTCATTATGAATTTATAGGAATAATACAGGTACAGTATATGGTATATTTTATTGCAGAAATAGGGACTAATCATGTTGGAGATATTAGCATAGCAAAACAAATTATTGATATTGCAGTAAAATGTGGTTGTGATGCAGTAAAACTTCAGAAAAAAAGTGTAGAAAAAATTTATACAAAAGAATTTCTTGATTCTCCTTTAGCAAGTCCATGGGGTAAAACACAAAGAGAGATGCGTATCAATAGAGAATTTTCTGAAAAACAATTTAAAGAGATCGATAAATATTGTAAAAAAAAGAAAATTTCATGGTTTGTTTCTTGTTGGGATATTGAAAGTCAGTTAAACATGAGAAAATTCAAAACCAAATACAATAAGGTTGCTTCAGCAATGTTAATTCATGAAAAATTACTTCACACTATTGCTGAAGAAAGAAAGCATACATTCATTTCAACTGGAATGAGCACTATGAAACAAATTGAAAGTGCAGTAAAAATTTTTAGAGATTATGATTGTCCATTTGAGTTAATGCATAGTCATAGTTCATATCCAATGAAATTAGAAGAATCCAATTTGAAATTAATTCCAAAACTTAAAAAAAAATTCAAATGTGATGTTGGTTATAGTGGTCATGAAAAATCTTCATACATAGCATGTGTAATTGCAGCATCTTTGGGTGCAACAACTATTGAAAGACATGTAACTGTTGATAGAACACTTTATGGTCATGATCAAGCAGCATCACTTGAAGAATCAGGTTTACGTAGAATGATACGCGATGTGAAACTAGTTGATAAGATTTTAGGGGATGGAGATAAAAGAATTTGGGAATCAGAACATGATGCAATGGAAAAATTAAGACAAATTTTTATTTAATAAATAAAAAATAATTATTGATTATGAAAAGAGATTTACAGCCTCAATCAGATAATTTCTTAAACAACGTTGATAGTATTTCTCAAAAAAATGCAAAGATTCAAAAAATTAATCCAAAACAATTATTGACAAAAAATCGTGACGACATTATTGTAAGACAAAATTTTCTTGATGAAATAATTAATAAACAACAAAATATTAAAAAAACGATTTATTATCAATTTATTTCTGATATAGAAAGAGGAATTATTAGAGATCCAGAACAATCATCAAAAGACTTCTTAAAACTTTATCATGAAATCAAAAAAGATAAAATTTGTGAACCAATTTTAGTTGGAAAATATAATTCATCAATTTTAAAAACACGTTATTTATTAAAAAATTTAAAATTTTGGAATGAATATGAAAACCAATCAGGATATCAATTAATTGATGGTGCTCATAGATTATCCATAGCGTTATTTTTGAATTTAGATATCATTCCTGTAAAAATTATTACAGCAAAAGGATTTGAAATTCCAGATTATACTCAATTCCTTAAACTAAAAAGAGAGGAATATCTTAAAAAAATAGGTAATTAAATTGGGCGATATTGAAAAAATTTCTGCATCTGTTACTATGCAAGATCCTGATGGATGGGATCCTAAAAAAGAACAGTATAATTTACCATTTACAGTAGAATTAAAAGAAAATTTTCATATTCATTGGCAAGATGTTAGAATCGAAATGATGCCCAAAGATTTTGAGGATTTTGCAATTGCAATGAATTCTGCATATGAAAAATGGAAGAAAGATGGAAAACCAAAAGAACTGAAAACGATGAAAAGATATGGTTGGTGGCCAGGAGAAGAAGGATTTGAATTTCATGATGATCGTGATAAAAAGTTGAATCAAAACAATGAACCATGCCATCATTTTAGAAAATTTCCTCGAACTGAATCAGGTGAATTATTTTTTGATACCAAGTTTCAAGTAGAATTACAAAAAGCATCCCAATATCATATTCATTACAAGAATTTCAGAATAGAACTTGGTGGAAATCGTCTAAAAGAGATGGCTATAGCAATGAGTAAAGCATTTGAAAATGAATAATAATTATCAAATATGTTACAAAACGATTTATAAAAAAATTTTAACTTGAGTCAAAAATTCTTAAAAAAATAATAATTTTAATTTTGATATTTCAAACAAATATCTAAAATTTGTTGGGATGCGGTTCCATCACCATAGGGATTTTTCCAGTTTCCAGGAAGTTTTGTTTGTTTCTCAAATGCTTGTTGAATTGATTGATAATCAGATTTCGATAGTGTGTTTGCTCCAACTTCAACACTTTCAGGTCTCTCTGTATTATCACGAATAGTTATACAAGGAATTCCCATAACACATGCTTCTTCTTGAATAGAACCAGAATCAGTAAATATCACTTGAGAATTATTTTGTAAATGAACAAAATCAAGATATCCTAATGGTGGTACTGTAATAATATTTTTAGGAATAGATAAACCAAAAGTTTCGAGATTTTTTTTAGTTCGTGGATGTATTGGAAAAATTATTTTTGTTGAAAACTTATCACACAGTAAACCAAGATTTTTTAAGATTTCATTTAATTTTATTTTATTATCTACATTACTAGGTCGATGTAGAGTTAAAATTGAAAACTTTTTGCTATCAAGTTTTAAAAGGTCTAAAATTTTTGAAGTGTTTTTAGCAATATCTTTTATATAAAAAATAGAATCAACAACAGTATTTCCAGTCACAAAAATATGATCTAAATTAATTCCCTCATTTTTAAGATTTTTTTTACAAATTTCTGTTGGTGCAAATAAAAAATCAGAAATATGGTCAACTACAACACGATTAATTTCTTCAGGCATAGTTCTATCAAAGCTTCTAAGCCCTGCCTCTACATGACCAATTGAAATACCCATTTTTGCACATGCTAGTGCAGGTCCCATTGCAGAATTAGAATCACCATAAACTAATACAATATCAGGTTTATTTTTTAATAATATATCTTCAATTCCTGAAATCATCTTTGCAATCTGTATTGAAGGAGAAGTTGAATGTGAATCCAAGATATAATCTGGAACATCTAATTTAAAATCATCAAAAAATTGTTTATCCATTTCATTTCCATAATGTTGACCAGTATGGATTACAAAGTAATCTATTTCTTTTTCTTTACATAATTTAATGAAAGGAGCCATTTTAATGAATTCAGGTCTAACTCCAATAACAATTGCAATCTTCATCAGTATATCAATACCTTGTTTAAATTTAAAATTGAATTAATTTGTTTTTCATTAATTTGTAGTTCATTTAAAATTTGATCATGACTAACTAAAATTACTAAAAGATCTTTTTTTTCACAGAATTTTAAAAGATTAGATTTATCTTTTGGATATACAATTGGATCATAAATTTTAACTTTAACATTTTTTGTCTTCAAATATTCAATTATTTTTAATGCAGGACTTTCTCTAATATCATTTACATTCTTTTTATAAGAAATTCCACCCACTAGTACACTAGGATTTTTTATATTTTTTAATTCAGATATAATTTGTTTGGCTATGAATGATGGTTTGTAATCATTAATCTTTCTAGCTAGTTTAATTATTTTTGATTTTTGCGGAGCTATTTGACTGATGAATAATGGATCAATAGGAATGCAATGACCTCCAACTCCTATACCAGGTTCCAAAATATTTACTCGTGGATGTTTGTTTGCTAATTGAATAACAGTTTTAGTAGAAATTTTAAGTGTTGAACAGATTGTATCAATTTCATTTGCAAATGCTATATTGACATCCCGATACGAATTTTCAACTAATTTTGTCATCTCAGCTGTAATATCATCAGTTATGTGAATTGTACCTTTTACAAATGATTTATAGATTTTTTCGGTTTTTTTAGAAGCAATATTGTTTACACCTCCTATTATTCTGTCATTATGAACAATTTCATACACAGTATTTGTTGGAATTGCTCTTTCTGGACAATGAGAAAGGAAAAAATCTTTATTTATTTTTAATTTGGTATATTTTTCTATTAATGGAACAACAATATTTCTACACGTTCCCGGAGGAATAGTAGATTCAATAATTATTAAATTATTTTTTTTGAGCATTTTACATATTGATTTGATGGCATCAGTCAAATGTTGTAAATTTGCATGATTGTTTGACTTTAGTGGAGTGGGAACTGCAATTATGTAAGAATCTACAGAAGGGATATCATGTTGAGCTTGAAAATTTTTTCTAACTAACTTATTTTCTAGAAGTAAAGAAGCATCTTCAATTGTTGTATAATTTTTTTTTAAAGATTTAATTTTTTGTTGATCAATATCAACTCCAAAAACAGAATAACCTTGTTTTGCTAAAATTAATGCAGTGGGTAAACCAACATACCCTAAGCCGATTACACAGATTTTATTCTTCAAGAT
>Ga0222718_10004579_pt1 | contig 11441 bp, 8 predicted proteins | sample C33_27DmetaG_FD_165045 | JGI IMG/M metagenome (GOLD analysis project Ga0222718, IMG submission 165045) | Estuarine water microbial communities from San Francisco Bay, California, United States - C33_27D | ecosystem: Environmental > Aquatic > Marine > Unclassified | place: USA: California... | reverse complement strand
GATCAAGGAAGGCGCCAACGCCTACATGACCTTTGACACCACCAACACAGCAGAGGTGATTACAGCGGGACAGGACTTCACAGTCGCATCAGGCAAGACTTTCACCACGGACACAGCAGACATCAATGGTGGTGCCATTGACGGTACAACAATTGGTGCCAATAGTGCGGCGGCGGGTACATTCACAGACGTGACTTCCACCAACGTACAGGCCACAAACTTCAAGGCCAATGACGGCACGGCGGCTATGACAATCGCTGACTCAACTGGTGATGTCAACGTATCAACCAACTTCTCAGTTGATGGAAACTTGACTGTAAACGGTACGACGACAACCATCGACAGTGCCACGCTAACGGTTGAAGATCCGCTTATCCAATTAGCGAAGAACAACTCAGGTGGTGACGCCAACACGTTTGACCAAGGTCTATTCTTCAACAGGGGATCACTGGACAACGTTTCGTTCATCTGGGACGAATCTGCGGACCAATTCGCTTTTGCCGTGACGGCATCAGAGGACGGTACCACAGCAGGTAACATCACGATTGACTCATACGCCAACATCAAAGCAAACGTTATAACGGGTGCGGACGTAGAGACTGGTACAGTTTCAGCCGCAGACGGAACATTGGCCATGACAATAGCCAATTCAACAGGTGTTGTGACACTAAATGCTGGAATGAGTTTTGGTGACAACAACATCACTAATGTGGGTGACATCAACGTTGACTCAGTGAGCTCAGATGATGGTGCTGGATTCGACTTATTGTTAGATGACAACCAGGCCAATGCATTGGAGATCAAAGAAGGAGCCAACGCATACGTGAACTTTGCGACAACGGACGGATCAGAACTGATCACTTTCAGCAAAGCGACCACTATAGCGTCAGGTGTGACGTTCAGCTCAGACACAGTGGACATCGACGGAGGTGCCATAGACGGCACGACCATAGGTGCCAACTCAGCGGCGGCTGGTACTTTCACGACTGCTACTGCCACCAACGTACAGACAAGCACTGTGAAAGCCAATGACGGTACGGCGGCCATCACAATAGCTGATTCAACAGGCGCTGTTGAAATCACAACAGCCACTGAAGTTTCAGGAAACCTTCTAGTTGATGGTGGAACATTCATCTTCAACGAAGCAGGTGCAGACCTAGACGCCAGATTCGAAGGTGACACAGACGCCAACCTACTGTTCATAGACGCTGGAAACGACAGGATAGGTATCGGAACTGCTACTCCGGCATACAGCCTGGATATCGGCACCAAGACTGACGCTGTATTGTTACCACAAGGTAACACAGCGGCGAGACCACCGGCGGCCACTGGTATCATCAGGTTCAACTCTCAGACCGGACAGTACGAAGGTTGTACAGATGGTTCAACATTCGTCAACTTCGCGATTGCCGGTGACGCACCGACCTTCACTAAGGAATCGACCACAGGTGATGGTTCTACACAGACGTTCTCGGGATTCTTCAGCACAGCGCCAGAATCGGCCAACAACGTGTTCGTGTACATCGACAACGTTTACCAGGAACCAACTGAAAACTACACAGTATCAGGCACGGACATCACGTTCACTTCTGCCCCACACTCGGGCGCTAGGATTTTCGCGATCACGGGTGCTGACGGTACTGCGCTAGTGACGGGTGGTATTGCGAGATCTGAGACCACTGCGGTCAACTTCACATCAAGCGCCACAAACATCATGACGTTCAATGGTGCGGTGTACAGATCGGCGGAGTTGTTCATACAGATGCAGGACACTGCCAACACAGAGTACAGCGCCATGAAGGCCATCGTCACACACGACGGTTCGACTGCGTATATCTCGGTGTTTGGTATCACCAACACGGGTGCCAGTGACCTAGGCACACTGACAGCCAACTACAACGGCGGAACGATAGAAGTCAAGGCGGTGAGCACGGGTGGACAGACCGAGGCCAAGGTGCAGTACTCATTGGCGGCGATCTAAGTCAAGCAAAACTAGATCCCAAACGATAATTCTAAACGCCCCAATGGTAAATACTACTGTCGGGGCGTTTTTTTACGGCCTGACTTTATATCAACATAACAATCATGAGGGATAATGAACCATGACAACAAGAAACTTTAGAGTAAACAATGGTATAAGCGTGGGTGACATCGTGATCGATGCATCAGCGAACACCATCACAGGTCTAACCACTGCGGCACCAAGTGCTGACGGTGACGTGGCCAACAAGAAATACGTTGATGACTCACTAGGAGCACTATCATCAACAACGCTGACATCAGCGGACACGAATTCAACATACACAGTGTCAAACACCAACCAAGTTGCTGTGGTGAACACAGCCACACAGTTGACAATCACTGAAGGACTGGTGAGAGTACACGGAAACTTGACCGTGGACGGCACAAGGACAGAGTTGAACACAACAACATTGACTGTTGAGGACAACATGATCGAAGTGAACAGGAATGTATCATCAGCGGCTGGAATGCCAAACTATTCTGGTCTAAAGGCCAACAGGGGTGATTCGGAAACAGCCACAGAAGAGGACCTGTTCTGGGTATGGGACGAGACATTCGCGGATGACGGAACCACAATCTACGGAAACGCGGGTGGAGCCTGGACCGCTTACAGATCAAACGATGATCTTTCAAACAAGGACCTAGCAGACATCAGGGCCAACGTGGTACACGCCATATCAACTTCGGCACAGTACGCGGACGTTGCCGAGCGTTTCGAAGCAGACGCTCCAATGACAGCAGGTGCGGTGGTAGAAGTGGGTGGCACAGCGGAGATCACTGAGTCAACTACAGACTTATCTGAGAACGTGTTCGGTGTAATCTCTGACATGCCAGCATACGCCATGAACGCGGCGGCGGGAAACAACCAATCACACCCATACGTGGCGATGACTGGAAGGACTCCAGTTAGGGTTACGGGTGCTGTGACAAAAGGTCAAAGACTGGTCACTTCAAGTGTTAAAGGTTGTGCCAGAGCGGTAGCGGCAGGTGAGACAATCTCTCCTTTCCACGTGATCGGTAGGGCCTTAGAAAGTTCAACTGACGAGGGTATCAAACTGGTAAACTGCGCTGTGAGGACCAACAACTAATAAATAACCTTACTTTTTAGTAGAATCAAAAGGGCGGTGGTAACATCGCCCTTTTTTTTTAGGCGCATAAATACCTGCACTGCTGTCGGTCGGCAATGATAGAGAGACCGTGCGTGGCGTTTGCCACACTAACATTTTTATAAGGAGTACTGAAGTATGGCCATAGGTCGTATATCAGGGTCGGTCCTAAAGTCAAACCTAACCAGGAATGGCGTCGACCTTGCGTTTGAAACAAACCTACTGTACCTCGATGTGACGAACAATCGCGTAGGTATTGGTACTTCAGAACCCACAACAGCATTACAAGTAAACGGCACAGTCACAGCCACAAGTGTCACAAGTACCAGTGCCGCAACACTGGCCACAGGATCAACTGTGGGTAACCTTACACTGGCCAACGGATCTATCACGGATTCGTCTGGCGCAATCAGTTTTGGTGATGAAAATATAACAACCACAGGAACACTGACCGTTTCTGGATTCACCTTACCTTCTGCAGATGGAAGCAACGGACAGGTACTGACCACGGACGGTGCGGGCAATCTCTCTTTCTCGGAATCATCAGGCGGCGGCGGCGGCGGAAACAACACCGCGGTCAAACAGTTCAACCACTACAAATTAGATACCACCACAGCGGTCGTGGACGAATTTGACATAACAGAATACAGGGGTGCCATCTATGACATCGTAATGGAGGATCAGGACAACGGTTTCGTGGGACACCTCAAAGTGTCAGTGGTCCATGACGACACCACACCTTACGTTTCGACCTACAACGTTAACGAAGACTCAACACGCATCGCAGACTTCACGGCGGCCATATCGGGCGACATGGTACAACTATCTGGTGCCACTAACACGTCCTCACACACCAATCTGAGGGTATACAGGATAGCGTTGGGAGATCACCATGAGACAGTTGCCAACACCAACAGCAAGATCATAGCAACTTCTACCAGCATAGGATCCAGTGCGACGACCCTGGACCAGTTCACTAAGACAGATATAAGGGGAGCCAAATATGTGGTCTTGATAAAAGATGACACTGCCGGTGACTACCAGATATCAGAGACCAGCCTCACGCATGACGGCACAACTGTGTATCATGATGACTACGCCTTGGTGTCAAGTAGAGGCACACCATTACACACCATAAGTGCGTCAATATCGGATGCCACAGTGACATTGAGTTCAGCATCAAGTGGAAACACCACCGGTACCGCGATACTGTACAGGCAAGATCTGGGATCAAAGACCAAACTAGGGGAGTTCGACAACTTCGTGTATGGTGTAAAAGGCGACATAGATTCGGCGGTGGAGACCGTAGACACTTTTGATGTGTTCAAGTACAAGACGGCCAGATACTTCATCACAATAGAGTCTGGATCAGAGTACCAAAATTCAGAAGTGACATTAGTGGTGAACAACGCGGGCACGGATGCCACGATAATTGAAAGTTTCGTGTTGTCAGCCAACAACAATTTAGCCACTTTCAGCGCGGACGTTTCCAATGGCAAGGCCAGACTGAGGGCGAGTTGTAATCCCAACACCAAGATATACTTCGCGAGACTGTCCATGGAGGCAGAGAATATATACAGGGCGACCGGCCAGACTTCAGACGACCTTTACATAACACACAATAACTTGAAACTCGAGCCGGGTGCGATCACACTGCCAAAAGGCACGACGGCTGACAGGCCTAGCACAAGCGTCACGGGTATGATTAGATACAATACCTCTACTGACACCTACGAGAGATACGACACGACGGGTTGGACCAACATAGCCACGCAGGCATCCGTTACGGAATCCGCCGACACCAGCACAGGGGAGCAGACTTCCATAGGCACGACATCCGTCAATGTAGACACATTCACCACAGGCACTTTCGACAGTGCTTTCTACCTAGCGGTGACCAAGGACGAGATCAACGACGAGATAGCCACGGACCAGATATCGTTGGTGCACAATGACACAGACGCTTTCGTGTCATCGGGTGGCGGTGTTAGGTCCGGCGACAACGATCACATCACATACACCGCAGACGTTAACTCGGGCACAGTGAGATTGAGAGGATCGGGCACAGCGGCTGTGAACTCTATAAAATTTTTCAAGATAGGGCTGGGAGACAGCACAACCGCGACAAGTTCCGGAAACACCGCTACAATAATAAACACCGACGTTGACAGTGCTGTGGAAAACCTAGACACCTGGGCCCACGCCACATACAGGGGTGCCAAGTACTACATTTCATGCAACAGCGCGAATGGTGAACTATCAAACATAGAATGTTTGGTGGTACACAACGGGTCTGATGCTTTCATAACTTCATACAATGAAACATTTACGGGCAACAACAGCCTGATAACACTGACCGCGGACATCAGTGGCACAGATGTAAGATTAAGAGCTTCTTGTTCTCCCAACACATCGGTTAAAATGTACAGGGTTCTATTGGGAGACGCAGAATCAGACGCAACCAGCACCAACACCAAGACAGTTGGTCAGACCACCACATCCAGCAGTGTCACCACAATGGACACTTTCACCACAGACACTGCCAACGGTGCACACTACGTGGTAGTTGGCAATAGCTCATCAGAGGGAGCGGCGTCTATATCTGAAGTTTTCGTTGTGTCAGATGGAGCGGATGCCTACGTGAGTGCTGGACCCGTTGTTTCGACAAAGGGATCAACACAGTTATCATTCACAGCGTCACTGTCGGGATCAACAGTTACAGTCTCATCAGCATCAACATCAGGTGCCAGCACGACAGTTAACGCCTACAGGGTTCAACTGCTGAGACCGTCAGCGGGCGCGGCAACTTCAGAACAGGTTTTGGTGTCTACGGAACAAACAATATCAGGAGCCAAAACGTTCTCCAATGCGGTTTTCAAACTCTCAAATCTTCCAACGTCAGACCCGCAAGTGGCGGGACAACTTTGGAGAAGTGGTAACGATCTTAAAATTAGTACTGGTTAAACAATTAAATCCAAAATAGTCTGTAACTTGCCTTTTATGCTCTTGTTGTTGAGGGTGTTCCTCAGACCCATGTGTAGGTTCTTGGGCCAGCACTCGAACGCACACCAGCAGTAGCCGGAGTGTTCCGCATTCAGTTGTGGTATGAATTCTGCGTCTATGGCTATGAGGTATGTGTGGAAGAAGAACTTCTGATCGTTTGACGTGAACATCTCAAGTGGGATCACCTTCTTGAACTTGGGAGTGTCACCCACTTCTTCCTGTATCTCACGTTTCAATCCTTCGAATGCTGATTCCGTGTACTTGGCCTGTCCTCCTACGAGACCCCACATGCCCTGTGTCTTCTTGTCGGTGCGTTGTAGGAACAGGAAACGCTTGGTGGAAGTGCTGTAGAACAGTGCGCCAGAACAGACTATGTTTTCTTTCATACGTTATTATAACAACTTATGTGTATTTTATCAAGGGGTGGTTGCGTCGTTGTTGTCCGCGTCGTCACTCTGACTGTAGCCACCATCTAATACAATGCTCCAATTACCAGCGGTGTAAACACCCTCGTAGGATTTGACCCATTCCGTACCATTGAATCTGTACTGTATACCGGTGTTGAGGTTTGTGACGTAATGCTGTGTCGAGTCAGGATTTGATGCATCAAACGCCACGTTCCATTTTGAGGTCGTGCTGTTGTACTCTATGATGTCCCCCACACTGGCCACCAGTGAGCCCCAGGTCTGACTCTGGAACGTGGCCGTGCTATCACCAACGTCATTGATCACGAGATACCTATCACCATTAGTAGGTGTACCTGGATCGAACGTGGCTGGGTTTATGATCTTCTTCACAGCGGTCAGTGAGTTTGAAGGGATTGTGTCTGAATCTATGCTGTAGAGCAATATGGTGTCATCTAGTGTGGTTGTCGCTATCGTACCTATAACCTCATTTCCATTTGGTTGTTTTAATCTGATCTGTGAAGTACCGTTTGTTACCTTGCCATACTGGTCTAGCAATACCTTCCAGTTCACTGCGGGTCCAAATGTCTCAAATGGATCATAGTTGTTGGGTTCGTTGGCTCCTGTGTGGAAGCCGTCGCCGCCTGACCCAACGTTAATTCCTGTTGTGCCCAACAGTCGCAGTTGATTTCCTGTGACCAACAGTCCAAAGTTGTTTGGTGTCACATAACTCCTAGACATCAATTCGCCATCTATCAAGCCTTTGGCTATACCACCATCGTCGTCGTATATGCTCATTATGATCTTCTGTACCACTCCCAGTTTCTTGACCTTGACGGGTGGTGACAACCATATTGGCATACTGAACGTCAGTGTGGCCACGTCGATCTCTGAATCTGCTCCCACTGGTATGGTCCTGGAACTGAATGTCGTACCCGTCAACTCCACGTAACTCAGACTGGTCCAGTCGATGTAGTTGTCGGACTTCTGTATCTCGAAGTCTGGGTTGAACAGGTAAAGGATTTGCTCCATGATCTGCAGTTTCTGGTCCGTGTTTGAACTCCATATGTCCGCCGTGACTTCTAATCTAAACGGTGAAGGCATGACCTTCTCCACTGTGTACCCGGCACCCAGTTGGTTGGTGTACTCGCCTGTGCTCTCATTGTAATCACGTTCCCTGAGATGCTGTTTCTCTATGTGGTAGGGATTCTGCATCCTATCCCTGTCGTAGTTCAATTCCCTCACGTAGCAGGCTATCCTCGGTGCGTACTGCAGGGCATTCTCTGAATTGTTCCTGATTATGTTGGCCACCTGCCTCGTTGGGTCTCCGTAGGTCACGGGTACCGCCCTCAACTGCACAGAGCCATCTGCGCCCTTGCCAGTCTCCACAGAAAAGTTGCTCAGGATCCTGATGAACTGTGTTAGGAACTTCCTTACCTGTCCTTCGTAGAAATGTAGCATTAATTGTCAGCCTTTGGTTTAAGGGCGTTGGTCAAGGCCTGCCTCTGATCAACTGTCAGACCGTTTATCGTGTCCGTGGTAGTGTTGTTGACGAAACCTGTCTTGAAGTTTGCCCTTGAATCGTTGTTGGTTGTAGTTATCCTGACGGAGTCCTCAACTTTTACCCATCTGGTACCATCAAATCTGAACAGCCTATTAGGCAGGTAATCTGTACGTAGGAAGTAGTCTCCCTTGTCCACATTGGAGTTTGGAAAACTGATACCAAAACCAGCCGGATGTCCATTTGGTGCCACGCCGTCGCCATCTAGGTAAAAACCATAATGAGAACTGGCCGGTGTGTCTATGACGGCATTGACAGATTTGTCCGAACTCACCCTGTCTGTGTCGTTGACGTTGTCCGTCCTGATGTTGCCCCTCTCGTCTATGGGTGCCACGTAATACTGTTTGTAGTTGAATCCAGCACGTGGAGAATCCTGTTCCGCCTGTGCCACAATCTGATCATTAATGGTCTTCTCCCTGTTGTAGGTGCTCATGTAACTGGCCACAGATCCTGCCGTTGTGGCATCACCGATTATGTCCTTGAATTCTTGAGAATCTACCAGAGTCTTCATCTTCAATCTAAGTAGATGTGGCCACCATGTCTGTGAGAATCCCTCCGCGGCCCTGTTGACATCCTCTACTACATAATATCTTTTTAGTGCTATTGGTATCGATTCGTCTAATGAGTAGTCTTCCTTCATGTGTGGAAATTCTATGACATCTCCTGCCATGGGTTTCCTACCTATCCTCTCCACTATGTCATTCAAGTGCACTGTTAGGAACAGTGTGTCGTTCTGTAGGAACATTCCAAACTGTGATAGATTGAAATCAGCGTCCTGAACATTGTAGATACCCCTCACAACATAGACGTCATCTGCGTACTTCCTGTCCCTGTTCTCTAGGAACAAGAGATCCTGTATGGTGGTTTCGTTTAGGTCACTGCCCGTCACCCTGGGTTGGCTGGGTGAGGCTGGCCCGTCCTTGTTGGTGTCACCCTGATCATAGGGTCCTAGGTATTTGTGGAAGTGTAGGTCCGTGCCCCCCACCGTGAACATCTCCTTGATGTTGCGGTCAAAGAACTTGTAATCATTTCCCTTTTCGGGCTTGAAAATCGACAGTCTAGGCATATCATACATATTTATTGTGTAGCTCAAACCAATAAATACGACTATGTCAGAACTTCAAACAGGACAACAGCAAATATTTGATTATGTGAAGAACAACCTCGGTGAGGGCATGATCGATGTGGAATTGGACCCAAAACACTACCAAACGGCACTGGAAAGGGCCACCAACAGATACAGGCAGAGATCGTCTAATGCTGTGGAGGAATCATACGCATTCCTGGAACTGAAGAAGAATCAAAACAGTTACATTTTACCTGACGAGGTCATAAACGTGAGGAATCTTAACAGGAGGACTGTGGGATCAAGGACGGAAGGCGGCGAAGGCGGAACCTTGTTCGAACCGTTCAACTTGGCCTACACCAACACCTATCTTTTGAGAGCGGGTGCCACGGGCGGACTGGCCACATACTACGCATTCGCAAGTTACCAAGAACTAGTGGGCAAGATGTTCGGAAGTTTCATACAGTTCCACTTTGATGTGGCCACAAAAAAATTGACCATAACACAGAGACCGAGGGCGGACAACGAGACTGTGTTGATGCACACCGACAACTACAGACCGGACATAACCTTGTTCAAAGACATCTACGCCAAACCATGGATCAGGGACTACACCTTGGCCGTGTGCAAGGTCATGCTGGGCGAAGCCAGGGGCAAGTTCAACACCATAGCGGGTCCACAGGGCGGAACCACACTGAACGGTGACGCACTCAAGAACGAGGGAAATGCTGAGATGGAAAGACTTGACCTAGAGATAGGCAACTTCCAAGAAGGTGGCACGCCACACAGTTTTGTTATTGGTTAATTACAACCAGATCACATCTAAATAGTGTTGATGAAAAAATCCAATTACAAGAATTATTCTGACCTCACACTAGATGAACTGGAAAAGTTGGTAGAGGAACTGGAAACTATGAGCATCAAGGCGTTGAAAGAACGAAAGAAAACCTTGAGGGTGTCCATACTGAGATCTGTGAAAAAAGCAATCAAAGAGATTGAAAAACGTCTAAAGAAATAGTATAATAATTCTATGCTGATAGGAGTGGTAGGATTGATAGGTTCTGGTAAAGACACCGTATCAAAAAGATTAGAGCAAAAGCACGGATTCCGCAGGGATTCATTCGCGAAGAGTCTCAAGGATGCAGTCAGTGTCATGTTCAACTGGGATCGCGAGATGCTGGAAGGCAACGGTGACGACAGCAGGCAGTGGAGGGAACAGCCCGACGAGTTCTGGTCAAAGAAATTTGGCAAGACAGTCACACCTAGATGGGTGCTACAGCATTTTGGCACGGAGGTTATGAGACAGCACATGCATGATGCGATATGGATTGACAGTTGTTTGTCGAGATACGACGGCAAACCCACCGTTATATCTGACACTAGATTCCAGAATGAATTGAAAACAATCAAAGAGAACGGCGGTCAGATCATATTGGTCAAGAGGGGTGAATTGCCCACACGAGAACAGATGCAGGAAAAGGGTGCCCACAAATCAGAGTGGGACTGGATGGGCTGGAACTTTGATCACGTGATAGACAACGATGGCTCCAAGGAGGATCTGTACAAGAAGGTGGACGACCTAATTGTCAGCAACAAGATCACCAATCCTCCAACCCAAACGACGGATCCCCTGCAATCGTTGGCAATTGGCGCAAACAGTTTTTAGATTACTCACAGCAGTATTGCGAAGATTCCCGTCCACGAATAACACGTCCAGTTGTGTTTTCTCTTGCGCTTTGAATCCACACATTTCACACTTCTTTAATTTTTTGTACCCTGAACGTTGCAAGGCAGTGATACCTCCTACACGCTTTCCGTACTTTTTCCTATTACATCTGTCACACAGACTCCGCCAATAAATCCTCCCGTATCGCTGATAGGCATAGGCCCTGGGTTTGCTCTTACACTGCTTACATATGGGTCTGTCCTTGTATCGCATAAGCATATTTACGTCGCCTATATAGGCACCAGGAAAATGGTAAATTCTGTCGTAAAAACCGTACGATATAATAAATAACTCTAGTATACACGTAACTTGCAAGGAGAATACGAAAAATGGCTTTAACATCACCAGGGGTAGAAGTTTCAGTAATAAACGAGAGTTTCTACGTACCATCAGATGCGGGTACAACACCACTATTCATAGTAGCATCATCACAGGACAAGACCAACGGAGCGGGAGACGGAACTGCGGCAGGAACAACAACTGCTAACGCCAACACTGCTTACCTTATCTCATCACAGAGAGAATTGACAGAGACTTTTGGAGATCCAAAATT
>Ga0222718_10004577_pt1 | contig 11444 bp, 13 predicted proteins | sample C33_27DmetaG_FD_165045 | JGI IMG/M metagenome (GOLD analysis project Ga0222718, IMG submission 165045) | Estuarine water microbial communities from San Francisco Bay, California, United States - C33_27D | ecosystem: Environmental > Aquatic > Marine > Unclassified | place: USA: California... | reverse complement strand
CTACCAAGAAGTACTGAGATGGCTAGAAGGTATTGCATCCCCAGAAACCACAGACCAACATAAAACTTATACAGCTTCTCAAAAGCTAGAATCTGATATTAGTGTGGTCATTACAAATAGCCATAAAAATCCAAATTTAAAATTTACTTTTACAAATGCATTTCCGACATCATTAGGTTCAATCGACTTGAATGTAAATACACAGGATATTGCATACGCAACTTGTGATGTAACTTTTAGATATGGTGCTTTTCAAGTAGAAAATATTTAAAAGCCGGTTGACATTTAAAACAATTTCTGTTATAATAGTACTAAAATTGTACTAGGATTTACATTATGAATACAGATGATATTTCAAAAATTTGGGCAGCAGATGCTCCTATCGACGAGACGAATTTAGTTCGTGAGAGTAAGCGCATCCCAGAGCTTCATAGCAAATATTATAATATGTACTACCGAGAAGTATTGCGTGTTAAAAAATTAAAAGCTGAATATAAAGAGCTTGAAAGATTGAAGCGTGAATATTATGATGGTAGTATGGACGAGATTACTTTAAAAGAGCAAGGTTGGAAACCTTTTCAACTGAAAGTCCTTCGAAATGATTTAGACAAATACATTCAATCCGATACTGATATTATTAAATTAAGTTTGACGATTGACTTTCACACAGCAAATGCAAATTACCTAGAAGATATAATTAAAACTATACACAGTAGAAACTTTGTTGTCAAGAATATGATAGACATACTCAAGTTTCAGGCAGGAGATTATTGATGTGGACATGGATAGTTAATAAATGGAATAGTTTCCTTGAAGGATCATTCCAAAAACAAGCAAATAAAATGTTTGAGCAAGATTTGAGCAAAAATGTTTTAGATCAAACTATTATGCATAGATTACCGGTAATGGAAAAAGAAGCAGACCCCGAAGATTTAACATTAGAAAATGCATATAGAACTAGATGGATTTGGTATCATACCATCTTGGCCGTTTTAATTTTCTTTACAAACCTTTTACTATTTGGAATATTTGTTTTATTAGCAATTAAATTATGAGTGACATAATTACAGTCGAGAAAGTTGACGCAGTTTATATGCGTATTAATGCAGATGCTTCTGTAAAAACAGAATTGGCAGAGCATTTCAGCTTCCGACCAGAAGGTTATCAATTCAATCCAAGATTTAAAGCTCGTGTTTGGGACGGGATTATTCGTTTATTTAGTCCATTCAAACCGGTACTTTATGTTGGGTTATTACCTCACCTACAAGAATTTTGTGAAGCTCGTGGATATACATGTAATATACCAGAAAAATGGAAAGAAGGTAAAGTTGAAAAAGGTTATGTAGAAGAATTAGCAAAAGAAATTAACTGTAAATATATTCCTCGTGACTATCAGATTGAATATATTGAAAATGCGATATCAAAAGGTCGATCATTATCACTTAGCCCAACATCATCGGGTAAATCACTTATCATATATCTTTTACAGCAACATTATTTCCAAACATTTGGACATCGTACATTAATCATTGTACCTACAATTGGTTTGGTCCATCAAATGGCTGGAGACTTTGTTGACTATGGTTGTGATTCATCTCAAATTTATACCATACAAGGTGGTGTTGATAAAACTACAGAAGCTCCTATTGTTATTAGTACATGGCAATCATTAGTGAAACAACCAAAGAGTTGGTTTAATCAATTTCGTGTAGTGATGGGAGACGAGGCTCACCTCTTCCAGGCAAAATCTCTTACAACAATATTACATAAACTGACCGACTGTGATTACAGACACGGCTTTACAGGAACATTAAAATCTTCTGAAAGTAAAACACACAGATTAGTATTGGAAGGCTGTTTTGGTAAAGTCAAACGAGTGGTCAACACAAAACAATTAATGGACGAAGGCACAGTTGCTAATTTCCAAGTCAAAGCAATTGTTCTTGCACATGATAATAATGCCAGAAAAGCCTTTAAAGATGCAATGGGTAAAATTGCAGAAAAAACAAAGAAATGGCCTGCGGAACGAGAATACATAACAAACCATGATAAGAGAAATAAATTCATTCGTAATCTCTTATGGTCATTAGAAGATCAAAATAATTTAGTACTATTTGACCTTGTTGAAAAACATGGTAAGGTACTAGAGCCAATGTTACAAAAAGAAGGACGAGAATTACATTTCATATACGGAGGGACAAGTGGTGAAGAACGTGAACGAATTAGGCACCATATTGAAAACGATCCTAAAAAGCGTCATAACATACTTGCATCTTATGGTGTATTTAGTACTGGTGTGAATTTGAAAAGATTAGATAATGTGATTTTTGCTTCTGGTTCTAAATCAGAAATTAAAGTATTACAAAGTATTGGAAGGAGTTTAAGAAAAGCTTCCGATAGCCAAAAGGCTACACTATATGATATCGCTGATGACTTAAGTGTGGGAAGCTTTGAAAATTATACTCTAAAGCATTTTAAGAAGAGAATTGAAATCTATGGAGCTGAAGAGTTTCCATTTAAAATCTATACAGTGGATATCTAATGACAAGTTCTATACTACATATAACTCTAAGCCTGATAGGACTTATTATAACGCAAACTCAGCAAATGTCAACACGTTTTTGAAAAAAATTAAAATAATTTATTTTTGTATAATACCGGTTGACAAAGTATACAAATTGTAATATAATTACAAACTTATAAATCATGACACAAGGTGGTAAAATTTCATGGCAAAGAAAAGAAACTATGTAAACAATAAAGATCTATTACAGGCCTTGATTGATTACAGAGAGGCCGTCAAAGAGGCCGAAAACTCAGGAGACCCAACTCCTCAAGTACCAGAATATGTTGGAAAGTGCATTCTACTTATTGCAACTAGATTAGCAACTAAGCCAAACTTCTCTGGTTATTCATATAAGGAAGAAATGATTTCAGATGGAATTGAGAATTGTCTACAATACATACACAATTTTGACCCAGAAAAATCAAACAATCCTTTCGCATATTTCACGCAAATTATTTGGTATGCATTTCTTCGTAGGATTCATAAAGAGAAGAAGCAGATGTACATCAAATTTAAGGCGTCGCAACAACAAAATCATGAGCTCAATATTTTAAATAGTGCTGGAGACCAAGTTCCACAAAACGAACTTCCAGATTATATAAATGAGTTTGTAGATGAATTTGAACAAAAACATAAAACTAAAAAGAAAAAATAAATGAAAGTACTAGTCTTTGGCCTACCCGGCTCAGGAAAAAGCACGTTATCAGAACCTCTCGCAGAGCAGGTTGAAGGTGTCTGGATTAATGCAGATGCAGTAAGAGAAAAATATAATGATTGGGACTTCAGTGATGAAGGACGATTGAGGCAAGCAGCTCGTATGAGACATCTTGCAGATGGAGTTTCTATGGCAGGTAAAATTGCTATTGCAGATTTTGTTTGCCCCTTTCAAAAGGCAAGAGATGAGTTTGAACCTGATTATGTTATTTGGATGAATACTATTAAAGAAGGAAGATTCGAAGATACTAATAAAGTGTTTGAAGCCCCTGATGTTGATGGTATTGATTACATAGTCGATGCATTTAGACCTCATGAACACTTAAAACTCGAACCAATCTTAGAAAAGGCATTTACAAAATGGCAACAGAAAAGGTAAGCGCAAAAAGACATTTAGCAAAAACTCTTACATGGAGAATAGTGGCAACAACCGATACTTTTATACTCGCTTGGTTAATCACAGGAAAAGTTGACTGGGCGGGCATGATTGCAGGATTTGAAGTTGCTACAAAAATGATTTTGTATTATTACCACGAAAGGGTATGGTACAAATACAGTAAATTTGGAGTAAATAAATGATAGACCCACAAGACATGTTCGATTACAAGAAACCAACAGTTCAGATGTTGGGTAGGTGGCAACCGTGGCACGATGGTCACACAGAATTATTTAAAAAAGCCCTTGACATTACCGGTCAAGTTGTTATAATGGTACGTGATGTATTTCAATTTGACGGCGATGCAGGCGCAGGTCGTACTGTGGTACAAGATGATAATCCATTTGGAATGATACAGACTGTTGAAGGTATTGAAAAAGGATTAGCTGAACACGGGTATATGAATGGTCGAGAATATTTAATACTTGAAGTACCAAACATTGTTGATATTAGTTATGGCCGAGGTGTCGGTTATACATTCACTGAACACGACCTTGGTGCAGAAATACACAAAATCTCGGCTACAAAAATCCGAGAACAAATGAGAGAAGAAGGTAAATTATGAAGTTAGTGTACTATCCGGATCCAATTTTAACTCAAGAATTGGAAGATGTAAATATTGAAAACCCAGGCTTTGACCCTGTTGAACTCAAAGAGCAAATGGTTAAGCTGATGGTTGAAAAAAGAGGCCTAGGCTTGTCCGCATGACAAGTAGGTTTAAATTATAAACTATTTGTGATGGGAGAAAAAGAAGACGCCGCAGCAATGATTATCAATCCAGAGATCATTGATGTTTCTGAAGAAGAAGTTCTAGACTATGAAGGCTGTTTGAGTTTCCCAGACATTTTTGTACAAATTAAAAGACCAGCTGATGTAAAAGCAAAATGGTATAATGAAAAGTTTGAGTTACAAGAAGGCACAATTACGGGCTATGGAGCAAGATGTTTCCTACACGAATATGATCATCTACACGGAGTAGTATATAAAGACAAAACATCTCATTTAAAATGGGATAGAGCTCTCAAAAAGAAAGGTAAAATTCAAAAACAAAGAGCAAGACTGATGAATTACCTATCAATGATGAAACAATTCGAAGCACAACAAAAACAAAAAGAAGATACACCACAAACAGTATCCGAGGAGTAGTATGAAAATCGCAATCGTAACCGATGTACATTTCGGTGCCAGAGGAGATAGTCGTGTTTTCCACGAAGTTCAAAAAAAGTTTTTCCAAGAAGTATTCTTTCCTTATGTAGATAAACATGAGATTAAAGTAGTATTTGACCTTGGAGACACATTTGACCGAAGAAAATATATCAACTATGTCAGTTTACAAAATGCCAAAAAGATTTTCTTTGATGGGTTGGCAGAACGTGGCATAGAATTTCATGCCTTAATTGGTAATCACGACACTTATTATAGTAACACAAATGATGTGAATAGCATGAGTTTGCTATTACAAGAATATCCAACATTTAAACTTTATGAAGATAAAGCCGAACATCTAGAATTAGGTGGCACAAAATTTTTAATGCTTCCTTGGATTAGTAGAGAAAATGCTGATTACAATTTAAAATTTATTGCAGACTCTGATGCAGACATTGTAATGGGCCACTTGGAAATGAAAGGCTTTGAAATGATGAGAGGCCAACTCTGTAGAGGTGGGCTTGATTTGAGTGTATTCTCTCATTTCCAAGATGTCTATTCAGGTCACTTTCACCACCCATCAAGATATAAGAATTTAGAATACCTTGGTGCGCCGTATGAAATGATGTGGGGCGATTATAAAGGCAAAAGAGGTTTCCATGTGTTTGATACAGAAACACGTGAAATGAAAAAGATCTTAAATCCTAATCGTGTATTCTTCAAGATTGATTATGATGATTCCGATTGGACGGTTGATGATATAGCTAACTTTGATGTGGATCGCTTCAAGAATACATATGTTAAGGTCATTGTAAAAAATCGTACCAACGCTTACCTCTATGATCTATTTATGAATAGAATGTCAGATAGTGGTGCCGTTGATGTCAAGGCAATTGAAGATAATCTCAATTTATCAGAACTTGGCACAGAAGAAATCCTAGATGAAACAAAAGACACATCAGAACTTTTAAGCGAGTATATTGACTCTATTGACACTCAAGCTGATAAGGATAGAATTAAATCAGTAGTGAACGACTTATATCATGAGGCACTTAGTCTATAATGCGAATACATTTTAAAAAGATTAGATACAAAAATATATTATCAACAGGAAACAGTTTTACAACAATCGAATTTGATACATCTCCAACTACATTGGTGAGTGGCTCAAACGGTTCTGGTAAATCTACATTGCTCGATGCAATCACATTTGGTCTTTATGGAAAACCATTCCGTAATATCAGTAAAGGCCAATTAATCAATAGTATTAACAAAAAGGCTTTAGAAGTCGAAATCTTTTTTGCTGCTGGCGGTCATAACTATATGATCCGAAGAGGTATCAGGCCAAACATTTTTGAAATTTATAAAGACGGCCAACTTATAAATCAAAATGCAGCAAAGAAAGATTACCAGGCTTTCCTAGAGGAGAGTATTTTAGGAATCAATTATAAATCTTTTAATCAGATTGTAGTCCTTGGTTCTGCTACCTATGTTCCATTTATGGAACTGAGAGTAGGTCAGCGTAGAGAAATTATTGAAGATCTTTTAGACATTCAAGTGTTCAGTGTAATGAATCTATTGGCCAAAGATAAAATCAATGAGAATAAATCTGAAATTAATGACAACAAATATAATATCGAACTTGTTGAGTCTAAAATTGAGTCTGCTCAAGAGAACAATGATGCAATTCGTAAGATTAAAGAGACCGAAGTAGATAAAATTCGTACCAAGATGAATGAACACATTTCTGACATCGAAAGTAAACAAACTAATATTGACACAGTTGACGAAGATATTAAATCTCTCTATGAAACAATCAGTGACAAGAAAGATGTAAAAGGCAAATTTGATAAAGCCAATTCTTTAAAACAAGATATAGAAACAAATCGTAGGAATTTTGATAAAGAGTTATCTTTTTATCACGATAATGATAATTGTCCAACTTGTAAACAAGGAATCGAACATGACTTTAAAGAGAAAGTGGTTGCTGGAGCGAATGCTAAACTTCAAGAGCTCGAAACTGGTTTGGTTGACATTACTGAGAAAATTACCAGCTATCAAGAAAGACTTGACGCCATCGGTGAAGTTGAAGAGCAAATCCAAAACAAGAACTTTGAAATTTCTGAGATTAGAGCAGAGATTAAAATGGCTAAAAATGCCCTCATTACATTCAAAACGGAACTTGAATCGGCGGAACGTGAAGTCGAAGAAGTTGATACATCAAAACTTGAAGCCTTACAAGAAGATCTCAACATCAAGAAATCAAAGGCTGAAGAGTTAATAAAAGAGCACGAGATACTAAGTGTTGTATCAACTATATTAAAGGATGGTGGAATCAAGGCCAGAATTATCAGTCAATATATCCCAGTGATGAATAAACTGATTAATAAGTATTTGGCAGCATTTGATCTCTTTGTTGACTTTCAACTTGATGAAGAGTTTAATGAAGTGATTAGATCTAGGTTCAGAGATAACTTCACATACGCTTCATTTTCGGAAGGCGAGAAGTTGAGGATAACCCTTTCCATCATGTTGGCATGGCGTTCAGTCGCAAAACTACGTAACTCAGTGTCAACTAATCTCCTTATCTTAGATGAAACACTAGATGGAGCTCTTGATGGAGTTGGTATTGAGAACTTAATTGAAACACTACACGGCCTCAATGCAGATGATAATATCTTTGTTATCAGTCACAGAGGCGACCAATTTGCAGAGAAATTTGATAACAGCATTACCTTTGATAAGATCAAAAACTTCAGTGAAATTATCGGTTGACATTGTTCACCGAATATGTTATAATGTACCCCTACAATATGGAATAATATGAGTATGACTTCATTCTACACATCTGTCGAACGTTTCGGCAATAACATTTTACATCGTGGCTATGCCAATGGTAAAAGATTTTCCTACAAAGTTCCATTCAAGCCAACACTATATCTGCATACACCTAAATCTGGCGAAGAAGGTTATACATCGCTGACCGGAGAATATAAATTATCTCCTCACAAATTTGGTGATATGCGAGAAGCAAAAGACTTTATCGAAGAGTATAAAGGCGTTGGTAACATGAAAATATTTGGCAGCACAGACTATATCTGCCAATTTATCCAAGAGAATTATCCCGACGAAATCCTATTTGATATTAACCAAATCAATATTGCCTCGTTTGACATCGAGGTCGACATACGAGATGGTTATGCTAACATAGAACAAGCAGATAAAGAAATCACATCTATTGCTTATCACAGTTCTCGAAGTTCCAAATACACGCTTCTTGCGATGAAGGACTTTGATAAAACCAAAACAATCAGTGGTGTAAATCCTGATGACATCGAATTTGTGCAATTCAGTAACGAAGTCCAATTACTTCGCTACTTTGTAGAGTTATGGTGTGCAGATTATCCAGACATTGTGACTGGTTGGAATGTGGAATACTTTGACATACAGTACATTGTGACTCGAATTATTCGTCTCCTTGGCGAAGATGTTGCAAAAAGATTATCGCCGTGGAAAAGTATTAAAAAGGTTTCGCATGAGGTCTTCAACAAGGTTCAATCCACATACAAAATCTCTGGCATGACCGTCATTGATTACATGGACGCCTTCAAAAAGTTTGGATACAAATACGGCCCTCAAGAATCTTATAAACTTGACCATATTGCATATACTGTACTCGGTGAAAAGAAATTGGATTATTCTGAATATGGAAACCTAACAGCTCTTTATGACGAGAATCCACAATTATATCTTGACTATAATCTCAAAGATACACACTTAATTACTCGACTCGAAGAGGAAACAAGTTTATTGGCATTGGTTATGACTGTCGCGTATGGCGGCGGTGTTGATTATAAAGGTGCCTTTGGTACTGTGGGTATATGGGAAACAACCATCTATCGCAGATTGATGAAAGACAAAATGGTTCCACCTCTTAAAGGTGGTCCCGGCGAAAATTTAGGAGCACTAGTTGGTGGTTATGTTAAAGATCCAGTTCCTGGCATGCACCCTTGGGTTGTCAGTTTTGATCTCAACTCCCTTTATCCTCACCTGATGTTGCAATATAACATGTCACCAGAGACCTTGGTCAATGATAGACGTGAATATGTCACTCAGGACATGGTATTAAATGGCGAATATCAAAATGATGATCCATCTGTATCGGTTTGTGCAAATGGTGTATGTTTCCGAAATAATCAGGTTGGTATCATTCCAGGTATCATTAATGAATACTATCGTAATCGTGTCACAATCAAAAAGCAGATGCTTGCGGTAGAACAACAACTTGAGGTAGAGGTTGACAATACTGAGAAGAAACGACTCAGACGAGAAATGAATCAACTTCACAATTCTCAAATGTCAATTAAAATTGCAATGAACAGTTTGTATGGCGCAACTGCCAACAAATACTTTTTATATTATATCGCAGAAATGGCAGAGGCAATTACAACATCTGGCCAATTATCAATCCGATACGCTCAGAAATCTGTCAATAATTACTTGAACAAAACACTTGGCACAAAAGATGTTGATTATGTCATTTATATCGACACTGATTCTATCTATGTGAACTTTGGCTCATTAATACAAGAGGTATTTGGTACAACTGATATTGACCGTAATAAAGGCGAAGAGTTCCTAGACAAAGTTTGTTCTACAAAAATTGAACAAATTATCGAAAATGGCTATGATGATCTCAAAACCAAAATGGGTGCATATCGAAATGCGATGGTGATGAAACGAGAAAAAATTACCGACCGTGCAATCTTTGTTGCGAAGAAAAGGTATATTCTCAATGCACTTAATTCCGAAGGTGTACATTATGATACACCTAAGATATCTGTGACTGGTCTTGAAAGTGTTCGTTCATCTACGCCTGAAATTTGCCGAGAGAAAATGAAAGAGGCATTCAATGTAATTATGAATGGTACCGAAGAGGATACTCAAAACTTCATTAAGGACTTCAAAGACGAATTCAAGTCATTACCGGTAGAAGACATTGCTAAAACATCTGGCACAGACGACATCGAAAAATATAAAGACAAGGCAATGCTTTTCCGTAAAGGTTGCCCGATTCATGTTCGTGGTGCGATATTATATAATCACCACTTGGCACAGAAAAAGCTCAATAAAAAGTATGTGTCAATCCAATCCGGTGACAAAGTGAAATTGATTTATCTCAAAATGCCAAACCCAATTCAGCAAAATGTTATCAGTTTCCCTGGAGTTTTGCCAAAGGAAATGGAACTTACTAAATATATTGACTACGATACACAGTTCAACAAAGTTTTCCTAACACCAATCGAAGGCATTCTAGATGCTCTTGGTTGGTCATCAGAAAAAATAAACACAATCGAGGATTTCTTTACATAATGAGAATTTTAATAGTAACAAATTTTAGAGCAGGAAGCACTGCATTTACGCTTCACAAAGCACAAGAATATGATGTTCCTTATAAAGGGGAAATGTTTTCCAGGCCCAGACCTTATGGTATAGGCCAAGCTATGTCTAATGTGGAAATTGTAAATTCAAAAGTAAATATGACCGACGATGAACGAGATTGGAGAACTTCTGAGGAACTATTCATTCACCAACTTGAAAATAATTTCCCTTGTTGTTTAAAATATATGCCTCACCAATTAGAAAATATAGAAGCAAATTTTGATAAGCTGATGCAGAATGTAGATAAGATTTATTACCTGTATCGTAGAGATTTTATGGCTCAATGTAAAAGTTGGATTGCTGTAAGACGTATCGGTGATTTTGGTGGCACAGGCTTCACTGAAAGTTATGGTAAACGACCACCAAATGATGAAATTAGACAAAGAGAAATCCATCTGGGAACTTTAGGTAAGGGCAAAAAGGTCGTACATGAAGTTTCTATAAAGGACGAATCTCATCTAAATTGGCATTTAAGATCTTGGTTGCTTGTAAATCAACTTATAGACAAGTATAAGCTTATGGCAGAGATATATCAACAATACCCTGGGGAAATTGTGTGTTTGGAAGATTACTTTGAGGATAAACCATTTGATAGGTATAATAGAGAAGTAATCTTTGACCAAGATCCAATCATACCAGAGGACTTTTGCCCAGAGACACTTTTTAAAAGTATTGACAAATCATAAAATTTATGTTATAATAACCGTTTAGGAGAAAAAAATGAGCTCAAATGATATTAAAATAGTAAGGCTTTCAACAGGTGAAGAAGTTGTAGGCCGAATTAAAGAAACAGAAGATACCGTAGCAATTATAGATGGTATTCTTTTGGTCCCAGCTGGTGAAGGTAAAATGGGAATGATTCCTTTTGTACCTTACGGCGACGGAGGTGATGTAGTTGTGAACAGAAATCATGTAATGTTTATTACAAATCCTGGTGACCAACTTAAAGCACAAATAGTAAAAATGACTTCAGGCATTGAAATACCAACAGAAGGCCTAAGTATTATTAAATAGGACTTTATTATGATAGAAATATATGGAAAGCCAGCATGTGGTTATTGCACAATGGCTAAAAACCTATGTGAACAGAAAGGCGTTGAATACAAGTACCTTTCATTAAATGAGGATTATACTGCAAAT
>Ga0222718_10004576_pt1 | contig 11444 bp, 10 predicted proteins | sample C33_27DmetaG_FD_165045 | JGI IMG/M metagenome (GOLD analysis project Ga0222718, IMG submission 165045) | Estuarine water microbial communities from San Francisco Bay, California, United States - C33_27D | ecosystem: Environmental > Aquatic > Marine > Unclassified | place: USA: California... | reverse complement strand
AACAACTATATCACAGGAAGCGGGCAGTCTTTGGGAGACTCTGCAATTATAGGTGGTCGTACAAATTCAATTTATAAAGGAAATTTTTCTGCTACAATAGGAGGTGTAAGTAATATAGTAACAGGATCTTATAATTTTTTAGGACCGGGAAAAGGACCAAATTTAGTATCAGGATCACAGTCTTTTATAGGCTCAGGACAAGTACAAGCAGTATGTGCAAATAATGCGGGAATTGTAGGAGGACAGTATAATACAGTAAATCATAACAACTCCTTTATTGTAGGATCTTGTATTACAACCCAAGCAGACTGTACAACCTTTGTAAACAGTCTGGCATACTACGCATACGGAAATGCAACAACCTACCTAGCTAATAATTCGGCGGCAGGAGAAATAATATACGCAGGAAATACATCTACAGATGCCGGTAAAATATACTTCTTAACCGGCAGTGCCGGTACCCCTAGCTGGACTGCTGCTAATGCTCAATCGGCTAATACATCCACAAACTTGCTTGCAATGGCGGTAGGTTCTAATTCTAATACTGACGGTATGCTTATTAGAGGATTTGCAAGATATACAGCCGATTTTACCTTTACCACCGGTCGTCCAGGAGATCCTCTCTACCTAAGTGATAGTACTTTCCTAAATGGAGTAATGCTACTAACACCACCTGCTTCATCAGGAGACATAGTAAGAATTATGGGATATATAATTGATGCTACTGACGAATTAATGTACTTTGACCCAGATAAATCTTGGGTAGAAATAGCATAAAGGTATGTACTACTTATCACAAAGTTTAAATTTTGATCAAAATAAAATTTGGTTTACTGGATTAGACGGATCCATAAGAGAAGTAATGATGTCTTGGGAAGATTCTTTAATGTCTGCTTCCGCTGCATATATTTGTCAAAATGGAGGAGATATTCTAGAGATAGGATTTGGTATGGGAATATCTGCCGGTTATATTCAATCACATTTAATATCGTCTCACACTATTTTAGAAAATCATCCTGATATTATACCTAAAGCTTTAGAATGGGCAGCAGAGAAACCAAATGTTATAATCATTACCGGTAGCTGGTATGATAATTTAAATATCTTATCTACCTATGATGGAGTATTTCATGATACTTATGCCGATTATCATTTAAAGTATTTTTCTTCTTCTTTAGCACAACTTATGAAACCTGGGGGAGTTGCTACCTGGTGGAACATGTCTGTTACATCTTCAAATTTTCATAACATTTCTAATGTAAGTTATGAAGAATTTAATGTTAATCCTCCGGAAAATTCGTACTTTACTAATAATGTTTATTTTCTACCAAAAAAACAGTTCTGATAAATGGCCACAACGACAGTAACTGCAGATAAAGAAGCCAGCGCAGATAGCGGTACACAAACTACATGGACAGCCGCTAGAGATGCTACAACTGCGAACAGCTTTACACAATACTCTACAGCAACAGATAAAACTGATGCTCTCGTAGAACTTTTTCTCAGCGGTCGTGGGGCTGGTACCTATGTAGTTACAAGAACATTTTTAGTATTTGATGTATCAGGAGTAGGGGGAACTATTACAGCTATAGATTTAAAAATCTACGGGGTTACTAATAATACTATTGATGTGATGGTAGCTAAAAGTACAGCTTTCGGTGGTGATGGAAGCTCAGACTTTGAATCAGGAGACTTCGATAACTGGAATCCAGACTCACCTACTGCATATATGGCATCATCTCCTGCATGGAGTATCAATACCTACAATACTTTAACATTAAATAGTACGGCTGTTTCTGATGCTAATACTAACGGCTATCTAAATGTAGTTGTGTTAGGCAATGATTATGATTATGTAGATAATGAACCTCTTTCGGATGTAGACAGACAGGGAGGGGTAAGATTTTTTAACGGAACAAATCCGATAGAATTAGACATAACCTATACCCCTCCAGCCGGGTGGAATGATAATATAATAGGTGTGGCAAATGCAAGTATAGGAAATTTTATTGGAGTAGCAGAAGCAAGTATAGGTAGTGTAAACGGTACTTAGTAAAGTTGTATTTTACGAATATTTTTCGTATATTAGTTCTAAAAGCAAGTTGTGAATTACGCTCTACAAAACGGAAAAAAAGTAGCCCTTCATATCAATACTCCTGCCTTGGGGGATACTATAGCAGCTATTCCTACATTGCGTAAACTTTCACAGGCTTACGGAAATACAAAATTAACAGTATTTACTAGCAAGCCTTTTCTATTTGAAAATCATCCTTTAGTTGATCGAGCATTTTCTCTAGATTCTAAAGAAAAAGAAAATTATATTCTTCATGAAACTTTCAAACCCCTAGCCGGTATTCCTCATGATCTAAACGGACATAAAGTAGAGTTTAGGTACTCTAATATGGATCTTAGACAATTCCATGCAGTCTCTCTTGGATTTACCTTAACCGAACAAGAGATGGAAATGGATCTTTATATAGAAAAAGAGCGTGAAGTAGGTTTTGAAGATTATGTTATTATTCACCCGACCTATACCTGGCCAACCAGAACCTGGGATACTCAAAAATGGCAAGAGTTAGTTGATCGGTTAAACGCAGTCGGCATTCCAGTTGTAGCAGTAGGACGTGATGGTAGAGAAACAGGCTTCTATGATACAGAAAAGCCTGTTATGGATATTAATATAAGACTAGGAGTAAATCTACTTAATGATCCTAGTAACGATCCTGCAGAATTAAGATGGATGATGAATCATAGAGCTAAAGCAGTCATTACTATGGATTCAGGTATTTTGCATGTAGCAGGAACTACCGATGTACATATTATACAGCTTGGTTCATCTATAGATTATAAATTAAGAGCACCATACCGTAACGGAAATCAGAATTATAAATACCAGTTTATTGGAGGCGGATGTGATTTATTCTGCTCCAGTAACATGAAATATAATATAAAAGAACATGGTAGTATTAACGGTATTCCTCCGCAAATAAAATGTCTAGAAGATAAACCAACTTTTGAATGTCATCCAACTGTAGACAGAGTTTATAATACGGTTACAAACTTTACAATTTATCGGAATTAAAAACTAAAACTACTAAATATAGGATCAAGCTCGTACACCTACTGCTTGAAGACGATTTAGATCCATTAAGACAAAAAAACTCTATCAAGCAGTTAAAGCAGTTAGAAGATAGAGGTATAGAATATATACAGGTATGGAATAAAAGGTGGACAGAAGAAATACCGCTAGATACATTTTCAAGACCTTCAGAATACGATCCTAAACTTATTACTCCTGCCCATTATGGATGCTTTAGAGCATTTGCCGACGGAACAGTAAATAACTTTACTGATGATATAGATGCTATAATTTTATGTGAAGGTGATGTAAAATTATTACAAGACTTAGATACTATAATATCAAAAATAGAGCAAGCTTATGAAAGTATGTTATCTCTTGATATAGATTATTTTTCTTTTGGGAGTAAATATACTTTAGAAGGGCATGTTTTACAAAGTTTAAATTTTGAAGTTCACGGAGATATTGAAGTTGTAAACAAAGTAATAGGTATTCAAATGATTATGTTCCCTCAAAGAGTTAGAGAATACCTCTTAGACATTTACAAAAATGAAAAATGGGACGCAGCAGATATATTCCTAAATAGGAATTTTATGGAGAAAAAGAGAATAGGTATCTTTAATCAAAGCCTGACATCACAGTGGGATGGGCTTAGTGTAATTCAAAACGAAGGTAGAAATTTTGAAAATTATGAAAAGAAAAAACTTCTCTTTATAGCTCCTCATTTATCCACAGGAGGAATGCCGCAGTTTCTTTTGACTAGATTACAAGCATTACAAAACCAACAAGATTTTGAAGTATATGTAGTAGAGTATACTCAATATAGTACTGATTATACAGTACAAAGAAAACACATTGCAGAGCTTTTAGGAGATAGATTTTATAGCTTAGGATACTTGAACGTTGAACATAAAAAAGATCGATGTAAAAGACTACAAAATTTTATAACCAATCTTAAACCAGACATTATTCATATAGATGAATGTCCTGAAGCTTTTGACAGTTTTAACCAATTAGACGAAGAATTTATAAAATGGCTCTACAGTTCTGAACATAACTGGCGAATAATAGAAACCTGTCATAATATTTGGTTCGAAGGTTCTAATAAGCAGTATGAACCTGATGCATATGCTTTCTGCTCTTCCCATCACCTATACAATCAATTTAAACACAACTCAGCACATAAAGAAGTTTTTGAATACCCAATACTTAACACAATCCCTTCTAAAGAGAAAAAACTCTCAGCTAGAAAAAAATTAGGAATGGACCTTAACAACATCCATATTTTAAATGTAGGGTTGTGGACACCTGGTAAAAATCAAAAAGAGGCGATTGAAATCGCAAGAGCGATAAATGATATCTATCCAGACGAATATCAATTTCATTTTGTAGGCAATCAAGCTAGCAACTTTGAAGAGTACTGGAAACCTATTATGGAGAACTTACCAGATAATGTTACAGTATGGGGCGAACGTAAAGATATAGACTTATTCTATAAAGCAGCAGACACATTTATTTTTAATTCTACTTTTGAATGTAGTCCTTTAGTATTACGAGAAGCTATTGGGTACGGTTTAACAGTTTTTTACCGTAAACTTCCTCAATATAAAGACATATTTGATAATTATGCTACAGAACTAGAAGATGATTTATCTAGAAACGTAGAATTATTATTAAAAATTACTAAAGAGCCTAACCGTAGTACAGAATTTCTTCCAAAATACGGCTTGCAGACTTTTGCATTACGGCATTTAGATTTATATAACCAACTCTGGACACTTCCTAAAAGAGGCTCTAAAAATAATATCTCTATTTCTTTTGAATATGGACCTAAAGTAGAAATACTAGGTCATCATAAAAAAGAATACTTTGTCGAATTTATAGATTCTAGAACAGGCAATGTAGTTCATTCCGATACTATAAAAAATAATATGTGGACTAAATGTAATAAAGAATACTTTATTCCATGGATTATAAAAATAGACGGAAAAGAAGTTCATAAGTTTGACGTTACAGACAAAAAGGTAAAAATAACTTTTGATTCTAAATCAGTAGGAGATACCCTCGCCTGGATGCCGCAAGTTGTAGAATTTAAAAACACATTCAATTGCAAAGTTGCCGTATCAACTTTTCATAATGAATGGTTTGAAGGCTTACCAGCATATGAAGATATAGAATTTGTAAAACCAGACACCCCTTATAATGCTTATGCACATTTTAAAATAGGATGGTTTAGAACAGACGGTAAATGGGACGAAGGAACTAAAAATCCGATACAGGCTAATACTGTTCCTTTAATTCAAGCTGCTACCGATATTTTAGGGCTACCTTATAAAGAAGTAAATCATGGAATAGATTTTACTCCTGGGGAAAGACCAATCAAACAAAAGTATATTTGTATCGGACCCAGATCTACAGCCGGTTTAAAAGAATGGCCTTATCAAAATTGGAAAGAACTTGCCAAGTTACTTCATAAAGATGGTATAAAATTGTAAATCTTTCTTATGAAGGATTTGAAGGGCCTTACATAATAAACAAAAAAGGTATGGGGTGGAAAAAAACCTGGAACTACCTATATTATGCAGATTTATTTATAGGTCTAGGATCAGGGCTGTCTTGGATGAACTGGGTGTTAGGTAAGCATACTTTAATGATTAATAATTTTATACCTTTTGGGTTTGAATTCACCAAAAATTTAACTAAATTAGAAGATCATTCAGTTTGTAACAGCTGCTGGGTAAAGAAAGAAGTTAATTTTGACCCAGGGGATTGGGATTGGTGCCCGATAAATAAAGGCACGGATAAGCAACATATATGTCAAAAATCGATCTCAGCTGATACTGTATATAAAGAATTTAAAAAAATAATTTGATAGAGGCAAAATGAATAATATTAATATAGGAATACAAATTCTAGCATATAATTGTAAAACTACATTTGAACAACTTATAGCTCCGTGGGTTAAGTTGAAAGAAAAGTACAATATAAAAATTTGGGTCGGTAGCGGTCAATTTAAAATATATAATGAGATGGGATGCGAAGACTTAAACGAACCTACTGTAGAGCTTTTACAAAAACTTTTACAAGAAAATAAAATAGATTACTTATTTCAACCAGACCCAAACAATCTACTATCGGATCATGAAACACGCGATAAGTGTATCCCATGGCTTAGGGAAAATAATATAGACCTAATGGTTCAGGTAGATGCAGATGAATTTTATGGAGATCAAGCAGAGCCGTATCTTAACTGGATACTGAACAATCAACAACCTGACTGCTATAATACAGTTTTAAAAGGAGTCATAGAAGAAGGAGTTTATGAAGACTGGGAAAGATTTTCAGCTGGGTGGATAAAAAGACATGGCGGTATTAAGGAGTATTATTTAGATATGCATTGGAGTTGGTTTGGCAAAGAACCGGGTAAAAATGTAGAGTATAGATGGGCAAATACTGTTACAGTACCAAAAGAAGTTTGCAATCCTCTTCACTTTACCTGGAACGAGAAACTAACCACTACCGGTCCCAATACTCTAAAGGAAAAAATTGAGTACCAAAAAAGATATTATGAAAATAATGAATGCGACTATATATGGAACCCTGAGATTAGTGATGTAGTAAAAATTAAAAAAGAACTAAACGAATCCGAAAAGCCGATTTTAATAATATTAGCCGGAAGGAGATATTTTTATTTACAAAGAACACTTTCAACACTTGCAGAACATCTTTCAAATTTAAAAGAAATTTTTAAAGAAGTTTGGCTTTTAGATGATAGATCATCATTAGGAGAGAGAGTTTTAACTGAGGAACTTTTGCGTAAGTATTTTGCCGATAATTTTCAAACAGTTAATTTTAATAATAATAAAGAATTAAAATTTATAGATAAATTTAATTTTATAAAAAAAATACTACCAAAAGATGACATAGCATTTATATTAGAAGATGACTGGACACTTAATCAGTATCTTGACATTACACGCTTTACTCAAATTTTAAGAAACAGCAACTGGACCCAAATAGGTTTTTCAGAATCACTACACATTCAAAACCAGGATATAAAAGACAATCATACACTTACTCCAGAATTTTGGGAAAATCCTTACCCTAAAATATTTAAACACATACATCGAGTTCAAGACGGTATATTTTACTGGAACGAAGTTAGAATAGATAACTATACTAATAATCCAAGCTTGGTAAAAGGAGAAGTATATCATGCCGCAGATTTTCAATATATAAAAGAATATGAATTCGAGTTTGCTAAAAGTATTAACAGCAAAGGAGTATACCACTTAGCAAACTTTTTTCACCATATAGGAGAGATAAGCCTTATGAGTAAAGTAATGGACCTATAAATATAAAAATGCACTATAAACTTAAACATTAATAAATTTTTTAACTTTTAAAATGGAAGTATTTAATTCATATGGGATTGATTTTAAATTTAATCCTACTCATAACAGAGCAATATCGCCCTTTAACTGGTATGTGAATAGCTTAAAAAATGAAAAATGGGAGCCTGAAACTTTTGAAATATTTAAAAAATATTCTAATAGAAAGAAAATAGCTCTTGATATAGGATCATGGATTGGAGCTACTTCTATAGCGTTATCTCAACTGTTTGATTATGTCTATAGCTTTGAACCAGACCCAGTTGCTTTAGAGGCATTAAAACATAATTTAAAAGATAATAAATGCTCTAATGTTAAAATAATTTCTAAAGCCCTATATTCAAAAGAAACTACGCTTAATTTTGGTTTAAATCCTATATTTGCCCACGAAGGTATGGGGGCTTCTACTAGTCAACTTAATTCTTCTATCCCGACCACTTCGGTAAAAACTACTACTTTAGACAAGTTATCATCTATTATACCTTTTGAACAAGTAGAATTTGTAAAAGTAGATATAGAAGGAGCTGAAGAGCATATTATGCAAGATCTATTCAGCTACGGTGTCAAGTATAAATGGAATATTTTATTAGAACTTCATCCCCAATTTATGTACAACTCAAACTTAGATAGGTTTGATCCTTTATTTAACCTATATCCCAAAGTAAGTAATATTGCTCACGATCAAAAATTTTTCTCTTTTTAAACCTTACTGGGCTTATCTATATTAAAATAAAGTTTATGAAACCTATATACTTAAGAAATACTCCTCCACCTGACGAAACCTTTAATCATACAGGATTCTTCGAACATCTTTTTCAATGGCTTAAGCCGGAGTCTTACTTAGAATTAGGTATTCGTGATGGAGTGAATTTTCAAAAATTATCTAGATACTGTAAAAAAGCTATTGGGGTTGATACTATTCCTGCACAAATAGAAATTGAATCTAATATGGAATACCATCAAAAGACAACAGATGAGTATTTTGAAACTCTTGACAAAGGTATACAATTTGATGTAGTTTTTATCGACGCAGATCACTCACATGAGCAGTCTCTAAAAGATTTTTTAAATGTAAAAGGTAGAGTAATAGAAGATGGTTTTATTTTTTTCCATGACACATACCCTATAAACACAGACTACCTCCACCCAGAAATGTGTAACGATGTATACAAAACTGCGCTGTACATAAAAGAAAATTTAATAGGAGAATTTGAAATTGTTACTTTACCAATTCATCCTGGAGTTTCCATAGTAAAGAAAATAAAACAAAATAAACAGTTAATTTGGGTTTAACCATAGTAAAAAATATGATACTCCAAAGACCTAACAATATAGCAATTTGTTTTAATGCCCCAACAGTAAAAAGAGCATTAGAGCAAAAAAAAAGACTTTTATCTCTAGAATCTGATTTTAATATAGAATGGGATATTAGAGCTGAAAGAATAGAAGGTAATATGCTTTCTTACTCTCAAATGATAAATGAAGCTGTATTAGCTACAGAAGCAGAATTTATGATCTTTTTAAATCCTTCAGCTATCCCAAAACCGGAAGATATTCATACAATAATCGAGGATCTCTGCAACGGATATGCACTCAGCTGTATCATTGCTTTTGGTTTCTATGGAACTACTAAGGAAGTATTCCGCAGGATTGGAATGATGGATGAAAGATTTATCGGTGGTGAGCATGAAGATACAGATTTCCTACTAAGACTTAAACAGGATAATTTAGCTATAAATTATAGATACCGAGTACACCAATATCCACATTGGGCTCTAAGTACAGATAAGTATCCCTTTCTTTACGGGCAATTTAGATCTATTACTCAAACTATTTTTAAAATGAAATGGTTTGAAAAAGAAGGAGTCTTTTATAGAACAGATTTATTTCCTACTGAAAAACAAGCTCCAAAATGGCTTTTATCAAATAAAAAACACGACATATTCAGGAGTTGGAAAACTTGGGAGGATACTGTATACGATTCTTTACTTGATGGAATTGTATTCACCTTAGTTTATAATTCAGACATTTCTAACAAGATTGCAACCTCAGGTAAACTAAGGGTAAACGGAAGTTTAAAGTTATTTTCAAAAAACATCAAAGAACCTACTCCTTGTAGTTTAGAGCAAAAGTACCCCTTTGCAAAAGAATACACCAGCAGCAAAAACGGAAATCTACTACTTCTAGAATTTTTATCGGATGTTTCAACAGACCTTATTATAATGATAGCTGATAAAAACCAGCAGCAAATAAGCCCATGGAAGCGAATACATTCAAACACCTGGAACCTGGATGACTTTGATATAGACATATGCGACATAAGAGTATACCACGACGGTAGAGTTATCTTACACCATAATAACTTTAGTTTGTTAGGTGCAGAAGAAAGTTATACTTTCGGGTTAGATGTATACGAATTTTCTGTGGAATAGTTGTAAATTAAAAATTAATTCATATATTTATATAAAAAAAGAAAAATAAGTCATGACAAATAAAAAATTAACCCAAGAGGAAGTTACACAAATTAAAGAAATTCAAGACCGTATGACGGCCGTTCAAACCGAATTTGGACAGTTAGAGTTAGCAAAACTAGATTTAGAACAAAGACGTAAAAACGTAGTAAGTTATCTTGACGAAACTCGTCAAAAAGAAGCTGATCTAGTAAAAGTACTAGAAGACAAATACGGCAAAGGAACGATTAATCTAGATACAGAAGAATTTGTATCAGAATCAGAATAGTTTTTTAAATTATATTGGATTATTCTATGGGAGGTTTTTGCAACCTCCCTTCCTATTTATATACAGCTACCTACCTACATTTTAAAAGAAAGGTTTGCAAAATAATCTGATATTTATAAAAGACATTTAAATAAACTTCATTAAACATGGCAGAAACAATAATCTCTCCAGGTGTATTCACAAGAGAAAATGATATTTCATTTATTCAACCAGCCCCAGTAGCAGCCGGTGCAGCTATTATCGGGCCAACTGTAAAAGGACCGGTAGAAATTCCTACTTTAGTTACTTCATATAATGATTATGTAAGAAAATTTGGAGTAACTTTTGAATCAGGATCTACTTCTTATGAATTCTTGACTTCTCTTGCAGTAAAAAATTATTTTCAACAAGGCGGAAACTCAGTATTGGTAAACAGAGTAGTAAACGGTGTTTTTGCTAGAGCTACTTCTACTAAAATTACAGGATCTGCTGTACCTACGGCCCCCTTTGCTTTAGAAACTTTAGGAAAAGGAGTTATCTATAATAACTCTACTGAATTAGATGATCCAGGAGCACAAAACAGTGATAGTTCATTAGTTTCTGGTTCTGCTGATAACCTAAGATGGGAAGTAAGTAATATCAATAACTCCCAAGGTACATTTACTTTAAGTGTTCGTCAGGGAGACGATAATCTTAAAAATAAGATAGTTCTTGAAACATTCAATAACTTATCATTAGATCCTAACTCAGGAAATTTCATTACAAAAGTAATCGGAGACCAAGTTGAAACTTTAACAACAGATGCTGACGGAAGTAAGTACCTTCAGATAACTGGCTCCTTTGTTAACCGCTCTAACTACATCAGAGTATCGGCTGTAAATCTAAATACTTTAAACTATTTAAGTACAGACGGGGTATCTGTGAATACAGATGCTGACGGTATCTCTTATTCTGGTTCTCTTCCGGTAGCTCAATCCGGTTCTTTCCAAGGTGCTACAGGGGAGGTTGCTGCTGGAGCCAATTTCTTCGGCAACATAAATGGCACAAACACTCAGGGATTAGATCCTTCCACAGATTATGGAGATATTATTTCAGTGCTAGGAAATAGTGATGATTACGTATTTAACATTATTTCTGCTCCTGGTCTAGTTTACGAATTAACTAACCACGGTACCCAAATTGATAGCATTATCTCTCTAGCTGAAACAAGAGGAGATTGTATCGCAGTAGTAGATCTAGTAGAATATAATGATACA